>Ga0209362_1002755_pt1 | contig 12692 bp, 25 predicted proteins | sample SaaInlV_165m_DNA_FD_184680 | JGI IMG/M metagenome (GOLD analysis project Ga0209362, IMG submission 184680) | Marine microbial communities from expanding oxygen minimum zones in the Saanich Inlet - Saanich Inlet SI037_S3LV_110m_DNA (SPAdes)... | ecosystem: Environmental > Aquatic > Marine >...
ATAGTATTGTTGGATATGGTAATCTATTAGAAAATGCTTACCCTATACAAATGAGTCAAGTTGAATTAAGCAATGCCTCAGATGGTTTAATGGAATTAACTATCACATGGGAATATGATAACTGGCGTGCACTTGATATTGATAAAGGATTTAAGTCAGCTGGCACTGAAGATAAATGGACTCACCCTGGTGAGAGAACATCTGGTCAAGTACCACCAATGTCAGGTGAAGAAACATACAATGGTCCAGGAGCCAGAGATTCTGGTACTCAAGGTTCAGGACCAAGAAATGAAGAGGTTGGAGTTGAAGTGCCTCGACCAGGACCAAGAACATCTGGACAAGGTGCACCATTTAGTGGAGGATATACTCCTTCAAGACCGGGTTCTAGAACGTCTGGAGTCGCAGCGCAAGAAGCTTATCAAAGTAATAAACGTGATAACATGGCGGATTATAGTGCGGCACTAGCTGAAGCTGCGAGGAAAGCAAGAGAAAAATAATTTAATAATAATGGAGTAATATTGATATGTTGCCAAAACTAGCAACCCCAAAGTATGATATGATTGTGCCCTCAACAGGCAAACCTATAACATATAGACCATACGTGGTCAGAGAAGAGAAGATATTGTTAATAGCAATGGAATCTCAAGATGAGAAACAAATTGAGAATGCTGTTCTTAATATTATCAGAGAGTGTGTAGAATCACCTATTGATATAGATTTATTAACAACGTTTGATGTGGAATTCATGTTTGTGACTTTACGAAGTAAGTCGGTTGGTGAAGGTATTAAACTAGGTCCAAGCTGTACACATTGTGATGAAGAAAATGAAGTAAAGGTTAACCTAGATGAAGTCACAGTAGCTAATCTTGGTAAGGAAGTTGATACACATATTAAATTAACAGATGATATATCTCTTGATTTAAAATGGACTACCATGAAAGATAGAGCTGAAGAATTAACATCAGGTACTGAGACTGAAACAATTATTAATTTAATGATGGCTTCTGTTGAAACAATTTATAGTGGAGAAGAAATTCATGCTGTAAAGGATGTTCCTAAAGAAGAAGTAAGAGAGTTTATTGAAAGCTTGAATACAGATCAGTTCGAATCGATTGTGAATGTATTAGCTAAAGCGCCATATTTAAGTTATAATGTAAATTATAATTGTAAGAAATGTAAGAAAGAGAACACTATAGAGTTAAAAGGATTAATTGATTTTTTTCAATAGCCCTTTCTCACAGTAGTGTAGTAGGTTATTATAAACTAAACTTTACGTTGATGCACCAACATAATTTTAGATTAGAAGAGCTTGATGATATGATGCCGTGGGAAAGGGAAATCTATACTTCTCTTTTAAGACAGCACATCAAAGAATTAAACGAACAGAGGAAGAAGAGCAATGGCTAAAGACGATAACAAACAGGGTAATTCATTGTTAGGTAGTATAGTAAGTGAATTAAAACAGCTTAATCGTGCAAGTGTAAAAGACAAACTTAGAGATGCCGAAGCCCTAAAACGTGCCGAGAGTTTAGCAGCTTCTCAAGTAATACAAGCTCAAGAGTCTGGTGCAATGGTCACTGATGCGCAAGACTTCCAACGTAGGTTTTTAGCTGGTCAATCTAGAACAGAATTAAATGCTGCAATCAAAGATCGACCTGCGAAATATTTTGCTCAACAAACTTTAATTAGACACTCTGAAATTCAAACTCAGTATCTGAAAGATATTGCTTGGTTGATCGCCGACGATCCTCATGGTCTAGAAATTTCCCATCAACTTAACGATGTTTTCCAACTTCTTTCCAAGCGTTGGACCGGTTCAATGCCTGCTGAACCAGCAAGTTCATCTACTGGTGGCTTTAGTAGTGAAATGCTTGACAGCGTTAATCTAGTAAAAGTTAATAGTGATGCATTAGTTCAAACTAGTTCTAAAATTAAAAACATTAATCATCAAATATTAGATTTCTTAAAAGCAGATAAGCTTGATAGGTTACAACAGTTTAATACTTCTCAACGTAGTGCAGAAGAAGCACGTAGAGAAGCTATAAAGAATGGAAGACGTGGTAGTGGTACAGGCATGCCTACTGGTAGTGGTACAGGTGAAGAAGGTGAAGAAGTTGGTGGTATATTTAATTGGCTGAAAAACAATCAGAAAATTGCAGGTGGTATTGGCGCTGTTGCATTGTTTAGAAAATGGTTTGGATTTGGAACTAAACGTGGTTTTATAAAAACAATGAAACTGAGATTTAAACTCCTTGGTAGAAAATTGTTTCCGAAATCAAAACCTGGATTGAGCAAGAACCCAAGAATGTGGCCACTGTTACTTGTAGGTATAATTGCTAGTTCATTTGCTAACGCTGGAGATGCTGCGGTAGATGAATTTAGTGCAGAACAATCAGACACTGCAGATGGTTCAGCTGGAGCTTCTCCAGATGGTTCAGATGCTTCTATTTTTACTTTTAATAATGCTGTTAATGCTGCACTAATTGCTTCAATGCTTCCACTTAAATCAATGAGAACTAGAGTTGTTGCAGGGATGAAGCTAGGATTAACAAAAATGTTTAAAGGAGCTGGTAAGAATACTTTAAGAGGTAAGATGTGGAAAGCAATGTCTAAGCCAACTAACTGGTTGAAAGTTGGTAAAAATTTCCTAAGAATCTTGAGTCCTTGGGGTTTAGCTGCATTCGCTGTAATAGAAATAGTTGATTGGAGACTTAATGCTATAAAGAATCAACAAAAAGAAAATGATAGTCTTATGGCAGAGATGAATGCAGTAGATAGTGAAGCTAGTGCTGCAGACTTCATGTCCAATGCTGATATGAGTATGTTTAAACTTAAAGAACAGCGTTCTTTGATGTTTGCTAATCCAAATACAAAGCAAAAGAACAACGTTAAAATGTTATTGTCGACAGTGGCTAAAAATAAAGCGGCACAAGAGGTTTATATACAAGAATTAATGAAACAAGGTTGGGATGAAAAGACATTGAGGGCTATGGCAGCTTCAATAAATAATCCATCAAGTACTATGACAAGTAATGTAAACACAGAACACGCTGCATACAAGAAACAACAGAAGCTACTGGAAGAAAAAGCGAAGTCAGACATGATGGGAGGATTATCTCTTTGGACTAAAGACTATGCTCCAATGGATTTGATGGATGATAGTATACAATATGGAACTGGCAATGGCATCTATGGAAATCAGGGAGATCAGATCATGGGTGGGGCTATCACAACCGTCCAAAATTTTATTAATGAAACAGTATATATTACTGCGCCTAAAGAAAATAGACATCATTTAGCAAAAGGGCCTAGATAATAAAAAACCCCCGATTAAGGGGGTTCTCAGATTTAACTCTTAAGCTTCAGCTGCTAACTTAGCAAAATAACTCATAGTGTCATCATTGTCCGAATCCGCTCTTGCGATTGGATCTGCAGCAGTTGCAACAGGATCAGACATTGCAGGTGCATCATTAAATGGAGCATCATCTTCGACTGCTGCCATCTTTACTTCCTCACCTAACACACGTGTCAACTTAAGATTAAGTTCACTGTAAGATTTAAATGATGTTGGATCAGTAAACTCACTTAGTGCATACTGCTTGTTATAGATACCTTCTAACACAGAATCATCTGCATTCAAGGCTTCAGCAGGAGCAAATTCAGATCTGTCATAGTTCCTGTAACCAGCAACATTAGCGATCTTCATTTTAAAGTTAGCACCTTTCCACATATCAAATGGGTTAACTGGTGATTCATCTTGGAACTTAGGTTGCATGCTATCCATGATCTTTTCAAAGATCTTAGCACCGTATCCATATAAGAATACCTTACCTTCATTCTCAGGATTTGAAGGATCTGAAACAACATAGATGTTTGACACATAATGTAATCTACGCTTACGCTTACGTGCTAAATCTTTGTCAGCTTCAATACCTGTATTCCAAAGTTTAGAATTCATCTCCGACACAGGATCATCCTTCTGAATAGTGGTCAGTGATTTCTCAACATACCATTGTCCAGTTGGTCCTTGGAAGAAGTGGTCCCAGTACTTTGCCCAAGGTAAGTCATCACCTTCAACAGTCGGTAAGAAACGAATAACAGCATAACCGTTACCTGCTTTATCTACTGAGGGTTTCCACATGCGGTCGTCGCCATATGATTTCTTTTCTGTGGTGCTGCCAGCCGCACCTACTAGTGAACTCATGTCACTAGCTTTCGCTTTTAAGTCTGCAAAACTCATGGTCTATCTCCTTTAATGATTATTATAAATTTGTATCATTGTATATTATAACATACTTTTTGCAAAAGTACATACTTATTTAAAGATATCGACAATAATATTTTTAAACTTATTGTCATCAAACTTTAAGAAAGATTGATACTTTGATATCTTCTTAAACAAATCGGGCCACAAGATGGTCTCTGTGATCTGATTGTTTGCCTTATCAATAAACCCAGTCAAGCGGTTTATTATACACAATGTCTCAAGAGACACTGCTCCTTCAAGATGAAGCTGGATAATTCTTGGATATGTATCTTCTATCTCCAAGAGAGTATCAAACTTTACATCTGAAATTTCTTCTAACTCATTCCTAAATACATAAGACAAACTATCTATCTTCTTTAAGAATGCTGTATACGTATCCTCGTCACGTACCATATCACTACTATACTTATTACCTGCCACTTGATGTGCAGCAAAGTATAATGCAATGTCGTCCCGTGTCTTAAACCGTTTACCTATCTTTGTTAATTGAAACTTATCAGGTCTTCCCCAATAAGTCTTCTGAGTTACATTTGTTTTAAAATTATACTTAAAACAATCGTAAGTTCCATTGAAATGTAGGTTAACTGCGTTGTGAACTATAAATGCTTCATATCCTGTCATTCTCATATAGGCAACACATAGGTTGGGTTCCCCCCTTGTAATAAGTTAAGTTCTTTTGCTTCGAACTCAATATGCTCTATAATCTCCTTAGAGATAAGTTTCTTACTGTCCCTAATGTCGATCTCGTTGTCCTCACACACTGTTATAACCGCATCAATGTAAGGGCAGTCTTTATGTGTTCGCACATATGTTTCAATGAGATTGGAAAACGTTTTCTTATTAATGTCTTCAATCATTTCTGTATCCCATCTTTATCATACGCAGGAGATAGAGTCTTCCAATACATGGTCTTCTCTTCATTCTCACCATAGAAGTCTAATGACCATACACCTTCTCGTAGGTATGTCTCACAATGGTTCTTATAGATCCTTGCTGACTCATACTTGGCTTGAGCACCTCTCTCACCACGATGAATTGCTTGACGCAATGCAGATAGTTTCTCTTTAGTAGCTTTAATATATAGCTTCACATTCACCATGGATAGACCATGATCTTCATCTAATGCTAATACATTAGCTGCAATGTTCTTATAGGTTGTGGGCTTCTTCGCCGCTCTAGCCTTCGCTAAGTTAGCCGCAGCAGCTGCACGTTGCTCTTCACTCATCTTACGTCTTGCCATAATATATTCCTATTTTTTTAATTGATACATCTATTATAACATAGTATCCACCAAAGTACATACTAACCTTTATAAATTTTTTGTATGTGTGTTTCGAATGCTTCTACCTTGTCAACTCTATTCGGCCATTTAATATATTCCCTTTCAGGATTAGCCTTAAGATTATTGAGTAGAGGTGTAATAGCATTATATAATGTATCTAGTTTGTCTTGTGCAGACGTACTAGTTGCTGTTGCTGATGCTAGTTCCTTCGAGACATCTAAATCTGCCTCGTCAACCAGCGTAAAGCCGAAATCGAAATCTGTTGCCATGTTACCCTTCCGTTAAAAGTTTTATACCCTTGCACCAGTTTTCTGCTGCGTCTTCTACATAGCCTAATGCTTTATAAGGAAAATCCTCTCGCATAATTCTGTTACCATGTGGGTCTTTGTATGTGATTGAGAAGAATGAATGATCTCCATCCATTCCTGTTACTACTTGATATATCTTTGCTACACCACCATCTTGCTTATAGTGTTCGCTCATTAATTTTGTGTTGTTCATGATATCTCCAATAAAATAAGGTTGGGGACCCAGAAGATCCCCAGGAGTTACACCGAGTAATCAGTGTTTTTTAAAATGCTAAGCTAGCCTTAAGAGTAGCCACGCCATCAGCGCTTCCAGTCTTAGTCCAGTCTGCAGTCCATATACCACGTGTTAAGCTAAATGATTTAGCTGTAACACCAGCAGATGTTTTAGACATCGTAGCTTCAACTGTACCTAAACCAACTAGTGCTTTAGAAACAGAACCTTCGTTAGTCGAAGTGCCGTCTGCATTTGAATCATGATTAGCGCTAAGCGTTAATCCAGCAACAGTAGTTGCCATTGTTACGTCAATATTATTACCAGCAGTTACTTTGTTATGTACAACTGTAGCAGTTACGCCAGCAGCAGTATATACACCAGTTGTCTCACGAGTTGTTGCTGTTACATCAGTTATAGAAACTGCGATACCACCAATTGTTCCACTTGCATCAATAGTAGTTGAACCACCAGAGATCTGATTAAGACCAACTGTAACTGCACCTGCTTTCATTGTAACACCTAGAACAGTTGAATCTGGATCGTCACCAGATGAGTCACCAATCTTAAAAGTTAGTGGACCTGTTGTAGTTTCAACATACATGTCATCTACCGCAAAGTCTTTATCAAGAACTACCGTTACCGATGAGTTTCCTGATGTGCCTTTCATTGTAGTATGTATGTCTTGAGTATAAGCACCGTGTGAATCTAGTGTTCCCTCATACAAACCTGATAGACTTATACCAGCAAACGAAGTTGCTGATAGTACCATTGCCGCCGTCGCGACCATTAGTTTTTTAAACATATTATTTCCTTTTTTATTTAAACAAAAAAATCCTTTTTAGAGTAGGGATATAGACTACTGAGAACTATTTATATACTTTTTATATAGTAGTTCTTCTTTTTCGTAAGCTTCGACTTCGTCTAACTCACGGTTTTCGTGTAACTGTTGTACATGCACCATTTCGTGACATACTGTAATGATAGCTTCTTTGAAGCCAAGATGAGTGTCAATTTCAATATCGTATTCGTCGTCTTCGGCTGAATCTGTTGTCCAACCTTTTACATTATCTTCGTATATATCTTCTTGTTCAATCGATACAAGTATCTCTTCAGGAATATTTAATTCCCTTTTACAAAACAAGACTACATCTTCTAAAAACGCCATACGCTCTCCTACATCTATTTGTGACTCATACCACAGGGTGGGTCTAACTCCTTTTTTAAATCTTTAACTATCTGTTTACATTCCTGAGCGTTAGTACTTATATCGTACCTTTGATACCATTGCCCCATCATTCCCATTTGTTGGAGTTTTATATCCAACGCTTCTAACATTTCTGTCGTCGACATGAAAGATCCTATAGTGATATAGAGTTATTTATATCATTTCATATCTTGTAACCGGTATAAAATTCAAATTCTTGTATAAATTCACAGTTTTCTGTATGAGTAGTTTCACCATTAGCAAATGAATCACCATATCCACTTAGGTATTCTTCATACTGTTTCTCAATTGCAACATCACCTTTGCAAGACTCAGGTAATACTTGAGGGTTTTCACACTCACGATTAGCTACCCAACCTGCTACATAAAATTTAGATTTACCACGTAAGTGATTAGTCTCTTCTGTTTTATTTGTTACTAAGTTTGCCATTACATATACCTCTTATTTAAATTATGAGTTCTTCCCACTCTTTGTAAATTATGTGGTCGAAAATCTAATCGATTATCATTTATATGATCGATATTGAGTGCATTGTCACTAATGTATTCCTTTATCTGAGGTGAAAAGGTTTTCCATTCTTTTTCATCAAGATCTTTTGGACAATCATATCCAACTAATGAATTAAATATTATTTGATGCACATTTACAGTTCGTTTTTTGCCATTCTGTCGTAAACCAACACTAGGATAACCACCACTATCTAAAGTTATTGTTGACATTCTTCTCACCTTCTTTCCTTTATAAGAAAGAATTTCTGGCCAGCCATTTCCTAAACAACTTTTGACTTTATAATCTGGAATAACTACTCCCTTATTATCTTTTAAATCATATAACATTATACTTCTCCTGTAATAATTTCATAAACATCTTTCCACTTCCTTGCACGTTCACATTCATATGTGCAAGTTCTGTTCCAAGTATGATCTATAAGAATTCCTCTAAGACCAACATCGTTGCCCATCTTAATGTTAGCAGCTTTGTCTTCAATCCAGAAACATTCAGTACCTTCCCACTTTTTAAGAGCAACATCTTTGTCTTGTCCAGTGTTTAGTATAGTAAAGCCGTCAAAGACTTCACCAAATACATTGCGTAAGTTTTCTTTACGATACTCTTGTGCAAGTCGACAGTTAGTTTGAGAAGTAATCACATGGAAAATATATCCATGCTCCTCATGTAACTTACGAACATACTTAATAGCATCACGTAAAGGTGATAGAGTTTTCATATACTCTGACCTGTTAAATAAGTTTACAAACCTTGCACCAGTTTTCTGTGCAACACCTATAGCTTTTGCAATGTTATACTCAGGGCCAAGTCTCTCATAGCCTTCAGTCTCCTTAAGCCACTTATAGAAATGGTACTCCCAATCTAATAAGACTCCATCGCAGTCAGTTAGTATTAATTTGTCATTTATTTCACGTAGCATATTTGCTCCCTTTAGCAATTGCGTTATCATATTTGTCCATCATATCCCAAGCTTCCTTTGGAAGCTCATCGTATTTACATCCCATAGACTTCTGTAAGTCTGGACGTGTTAAATTATCTTGATCTAAAAACGGATGAAATCCATTTTCATCTAACCATAATCTACAACTGCGTAGGCGAATGCCTTCTAGTGTGTATATAGTTTTACGCTTTGACCATTTTTCCCAAGTCATGTAGCCACCGTTAGTACCCATCCCCAAACAATTATATTGAGGATTAATAAACTAATAACAATATATTGAGAAGCATTCATGATGATTTCCCCAATTTACCTTTCGATTTAGATGGACCCATCACAGATCGACCTTTAAAATAACCACCGCTCTGTCGTTTCAAAGTCTTGGCAGTTTCCTCTGGTGTAACAATCCTAAACTTATCAGGATTAGCATCAATAAATGCTTGTGTTGATTTAGATCTTGGCATTATAAACTCCTCTCATAAATTGCAAATGTTTCTGCATGTGGTTTAGGACACCATGCTTGTGGACGTACAAATCCAGGTTTAGACTTACCCCTAAACACCCATCTAAAACCTTTAACTCCCTCAATGCTATCAAAGAATAACAATGATGATTGCATAAGTTTAAGATATTTCATAGGAATACCTTTAGCAAAAGAAGTTTCGCTCTCAGGTGATTTGTATTTTTCTAGTATTTCAGATGATGTCATATTTGACTCCTTTTTTTATTTTATATGTACCATTATATCATAGTTTACCGCGCTTGTGTAACTATTTTCGAAAATAGTAAGATTTTTCTATGAAATGCGGTTTATGTAGAATATTTTTCTATGACTTCTATGAGTTGTTTATCCCAATTGTCACGATGCTCAATAAACACTTGCGGTTCTGCATCGTCGACGGATATGATTGTTACTAATTGTGTGATAGGAATACCAGTTCTCTCTTCCCATGCAATAGCATAAAAGCATTCTTGCATGAAATAAGAATGGATCCATTCCTTTTTCTTTGTCTTTCTACTTGTCTTATAGTCTATTATACTTAGCTTACCATCAAACTCTGCTACACAGTCAACTCGACCTGCCACTCCTAAATGATCAGAATATAATGGTAATTCTTGTCCATATACTATACCTATTCTGGTATCAAGTATATCTTTAATTCTTTTGAAGTCATGTAAGATATTAGGCATTACCCCTCTTGAATATTCAGGGTGATTGTTTACATACAATTCGCATAGAGCATGAACGGCCGTGCCTCTTCCTGCTGCTTGACGTGATATCTTATTAGCTTCTTCATGACCTACACGATCTCTCCATTCCATAATAGCTTTCTTACTAAGATTACCAAGTAGAGTTGTTATGGATGGATAATCACCGTTAGGCGTTTGATATTTTCTGCCACCTTTATTTGTTGTAGTTAGATCTTTATAACCTAGATCAATTGGTTTATGTTTAAACATTATTTATTTTCCTTAAAAGGCATCTTATCCATTGCGCGGGTTTGATGATCTTTAGTATTTCCTTTATACATCTGACTGAAGTGTCCGGCTGTTTTATGTATCTCTTTCATTCGATCCTTAAATCCATCATCTGTCTTTGATTCAATATCACCGGTATGTGAAACAACTTGTTGCATTGTATAGAATACTTGTTCGCAATTATGTTCTATATAATACTCATCAAGCTTTGTGTAAGACATTGTGTCTTCCCACTCTTTATTTGTATCTTTACTTTTGAATGTATAAGTCGGCATCTGGCTTTTTCCTTTTAACTATACTACCCCACCATGCAACTAACCACATTACTTTATGTGGGTGATGCTCAGGATCAGGTAGCGTATCTTTAAAATACTCCATGAACTCCTTTAACTCTTCGTCAGACTTAAAGTATCTCAAAACTCTCCAGCACACTCAACAAGCATCTTCATTCTATTCTCTACAAGATACGTAAGTATATTAGTACGAGGAGGATATACGTACAGATCAAGATCTAGTATTGCTTCAGCTTGAATTTTTACCGGTGTTCTCTCTAAGTCAATCATTTCTCTATTACGCATATAATTTCTAAATACGTGTTGAGGCATAACCTCTTTAAGCTTATCTTTATTATCCCACCACTCAGTAATCTTCTTTTTGGTCATAGGATGCTGGCGAGTATGAGTAACAAACACATCATCAGAAGATAACACATTAGGAACACCATCACCACTATCACCTTTAAGTATATGTTCGAATAAGTATTTACTAGGATTGTCTTCCTTAATCATTTTATTAAACATGGGTGACCACTGTGTGACATGACCATCCACTTGTAATTGAATGAAGTCTTTGTCAGCTGATATAATAATTACATCTTCACCTAGAAGAGGCATAGCTGCATTCTTAGTAAGTACTCCAATGATATCATCTGCTTCTGCACCGTTTACTTTAATAACTGCATAAGGGAAATTAGCACGTAGATCATTAAGAGTATCTTCTATTAAGTCGAAGATCATCGGCCAATCATGTTTGTCTTTAGCTCTATTTGTTTTGCGAGAAGCTTTATACTCAGGGTATACATCTTTACGCCAAGATGAACTATCACAACAGATTACCATCCTACCGTAGTCAGCTTCTTTATACTTGTTTCTATATACTCTGAGGTTATTGAGTATTATATGTTTAACTAAATTCTCACTAAGCTCTTCACCATGACTAAGCTGTCCCATAATAGAACCGATAGCCAAACCATTAAAATCAACTAAAACCATAATTTATCCTTTTAAATATACTGTGTATATTATAACATGTTTTGTTTAGATTGTACATACTTTTCTGATAAATTTTTTACAGAACCGTATCCAAGCTTGATAGCTATAATACCATTGTAATTCTCAGGGTTCAATAGAACCTCTTCATCGAATTGAATTTTTGCTTCCATATAGTTTGTATCACCACGTGTTTCACATAGACATATGATCTCACGTTTGAAGTTCTCTTTACCTAACTTCTCTATATCTTCTAGTAATCTCTTACTCGATCCCCAATACTCTTTCCAATCAGTTTCTTTTGTGACCTTACGCTTTCTCTTAAAGCCCATTAAAGGCTTTAGTTTCCTGACGGTATTAAAGTATTTACGACCAATGTAATCATGTCCATTGACCAAGTTGGTAATGCGATACACAAAACCATAAAAATCACCAATATCATCAGAAGTGAATTGTCTCCCATCAAGCGTCCATTCGGTCTTCATCGTTATCGTATTCTGATGCATCATATCCTCCACGCTCAGCCCATGCTAAATTAGAACCACAAAAAGGGCAGTGTGTTACTTCAATATCAAACTCGGCTGCTTCGTGTTCATAACCTAAGTCTTCCTTAATTACTACCTCAAATGGTTCGCTATTACATTCATTACATATCATAAACTTAATTCTCCTACTGTCCAAAATGACATCATATTATCATAACTTCCGATGTACTTACCATCTATATATATCTGAGGAAATGTTCTAGTCCCTGGTGGAACTGCTTCAAAGAATTGTTCAGGTGTCCAGTCAGGGCCTTCAACATTTCTCTCCTCATAACTTACTCCTTTCTGTTCTAATATAGCTTTTGCTTTACTACAATAGATACAGTTGTTCTTACTCCATACAATTGCTCTCATATTATTCTCCTATATCCTTTCAAAAGAGTGTATTTTTTGCTCTATTGGAAGGGTAGATATACCCCATTTATTTATTGGACAATGCTGCTGAGGAAACTTAACTTTTGCTGGCATAAAACATCCACATTCTTTACACATTTTAGTAAGTTTAATAAATCTATCGCATTTTTCACATATATCATATCTTTCTTTTGCAAAACTCATAAACTTAATCCCTCAAATGATTTATTATCCACGTCATGTGTAACTCCACCGAGTACATAAGACGTTATTTCTGTTTCTTGTGGAGCAACTTGTACTGCTCC
>Ga0209362_1002762_pt1 | contig 12672 bp, 9 predicted proteins | sample SaaInlV_165m_DNA_FD_184680 | JGI IMG/M metagenome (GOLD analysis project Ga0209362, IMG submission 184680) | Marine microbial communities from expanding oxygen minimum zones in the Saanich Inlet - Saanich Inlet SI037_S3LV_110m_DNA (SPAdes)... | ecosystem: Environmental > Aquatic > Marine >...
CCCATATATTTACCGACGATGGCGATCGCTACATCGCCCTCGGGCGCCAGGGCGCGCTTCGTTATCTTTTTCCAGCGGCTCAAGTCGGGGGCCGGCAGCTCTATACCGAAATGGCGGAGCACTTCGTCGTCGAGGCCTTGTTCGTGGTAGCTGATGGGCACTTGGTAGATGGATTCCACGTCCAGTGCCGGCACCACAGAATCCCGCCGCACATTACAGAATTGGGCAATTTTCGAGCGGTCGCCGTCTGAAAATTGATGCTCGGATCGGCACAACAAAAGGTCCGGCTGGATGCCTAGACTCAACAACTCCTTAACCGAATGCTGGGTCGGCTTGGTCTTTAACTCGCCCGCCGCCGCGATATAAGGCAACAGCGTCAAATGCACGTACATGGCCTTGTCGCGGCCCAATTCGTTGCCAAGCTGGCGGATGGCTTCCAGGAACGGCAAGCCCTCGATATCGCCGACCGTACCGCCAATTTCGCAAAGCACGAAATCTTCGTCATCGATGTCGGAGAGCACGAATTCCTTGATGGCGTTGGTGATGTGCGGGATCACCTGGATGGTGGCGCCCAGATATTCGCCGCGCCGTTCCTTGGCGATCACCTTGGAGTAAATCTGCCCGGTGGTGACGTTGTCGGTACGGCGCGCCGAAACCCCCGTAAATCGTTCATAATGGCCGAGATCGAGATCGGTTTCGGCGCCGTCGTCGGTGACATACACCTCGCCGTGCTGATAGGGGCTCATGGTTCCCGGATCGACGTTTATATAGGGGTCCAATTTGCGCAGGCGCACCTTGAAACCACGCGCTTGCAACAAGGAACCCAATGCCGCCGAGGCCAAGCCTTTACCGAGTGAGGAAACCACGCCGCCGGTGATAAATACGAAACGCGTCATGGACCGGCGTTGTACAGGAACGAGGGCCCACGCAAAAGCAGATTAGTCACTTGCGGTGCTTATTTTTTTTAAAGTGTTGGAAAGCCGGGATTTTTTACGGCTTGGCCGGCGAGTCCGGTTGCACCGGGATCAGGTTCGGCATGCCCGGAACGCTCGGACCTTGCTGCTGATTCGCTGGTGCCGGCGCACTTCGGTCCAGGAGCGAGCCGCGATCACCGGTATTATTGGCCAATATCGCCAGGGCCAGGCTGGAAACCATGAACAAGGCGGCCAGCACCGCCGTTACCCGGGTCAGAAGATTTGCGGCGGCGCGTCCGGTCATGAAACCGCCCATACCACCGCCACCACCGCCACCGCCGCCCATACTGCCCATGCCGCCCTCGCTCTGCTGAATGAGAACGACGAATATCATGGCGATGGCCAGGATCAGATGAATAACGATGAGGACTGCTGTCATGGTCTATCTCAAGCTTGAAGAAGCGCTTATCTATGTCTCCAGGCGCAATTGTGCAAGGCTAATGATTGCTGCGGCGGCAGTGATCCCTATAACTTGTTAACCGATTGCGGCTGCGATGGCCCAGAAATCCGCCGCCGCCAGACTGGCGCCACCGACCAATCCACCATCCACATCAGCCAGCGCCAGCAATCCGGCGGCGTTGTCCGGCTTAACCGAGCCGCCGTATAAAATCCGGCAACTCTGGGCGGTTGCATCGTTGGTTACTTCGGCCAGGGTGGCGCGGATCATGGCGTGCACGTCCTGCACCTCGGCCTCGGTTGGGGTGCGTCCGGTACCGATGGCCCAAACCGGCTCATAAGCAATCACCATTTGCGATCCATCGGCGCCGTCCGGGACCGATCCCCGCACCTGGGCGGCGACCACATCGTTGGTTTTTCCGGCGTCGCGTTGGGCTTCGGTCTCGCCGGCGCAGATGATGGCGATTAGCCCCGCCTCGATGGCGGCGGTAGCCTTGGCGCGCACCAGATCATCGCCCTCACCATGGTCGGCGCGGCGCTCGGAATGACCGACAATTACGTGGCTGCAGCCGAGATCGGCGAGCATTGCGGCTGAGATATCGCCAGTGTGGGCGCCGCCGCTATTGAAATGGCAATCCTGGCCGCCGAGCAAAAGCCCAGAACCCTCAATTGCCGCCGCAGTGCCGGCAATCAGCGTCGCCGGCGGGCAGAGCAGCATCTCGAAACCCGGGTTAGCGGCGCCTTGCATGCGCTTCGCCAGATCTTCGGCGCGGGCCCGCCCGTCGCCGAGGAGGCCGTTCATTTTCCAATTACCGGCGATCAGGGGTGTGCGCGAATTCACCATTGCGGCCTCCGTTTGCATGAAGATTACAGGCGCGCTCAATAACACAGGAATTGGCCCCTTACCACCGTGCCGGCTGGTATTGGCGATGGTGGTTGCGGGCGCCCGGTCACGCTTTTATGATGCCGCGCGGCGGCCGGCGGAGATATACTTCGCCCCAATTCGGCAATCGGTAATACTGGGACCAAAATATGTACGGAAAATTCAGAAAAGCAATGATATCCCTTGGCGCCAAGGTGCTGATAATCCTGTTGGTGTTGAGCTTCGCGGTTTGGGGCATCGGCGATCATTTGAGCTTCACCGGTGACGGCAACGCCAACACGGTTGCCACGGTCGGTGAACGGGAAATCAGCCGCCGGGATTATGTCAGCGAGGTGCAGCGCCAGATCTCCCGCCTTAGGCGCGCCCTCGGCACTGACGTTACAGAGGATCAGCTGCGCGCCATGGGCGTGACCCGGCGGGTCCTCGACGGCATGATCAGCCAGGCGGTGTTCGTCGAAGGCGCCCGCGATATGGGGCTGATTGTCGGCGAAGACACGCTGGCTCAGGAAATCCGCATCGACCAGCGCTTTCGCGGCGCCAGCGGCCAGTTCGACCGGACCCAGTTCAACCGCATTCTGTACGACAACGGCTACCAGGAAGGCGTCTTCATAAATCTGTTCCGCTCCGATTTGATCCGCTCGCAGCTTTTGAGCGGCATCATCAACGGCCAGATAGCGCCCAAATCCTTGACCAACGCCATCCACAGCTACCGGATGGAACGGCGCATCGCCGACGTGATCTCCATCCCCAACCGCAACTTGGGAGTTGTCAGCCAGCCACCCGATGGCGAGCTTGCCAAATATCACAAAGACAACGCGGCCCGCTTCACGGCGCCGGAAAATCGGGATTTTTCGCTGGTGCGCCTGCAAATCAAGGATGTTCTGGACGAGATTGAGGTTGCCGAGGATAAAATCCGCGAAACCTATCAGGACCGACTGGATGAGTTCACGGTGCCGGAACTTCGGGCCATCAAACAAATACTCCTGAATTCAAAGGCCGAGGCCGAAAAGGCCCACCGCGCGTTGTCGGCGGGCACGGACTTCAACAAAGTCGCCGCCGATATTGCCAAGATGGATGCCGAAGCCACCGATCTGGGCGAAGTGTCGCGCGGCCAGTTACCGATACCGGCCTTGGCCGACGCCGCATTCGAGCTGGCGGCATCGGCGGTAAGCCAGCCCATTGCAAGCGATCTCGGCTGGCATATCTTGAAAGTGACCAAGATCAGCGCCACCCAGACGCGCACCTACGATGAGGTGAAGGCGCAAATCAAAAAGGAAATCGCCTCGGAAGAAGCCGTCGATGTGTTGTTCAAGCTGGCCAACAATTTCGAAGATTCCCTCGGCGGCGGCGATACCCTTGATGAAGCGGCGCGCAAATTGAATTTCAAAGTGACCAAGTTCACCAAAACCAACCGGGCCGGCACGGGCGAATTGGGCACGCCGGTTGCGGGGCTCGATCCGGAAGTGGTGCGGGTCGCCTTTGAGACCGGGGAGAACAATGATAGCCCGCTCATCGATAGCGGCGAAAACGGCTACTTCATGCTGCATATGGACAAGGTGACGCCGCCCACGTTACGCCCGCTGAAGACGGTCCGCTCCCAGGTGCGCGACGCCATGATGCGCGACCGGCGCGCCGAAGTGGCGGGCCGCCGGGCCGATGGTCTGGTCAAGGATATCCAGGCTGGTAAGGACCTTGCCGAAGTAGCCAAGAAGTTCGGCGGCACCCAATGGACCGCTAAGGCCTTCACGCGCACCGGCCAAGGGCTCGAAAAGCGGCTTCCGGGCGCCGTGGTGGCCGCAGTATTTGCTCAAAGGCTTGGCCAGGCATCCACCGCCGGCGCTGGTGAGAGCCAGATTATCGCCGTTCTCAAACATATCGAGCGCGCCAATCCCCTGGCCGATAAAGAAAGCGCCGAGCAAATTCGCACCCAATTGAACCAGGGCATCGGCAACGATTTGACCGCGCAATTGGCGGCGGCGATGCGCGCTAAGTTTGGCGTCACGGTCAATCAAGCGGCTCTCGATGCGCCCTTGAGGAGCGGGCGCGGCGGCGCCGGAAATGGATACTGAGCCTGGCTTCACGGCGTTTGAGGCAGCCTATAACGCCGGCAAACCGCAGGTCCTATGGACGCGCATGATCGCCGATTTGGAGACGCCGGTGTCGGCCATGATCAAACTGGTCGACGGCGCTCCCAATAGTTTTCTTCTTGAATCGGTGGAAGGCGGCTCGATCCGGGGGCGCTATTCCTTTTTGGGCATGCAGCCCGATCTAATCTGGCGCTGCCACGGTAATGGGGCCGAAATTAACCGGAACGCACTGGAAGACGCCGGTGCCTTCGAGCCCTGCCCGGTTTCCGAAGACGCCGGCACGTTGGCCTCGTTCCGTAGCGTCTTGGCCGAATCCCGCATCGATCTGCCGCCCGGACTGCCGCCAATGGCGGCCGGCCTATTCGGCTATATGGGCTATGACGCGGTGCGACTGGCCGAAGATATTCCCGATACAAACCCGAAAAACCTGGACGTGCCGGATGGCCAGTTCATGCGCCCGACCATTATCACCGTCTTCGATACCATCGAGGATCTGGTTAGTATCGTGACGCCCGCCTGGCCCGCCGAAGGCGTGTCCGCCGAGCATGCCTATGAAGCCGGCCTCAGCCGCCTGGGCAAGGTGCTCGATGATTTTGACAAAAGCCTGCCGCGCCATGGCCGCGATCCGATCCAACAGTTCGGCGAGCCCCAATCCAACATGACCGAAGAGGAATTCTGCGAGATCGTCGAAAAGGGCAAAGAATATATCCTCGCCGGCGATGTGTTTCAGGTGGTTTTATCGCAGCAATTCTCGATGCCGTTCGATCTGCCGCCGTTGGCTTTTTATCGGGCCTTGCGCCGCATCAACCCCTCGCCGTTCCTGTTTTTTCTGGATTTCGGTGAATTTTCTATTGTCGGGTCGAGCCCGGAATTGTTGGTTCGCATGCGCGCCGGGCGCGTCACCATCCGCCCCCTGGCCGGCACCCGCCCGCGCGGCGCCGATGACGCCGAAGATCACCGTTTGGCCGAAGAGCTGCTGGCCGATCCGAAAGAGTTGGCCGAACATTTGATGCTGTTGGATTTGGGCCGTAACGATGTGGGCCGCGTCGCCAAGACCGGCAGCGTGAGCGTGACCGAACAGAACGGGATCGAGCGCTATTCCCACGTGATGCACATTGTCTCCCACGTGGAAGGCGATCTGGATGAGCAATACGACGCCGTCGATGCGTTGCTGTCGGGATTTCCGGCGGGCACGGTATCGGGCGCGCCGAAAGTTCGGGCGATGCAGATCATCGACGAATTGGAATCCCTCCGGCGCGGAATTTATGCGGGCTGTATCGGCTATTTCGGCGCCAACGGCGATATGGATACTTGCATTGCGCTGCGCACCGCCGTGTTGACCAACGACACCCTGTACGTTCAGGCCGGCGCCGGCATCGTTGCCGACTCCGATCCCAAGTCGGAACACGAAGAATGCCGCAATAAGGCCCTTGGTCTTTTACGCGCCGCCGCCGAAGCGGTGCGGTTTGCACAAAACCCGAATTAGAAAAGGAATATTTTTAATGGCTGCACGCCGCTTGAAAGAATTGATGGCCGAAGCGAACGGCATGGTGGAAATTATTGCCGCCGAGGATGCTGTGAAAGCCTTGGGTGATGCCGGTGTTCTGTTTGTCGATGTGCGCGAAAAGCATGAGCGGGATGGCGGCTATATCGCCGGTTCCATCCATGCGCCGCGCGGTTTTTTGGAAATGATCACCGATGTGGACGGCCCCATGCACAATGCGGATCTGGTTTGCGGCAAGACGCTGATCCTTTATTGCGGATCGGGTGGGCGCTCGGCCCTGGCGGGCAAGACCTTGGCCGATATGGGCATCACTGATGTCCGTTATATGGCCGGTGGGCTCGGCGCCTGGAAAGACGCCGGCGCAACACTGAAAACCGGCTGAACCTATAATATATTGAAATAATTATCGGAACGGAGGTCTGGGAACAGATCGCCGATGATCGATTGCGGCCACGGCACATGCAATATGTGGTGGAACAATATGTAGCAAAAGAGCGTCGTTCCCACCGATATGATCAATGTCATGCGCCAGCTTTCGCGCCCGTCGAAGCGGATAAAGCCGGCTAGGAACAGGAAGATGGCCGGTATGATGCCGGTCACGATGGCGGCGCCCAGGAAGCCCACGCACCAGCCGTAATAGCGGGCGAAACGCAGGAATATGGTGGCCACCGAAAGATCACCGTAATCGGCCTGGATATCAAAATGAACGGCGGGGCCCGCCTCACCGGGTGCGGTGAAACTGACGAACCGGCCGATCAGCACCACCAGCGTAAAGGCCAGCCCGGACCAGGCGATCACCTGGGGTACCAGTTTGGCGTTCAGATCCCAGCTTGATGATATAAATAGCGATCCGGCGAACAAGGCCGCCATGATGGCCGAAAAAATCACATCGGGCCAATTGTTGACGGCTGAGAATGCGAGATGGCGCTTACCGGCGCCGGCCGCCACGCGGGCCCGGTGCTTGCGGTAAACCGGCACCGCGAGGCCGATGGCGGTAATGATCAGCATGACAATCACCACCGGCCGCTCAAGCCATTCGAAGCCATAGCGGGACACCGATATAAACATATAGCGTTCGACCAGATCGCCGAGCACGAAGCCCAAAATCAGCGGCGGGCGCGGCCAGCCCAGGCGTTTCATCATCCAGCCGATCAGCCCGATCAGCAACAACGCGCCGAGATCGCCCCACTGTCGGGTAGCCTGAAACGCGCCGATGAAGGTGATGGCCAGTACTACCGGTGCCAATATGCCGATGCGCACCAGGGCTATCTTGGCCAACTGATTGGCAAAAATGAAGCAAATGCCAGCGCCCAGAATATTGGCGATGGCGATCGACCAGACCATGGTGTAGGTGACGTCCAGATGCGTCGTCAGCATGTCGGGCCCGGGGATCAGCCCCTGGATCAGGAAAGCGCCCAAGAGCAAAGCCATGGAAGCCGAGCCGGGGACCCCAAACGCGATGGTCGGCACCAATGCGCCGCCTTCCTTGGCGTTGTTGGAGGCCTCAGACGCGATAACGCCGCGCACATCGCCCTTGCCGAAAGTTTCCGAGGCGCCTTTTTCGGTTCTGGCGGCATGGCCATAGGCGATCCAGTCGATGACCGCCGCGCCGAGGCCGGGAATAGCGCCGAGGCCGGAGCCAATGAACGAGCAGCGCAGCACCAAAAACGGATGCGACAGGGTATCGCGGATACCCAGCATCTGGCTCCAGCGGGAGCCCATGCGGGTACTGCCAGCGATTTGCGTGCGGGTGATGACCAGGTCGGCCAATTCCGGCAGTGCGAACAGGCCGAGCGCCAATGGTACCACCGGCAGCCCGTCATAGAGATAAAGACTGTCGAAGGTCCAGCGGAGGGTGCCGGTCTGCGGATCATCGCCCGCCGTGGCGATCAGGATGCCGATACAGGCTGCGGCGAAGCCTTTCATCGGCGTTGAGCCGCCGAGCACCGCAACCAGTGACAGCCCGAAGAGACAAAAGGTCAGCAATTCCGGTTTCGCCAGTTTGAGCATCACCGGCGTCAATATGGGAATGGAGATGCCGAGGAGGACGGCGCCGAACAATCCGCCGATGACCGAAGCCGAAAAGGCGGCGCCAAAGGCCCTGCCCGCCTCGCCTTTGCGGGCCATGGGAAAGCCGTCGAGGATGGTGGCCGCCGAGCCGACCGTGCCCGGAACCCCGAACAGGACCGCCGGAATGGTGTCCGATGTGGCGACCACGGCGGAAAGGCCAATGAGGAATGCCATCGCCGTATGCGGGTCCATATCGAAGGTAAAGGGCAACAACAGCGACAAGCCTACCAGCCCGCTCAAACCCGGAATTACGCCGAGCACCAGGCCGAACAGGACGCCTAGCCCTAAGAACGCCAGCCGCGTCGGGTCCGTCATCAAGATGGCAGCCTTGGTCGCCATCAGAAGCATTTCGGATTCCATGGGCCCTGTTCCGCGTATTTGTTATGTTGGTGCGAATAGGGGCGAGCTGGTGATGCCCGCCCCTACCGCGTTTTAAGGGTTTTGCCGGCGCTATTTACGGCCGATGGCTTGTTTTGCCAGGGCCACAGCATCGGCGTCCGTCGCCAGGAAGCCGGCCAACATTTTCTCAACTTCAGCGCCACTTTGCCAGTTGATCTTGAGGCGGGTTTTCTTGGCGTCTGCAAGGTATCCCGGGTCCTTCATGGTGTCGGCGAAGGCTTTCCGTAGGGCTTCGCGGCGGTCGGCCGGAATGCCCGGCGCGGCGGCCAGGGGGCGGCCCAACTTGGACTGACCGAAGATCACTTCCATGGCCTTCTTGGCTTTCGGAGTCTTCGCATAGTTGAAGATATGAGCGGCGCCCTTGAAGAACGGATCGGTCTCGATACCCAACTGCACCAGCACCTTCAGATCGCCCCGATCGATGTCTTTCTGCCAGCGCGACTGGATCGACGATTTGGCGAGGCCGCAACTGCCGGACACTTCGCCTTGGCGCATGGCCAGGTTAATGCCCTTGGTGCCTTTGTAGCCGTAAATAATCTTGATGTTGGCGCCGGCCAGGTTGTTGAATACCTTGACGTGCTGGCTGGTGATGGCCGCTGGGCCGGTGGCGCCGAAGGCGACGTCTTTGGCTTTGATCAACTCGTCGAAGGTTTTGATGCCGGAGCTTTTCCAGACGCCGCAGGAGAAGATCTCCTGGTTCATGTTGCCGATCCAGGTAAAGCCGGTTGTCTTGAATTTGGCCTTCGACTTGCCGCCGCCGAACAACGGCTCGAGCGCTGCGGAGGATGCGAAAACCAGTAAATTTGTGCCGTTTTTAGGGGTCGCGTTATAGACAAAATTGGCGGCGCGCAAGGAACCGGCGCCGGGCATGTTTTTCGGCACCACCGACGGATTGCCGGGAATATGGTTGCCCAGATGGCGGGCCAGAACGCGGCTGTAGGTATCATATCCGCCGCCAGCGCCATAACCGATATTCAAGGTGATGGTTTTTCCTTTGTAGAAATCAGCAACGCTTTGAGCGTTCGCCGTCCCTGCGAAATTCGCCAGCATCATGACCGCCGCTCCGGCGACCGACAATTTAACCAATGAATTTTGGATGTTCATAATCAATGTCTCCCATGGGAATGATTTTAAATTTTGTATTGGCTAATTATTCGTAGGCTAAATTATTGATTCCCACTTGGCTTGGCAATGGACTGCGTGGCCACAATCATCGAAATTTCGATTCTGCTAGGGTCCTCTCAATGTTGGCACTGCGACATATTTACGGAAATTCGACCATACCGGTTCATTACTATTCCTTACGGTTTATACCGGTTCATACCGGTTTTATTTGGTCTCCAACGGATGCCTTTCCCGTTTCCCGCAGCCCTCAATTACTTATTTAGAACGAATTGCGAACAATGCAAGCGCGAAGCCCGCATATTCGCCATGGTGCCGGACCGATGGCCGGATGCCGCAGTGCGGACCCAGAAATTACCCCGAGTTTAGCCCCAGTTGTATTGCGATATTATATTGCCAGCGCAAAGAATATGCGCCTACATGATGCTGCCTAATATAAAATCACAAAGGGAGGACAACTATGAAATCGACAAATATATTATTGGCGGGAACGGTTGGAGCCTTTTCCGTATTGGCTGCCAACCAGGCGTTGGCGCAAAAATCACAGGACGTACTACGCTTCGCGATCACCGAGCCATACAAGGGACTTTCCGGATATTTCTACCCGGCCACCGAAGCGTCCCAGTTCTACCGTACCATTTATCAGATGCTCATCCGCTTCGATGAATACAAAGGCAAACTGGTTCCACAGCTTGCCAAATCTTGGAAACGCATCGACGACACCACTATCGAGTTCGAATTGCGTGACGACGTCAAATTCCATAACGGCAACGCGTTCAATGCCGACGATGTCCTTTACGCCATCAAGATGGCGGCCGATCCAAAAAATAAGTTTGCTTTCAAGGGCCGCTTCAAATGGATCAAAAATGCTGAAAAGTTGGGGCCCTATAAAGTCAGAGTGACCGGCAAGAAACTTAACGCCGGTGATTTCATGCATTTTGCCTATCGGAGCTTTATGATTGACGCCGAAACCCACCGCGCGCACGCCAACGGTGCGGATTATGGGCGAATGACGCCAGTCGGCACGGGCGCCTACAAGGTTGTGGACTTCGATCGCAACCGGGGCGTTACAGTGGAGCGTTTTGCCGGCTTCAAGGGGATCGGCCGTGCGCCGATCAAACGCGTAAAAGCCGTGTTCATCCCGGACCAAGAGACGCAGATTGCGCAGCTCCTGACCGGCGGTGTGGATGTGGTGCGCAACATTTCCAACGATAACGCCAAAGGTATTGAGGGAAATTCCAAACTGTCTGTCTCCGCCGTCGACAGCATCACCATGACCTATTTTATGATGGATGCGGCTGGCCGGTCGGGCAAGAAGGAATTGACCGATTTGCGGGTCCGCAAGGCCCTCGCCATGGCCATCAATCGCCGCGCAATCAAGAAAGCGGTTATCCCCGGCGGCAAAAGCGCCAAGCTTGCCAAGGCCCTCTGCTTTGCTTCCATGGTGGGCTGCACCCACAGCGTCGAAACCGCCCCTTACGATCCGGCGGCGGCCAAGCGGCTTCTTGCCGAGGCCGGCTACCCCAACGGCTTCGATCTTGAAATCACGGCGCATATAATCGTCAAGGATGTGGCGACGGCGATCGCCGGCGATCTCCGAAAGATCGGCGTCCGGGCCAGCATCCAGCCGATGACTACCGTGGCCATGCGCAAAAAGCGGGCATCCGGCAAAATGCAGGCATTCTCAGGCTATTACCCCAACGGCTCCCTACCCGACGTGGCCAATGCTCTCAATGTTTATTTCGGCGCCAAATCGCGTGACTATGCGCGCGACCCGGTAATTCATAAGGGCATGAATGCGGGCAAACAGACCCACGATCTGGCGGCTCGGAAGGCGGCTTACGGCAAGGTCTTCGACCGGATTAGCCGTAACGCCTATATCGTCCCCATCGCGTCGCTGCCCATCATCTATGGGCATTCGAGTGAAATCTCGGTCAAGCCGAACTTGATCACCGCCAACGAATTGCATATTTCCGACTTCTTCTGGAAGTAAGCTGAGCGGCAGGTTAAATGGACGGGCGCCGGGTAACCGGCGCCCGTTTCGTTTGCGTGGCTCCGGGGCTGCCCGGACGGCTATGTGTCATTGAGGCCGGATAATTGGGGTAGCGGCGGGATTGTTATTTCTTGGGCCGCCCGCCCCGCTTTTTCCAATATTGGTCGTTCACATATTTTTGGAAATGCTCGCCGGTTTTATAGCGCTTTAACTGCACCCATTCGAACAAGGTGTAGAACGTGCCCTTGCCGAAAGCGCCGGGCATGATCGCCACCGCCGCATCACCACCGCCTTTGCCTTTGGCGGCGGCGAAGTTTTCCGGCATGAAATAGATGGTAGGCGTAAACAGTGCGCGCCATTTGCGGGCCAACTTGCCCTCGGTGGTTACCTCGCCATCCAGATCGGTGACTTCCTTGGCGCCCCACAGATCAATCTGCACCACTTCGAAATGCTTGCGGATGAAGGCGTTGATCTTTGGATCGACCAGAATTTCGGTCTGCACCTTGGTGCAATAGGAACAGCCGCGCTGCTCGACAAAGACAACCAGGCGTTTGCCGTTGGCTTCGGCGGTCGCCATGTCTTCTTTCAGGTCCAGAAAGCTCTCCAGGAACCAGGTATGATGGTAAAGCCCGTCTTCGCCCTTGACCGGCTGCGCGATGGTCTCCGCCCGCGCCCCGGTGATCAGGAATGCGCCCGCCAAAGCCATGCATAAAACCAAAGCGACGAATTTACGTTTTGTAGGCATGATATTTGTGCTTTCCAATTTGTGAGGATAGGGGCGTTATGAAGTGTTATTCTACTAAAGATTCACGTAAAATAGCAATTGCACAGAATTCGGCACCGGATATCATTCACTAGTCTTGCCGCTGACCAGTGCCGAGATCGGCACCAGCTGGACGCCGCGCGCCACTGCCGCCGGCAGCCAGGCCGCCAGAGCATCCAACGTGGCGTCCTTGGGATGGCCGATGGCAATGGCGGCACCAGTGCGCCGGGCGATGGCTTCGGTGCGTGCCAGATTGCGTTGGACGGCCTCCAACTCGGGCTCGTTATCCAGGAAAATATCGCGGGCGGCGGTGCGAATGCCGAGGGAACGGGCGATTTTGCCGGCGACGGTCTTGGGTGATGTACGCGAATCCAAGAACAAAAGATTGCGCCGCTTAATCTCGGTCAGGATTAGCGTCATGCTTTCCGCATCGGACGTGAACTTGCTGCCCATGTGGTTGTTGACGCCCACATAGCCCTGG
>Ga0209362_1002765_pt1 | contig 12666 bp, 10 predicted proteins | sample SaaInlV_165m_DNA_FD_184680 | JGI IMG/M metagenome (GOLD analysis project Ga0209362, IMG submission 184680) | Marine microbial communities from expanding oxygen minimum zones in the Saanich Inlet - Saanich Inlet SI037_S3LV_110m_DNA (SPAdes)... | ecosystem: Environmental > Aquatic > Marine >...
GATGAATTGAATATATCTGCACTAGATGATAAAGAATTATTAAAAGAAAAAGATCTCAAAGAACTTGAACTGTATAAATTGGAATATGGTAAAGAATACGATGATATTTCAAAACTAAAATTCAATGATTATTATGGTGTTAAGCAACAACTAAGTGTTGCATATAAAAATGATAGAAGGGAGTTATCATTTAAAAATTCGGGTATAAATGCAGATAAAGATAAAACTACTATTCCTTTTGAAGATATGAAAGATTATGTAAAAGAATTAGATCCCAAAGAGAAATTGATTTTTGAAAAATTCAATAGGATAAAAGATAACTTAAACAGTGATATTGAAAAAGGAAAAATAAAAGGAATTGGGTTGGATAAAATGAATGACAACTTCATATTGTCATATGAAAACAATGTTGTAATGAATAATATTGGGTCAGAACGAGGAGAAAAAAATATGGATAAAATTGATACAAGTAGAAAAATGTATGAGATGTTGGATCAAACAAATGAAAAGTATTATGAAGATTCAAGCAGTAATATGACAATAGGTTCATCTTATTTCAATGTTATAGACCATATAAAAAACAAAAATGAAGTTGACAATGAAAAAATGAAAAAGTTTGATGAAGAACTTAAAGCAATACAAGAAACAGAAAAAGATGGAAGTAACAGTAAGGAGTGGACTGAAAAATTCATGGAAAAAATGGATTATAAAAAATCAGTTGAAGATTCAATGACTGATAGGGATCAAAAAATACTCGAAATGGATGAAGAAATGAAAAAATATGACAATTATTCTAAAGATTATTTTAACTCCATTAAAGATGATACTCAGTTTATCAAATTAAGAAACAAAAATGAATATCTTACACCTTTAATTGAAAAGAATATACATCTGTATAGTTTTCCTGATAAAAATTCTAGTATACCTGAAGAAACCATTAGACACGCATATGATAAAATAAAAGAAACTTATACTAAGAATAATTGGGTGTCTACAGATCTAAAAAACAGAGTTAAATCTCCAGACCATACAGGTTTAGTCAGAATACCAAACAATAGAGAAAGAGGTGAATACGAAAGAAAGATGAATTACCAATTACATGAAAAAGAAGGCAGACCTTTTACAAGTGGTGGCAAGACATTCAAACAGGGTGGAAATTGGGATAAAACAAATGAATCAATAAACGTGTTTAAAGCAACAGAGAGGGCAATAGATTGGGTTCATGATCACGAGTTGGCACATTCTTTCTATGATTATACTGTAGATGCAATAGATAATGGACAACTTAAAAATAAAAAAGTTTCATTGGATAAATGGAAATCAACCGTGTTGACTTTAGATCCTAAAATAATAGAGCCTATACTTGGAAACTATCCAACAACATATCTTAATGATTACTTGAAAGACCCAACTTCAAAAAACAATCAATTCATGTTGGCACATGAAATGTTTACAGGAATAACAGACCTAAAAACTGGTAAAATGAAAGGCAAATATGATGAAATTGAGGAAGCATATGAGGAGTTAAATAGACATTACCCAGAATTAGTCAAGGCTTATGAAACACTTAAAGGGGTAGAGGATTACAATATTTATGGTGAAAGTTTGACAAAAGATACTGTAAAAGAGGATATTGTAAAAGAGAGTATTCAGAACAATGAGTTTGCATATCAACAAACATCTTATTTAAATGATTACCATAATGTAGTAACAAAGGAAAATGCAACTACTGTAATTGTAAAAAGTTATACAAAAGATGGCAGATTAATTTTGAGTGAATCATATTTTGTAGAAAAACAAGCAACTGAGGACAACCCTAACAGGGAACCAGCAGGAACATCAAAGGGTGGTCAGTTCGCAAAGAAAGACGGTGGTGGAAGTATATCAGATATTAAAAAAGATCTTCAAAAGAACATAGAACCTACTGAAAAAGAAACTGAGATACAGACTAAAATCGATGTGGATGTAAGAGCAAGAATACAAGAAAAGATCGATGAGTTAGGATTAACTGATAAAGTAGACTATGTTGAAACTCAAGGATCTTATGTTAAGGGAACTGATCTTCCAAGCAAGGGATCAGACATGGATATTTTCGTAGTATTCAATCCTAATGTAAGTGAAGAAGAAAGAAAAGATCTTGGATTAAAGATAGGACTTGCAACTCTTGACAAGGAATATGCAAACTCACAAGGTTGGGATAACTTTAAAGTTGATGCAAAAGATCAAGAAAACAAATATGCCGAAGCATTCTTTGACGTTGATGGTCAGACAGTTGAAGTGCAGATTGTACCAACCAGAAACATGGACAGATATGATATAATTAAGAAGGAGATAAACGGTCAAAAAGAAACAGCAAATGGAAATAAGATTAGCATTGGAATGGAAAGAACTCCACATCAAACTAAGTTCATGAATGAGAACTTGTCAGTTGAGCAAAAATTAGAAGTCAGAACACTTAAGAAATTTATGAAAGAAACTGGACTTTATGACAGCAGTGTAAAAAGTCAAGGCTTTAGTGGATACTCTACTGAGGTGTTAATACACAATCTTGGATCATTTGAGAATGTGGTTGATTATTTCGCAGATTATAAAATGGGAGAGGTGATAGGTTTACCTAGTGAATCTGATAGGAAAGATCTTGCAGAACATGGTGTTGAATTAACATATATGAATAAAAATAAAGAAATTGAAAATAAATACACTAAAGAATATTATAATACTGATGAAGCATACAAGAATAATTCTATTCATATGACGGATCCAATAGATCCAAATAGAGATATAGGAGGAGCAATATCTGAAGCCAAACTTGCTAAAACAATACTCACAATGAAACATTTAAAAGAAACTGGAAAAATACCTGACAAGGTTGAACCAACTACTATGAATGGAGTCAGTCTCACATTTACAAGTTCTGGAACTGATGAAAACACAATTGGATCTCAAGTACAGAGTTTACAGAATGATATGGTTGCAAAATTGGATAATCTTGGATTTAAAGTTGAGAAAGAATTTGATAAACCAAAAGAAATTGTAGATGGATTCAGTATAAATCCAGACAGAATAAACATAGAACAGGAAAAGGGATCTAAAGAAATGACAATTAATTTTGGTATGGATAATATTTACACTGATGGAGATGAAGAAAAAACAATAGACATATCTGGTATGAGGGAACAACAAATTACAGGAATGATAATGGGATTGGATAAGAGTGGAACAAAGTATGAAAAGAAAGATGGAAAAATAACCACGTACAAACCAAGACAGTTCAAGAATGTGAAAGATGCAATGAAAGCACTTTTAGAAGGAACTGTTAAAGGCACAGCATTATCAAATAATAATGTGTTACGTGATATAAGATCACAAAATGTAGATCCATTTACAAAGTTTACAAAATTTGACAACTTACCAAAGTAATATGCTTATTAAATATGCTTATATACCCAAGCATTGAAACAATTATATGCCTAGAAAGGTTATCAGAGAAGTAGAAGATCAAATTGATTACCAAGGCGATTTACCAGCATCAAAACCCGTCAAGGGTGCAGGTGTTGCAGAATCCCCAAGTACAGTTTTGAACGGAACAACTCGCAAACAAGATAGTCTAGACACAGGTAACGCATCAAATCATTCTAAGGATCAAAGAGTCTTAGATTTAGTAGAAACTACTGAATCTGAAGAACTAGCTGCCGATGATGAAACAGGTGTAGTTGACTCTTTCCCAGCAGAAACTGAGGAAGAACCAGCAGCTCACGCTGTTACAAATGCAGATGTTAAAACAGAAGCAAGACGTAACAGACTTTATCACGCAAGAGTTCAAAAAGCAGAGAATGGTGCAATGAGAGCTATCGAAGCTCAAAAAGCACGAGTCCTTGCAAAAAAACTCAAAGCCGAAGAAGCAAGATTAGATGCAGAAATTTTAAAAGCACGAGAAAGTGCAAAACCAAGACTAGCAGTTGGTTCACCAAAAGGTGGATTATCTACTGGAAAGGTTTCAGCACTCGAAGCAGAAGTTTCAAAACCTTCAGCTTGGTTAAGAGCAGTCCAAAGAAACCAAAACGTAAGCCCAGCTTATGTTTGGTCAATCAACAAAGAGAAAATCTTCGAAAGTTATTCTAAAAAAGGAATCAGATCATTCGATTCTAATGACAACGAAGTTATTACAAAAGTAAAAGGCAGTGAAGCAGATATTGGAACCGTAACCGGCCCAGTAGATTCTATGAGAATCATGTCAGAACAAGTATTAGTTTTACCAAGTGGTAAAGTTGTTACTCCGATCAGACAATTCTGTGAGACTAAAATCTTACCTGTCGGTACTAAAGAAGCATTCTTCTTTGACTTTGGATCAGTAACCTTCGACACAATCACAGAAGCAGATGATGCAATTGCAACAGCAACACCACCATCAGCAACTGTAATTAGAACAGCAGGTACTAACACTACACCAAGAGGAACAAGAATTACCATTGGTTATTCTCAAACTGAAGAATCCCCAATCGATATTGTAGCCGCAGCTAACAGAGCATTCGCTTTAGAATCTATTAATGATGAATCTAAACAAGTAATGACAAGCTATAACAACGATGCAGGTTCATCAGGATCAGCAGGAGCCAAAAAGGCAATTGGTGGTGGAACTAAAGCAGCTAGATGGATTAGAGGAGACACAGGAGCTCAAATTACTGCTGATGCAGCTTTTGGCTCACTTAAATACGTTGGTTTACTCAACGCAAAAGGTGTTATCCAAGATGAAGGTTTAGATGATACTAACCTAATTACTTATACATCTGGTAAAGCAATTCGTGACTTGACATTAGATGCAGACTTGGATTCATATATTGGATATTCCAAACCAGCAATCATAACAGAAGCAACAGTAGAAAGAATCGCAGGAACTAACTTAGTTAGATCTTCTGCAATCGCAGACGGTTCAGGAGCATTCTCTGCTCAGAAACGTTCATGTATGTTCGTACCTAACGTTGCCTTCGGTTTAGTTTCTGGAAGGGATCTCACAATGGAAGCCCAAAGAAGAAATGAACTACAAGCAATCCACTTAACTGGAACACAAAAAGTTCAAGGTTTAGTAAAGAACGTTGAAGCTACTTGTAGAATTAGTCATCTTTAGAATTTCACAGTGTTTAGAAAAGATATATTTTCTTTTTTTTAATTAACAAAAACCTACGGCTATAAACAATTAAATGAAAGTGGGTAGAGGTTCCCACCAACCACTCAAATCCATAGGACATGACTCCTTTCGTGAATGTGTTCGAACACATTCAATATCGAAAGGTTTACCAGACTTGTTTCGAATAGGTTTTCAAACATTCGGCTTTGTGAGTAGGCATTCCACCTATCCCTCAAAGGTTCATCCATGTGATTTCTCACATTTTCCTCCACTACAATCCCTCAACTCAATGTGCTTTGCGTACACACCATGACACGTTTTGCATTGCGTGATAGTGGTTGTTTGAATTTACAAATACTCTAGATAACACTTCAATATTAATGTATGGATTTTAATAAAAAGATTTATGCCTAATTATTCTTATAAATGACTTTATGTAATTTGATTCATGAACCAAAATATTGTGTTCAAATGTCATTTATGTAAGCATGAATCAAAGGATGCAGTTGAAATAGGAATACATTTCAAAAAAAAGCATAATTATAACTTTATTAGGAATGATAATTTAGTATAAATAATGTCATACACAGAATATGATTCCATAAAAATCAAACTACGAATAGCAAATGACTCAATGAGAGATGAGATAGAGTTATATATGCAAGAGATAGACGACTTATTGGATAATAGATTAAGAGCAAGATTAGGTTCTATTAACATATACGGAGATGAAATAATACTCCCATTAACATCTGAAACTGTTCCAGAACTTCCATTGGAGTTGAAAGGAATTGCAAACAATTTGGTTGTTGCAAAGATAAGATTACAAAACAGTGAAAAGCCAATGTTATGGGATGCAGAGGTAAACATACTTGATAATTATTTAGATAGAGTTTATGGTTACATTAGAGGAACTGCTTTTAGACCAAGAAGGGCAACTTCATTAAGTCCAGAAACTGGAGCAATTGGACAAGTTGTAACGGTAACTGGATCAGGATATGCACCAATTCAAGAATTAACAATTACATTTTCAGAAGGAACAATAGTAACCACACCAGTTAGTGTTATATCAACCAGTAAAGGAGCATTTAGTTTTACATTCCCAATTCCAGCAGATACTGCTGATGGTGCAGTTACACTTAAAGTAAATGATACATTCGGTGGATTGGTTTCTAGTTTTCAGGTGACATAGAATGCAATCTTGGTCACAAGCTGATGTAATTACACAATTACAAACTGGTACTTATCCAACAACTCAAAAAGGACTTTCTTATTATCAACAGAAACAAAAATTTCCAATATATCCATTTGTAGAGGTAAGAAAAGTACAATCAAATTCTGCAACTACAGACATACAAAAAGAATCAGAAGAACAAGTATTTGAAATAAGATTCTATATGAAATATACAGCACCAGAGAGTGTTGAGGAAGCAGATAGAATTGCAACAGAAAATGAACTACTTGCACGAATAACAGCAAAGGACTGGATACCAACAGGAGTAATACAGTTAGAGACTAAGACATGGAGAACAGATATAATAGAAGAACCAATTTACGGAAGTAAAAGTGTATTAAGATTCACAATAAAGGATGTAGACACAACTTCTGGAAGTGGGTTAATTGGTGCTGATGACAAACTGGAATTAAATAGTGGATTGGCAAGTGTATTCACCATACAGATTTTAGGCATATCCACAGATCAAGGATTTACTATGGATCCACATTTCAATGATGAAAGGGAGAAAGTATATGGAGCATATCAACTCATAAAGTATGGAGAATTCACTATAACATATGAAAATACAAATGCCATACAAAATGCCATAAAATTGATAAATGACACAGGTTCTGGATGTAATGGTAGATATATACGTGGAAAAGGTGCAAATCAACAAATCAAACAATTTTCATTTCAGATAGGAAATACAACAACTCAGGGAACTTATGGGGAGATTGAGAAGGCAACTACCACATTTTATGCCAATGGAACTTGGTAAATATGTTTAAATGATATAATAATATTAAAACACTATGGCTGCACCAAACAATTTCAACGAACAGATTTATCGTAATAAAGCATTCGAGGGATTTGTGCAATTTCAAATACCAGATGGAAGTGTTTGGTATAGATTAAAAGAAAGACAAGATATGACATTATCATTTAATTATATCAGAACAGGACATTATTCTGATTCAGGTAAAAAAGCATTAGATCCAGCAGGTATAGGACATAATTTTTCTTGTACTATAAAATTAACAAGTGATATGTTTTCTAATACGGCTTGGACTTATACAAATGGAGTTTTAGATAGTGGTATAAATATAGATAAAAAAACACTTTCTTATTGGTTATACAAAAATGAATTACATGAGCCAATAGAGATGATATTTGTTACAAGTTTTCCAACATTAGCTGCACCAGCACCAACTACAAATGATGATGTGAATATTAAAATACATATGGATCCAAATAATTTTTCAACTGGTTTAGGTTCAAGTGGTGGATCAGCAAACTTGACAATATCTGGAGAAGTGTTATCAATTACCCATGCAATAAGATCTGATGGCACTGATCAATAAATGACAATTGAAACGTATGATGATTCTAAAATTAGAAGATTTATAAATATACCAAGTGTTGAATGGGCAAAAGCTAATAAATTAAAAATAATAAGATTTCAGCATCTTTACAAAGACTTCATTAAAACAAAGGCAACCGAACTTGCAAACAAACTGATAGTTGATCCAATTGTAGAAGAAATGAGAGTAAATAATGTTTCCAGAAAAATTTATGAAACTGTTAAGGTAAAAGATGTTATAATGGATAGTAGAACTGGAACTATCTTAATAAAGATAAACTGTGAATATTTTTCAGAAGATGGATTTGATGTTGCAGTGGCAAGGGAATACGGAACGGAAGATCACATGATCAGACCAAAGGGAAAAACAAATGGTGGTGCAGATATTCTTTCATGGATTCAGGGTGGAGTAAGAAGATTCAGTGGTGGTCACATGGTTAGTGGACTTCCAAGATTAAACATAATAGAAAGACGAGTTGAATGGGGAGAGTACGAACTTCAACAATCATTAAATATAGAATATAGAAACTGGAAAAGAAATTTGTTTGGTTTGACATCTACAAATGAAAATATTTATGCATTAGAATCTATTTACTCTTAGATTCTAATATTCTTTCTTCTCTCAATGTAATGACTTCTTTGTCACTAAATCCTTCTTCATCAACCCATATTTGTACTCCGTCACTAAATACAATTGAATCTCCTATTGACATACTTGTATGGTTTGATCCAACTTCTCTAATATGTTTTTGACCTTCTGGAGTACCCAATGGATTATCCCAAGGACTGTTCAATGCCATGAAGATTAGTTCTCCAATTTCATTGTGACTTTTTGTTGCATCGAATTTTAGGTTTGATGTAACCTTTACTACTTTTACTGATTCTTTTTCAACATTTACGACTTTGTAAAAAACGTCTGCTGTTAAAACCTTGCTTTGTTGTTTTGTTTCACTCATGTATTATCTAAGGTATATGGTATTAATAAATGTATCTAAAATAAAAATAAATTATACCAATCTGCCATCATTTGATGACTCATGGTAAGGACATTCACATCCTATTGGATCTTTTAATTCTCCATTGAAGTATTGACCGATTCTTCCACATTCAAGACACTTGTCTTGATTTTCTCCATCCCAACGGTCATCAGTACAAATACAATCTACTATATCAATTGCTTCAACTTCTCCATCTTCATATTCTTGATAGACAGTGTTTTGACCAGCACCTTGACATATTTTGCATTCTGTAAGTTTTTCTTCTGCTTCTTTGAATTGTTCAAAAGATTCTTCTTGTGCTTCTAAAACTGCTTCACGTTCTGCTGTAAATTCTAGAAATTTTGATTCCCAATATAGAACGTTTTTCTTAAAACGACTAAATGAATTTCCGTCAGTAGTTGTGTGTTGACCACGAAGATTATCGTCAATTTGTTTTTGTAGACGATTGGATTCACGTTTAAAGTCAGCAGTTGCTTTTTTGGTTTCTACGATAACGTTGTATTTCATGTATTATCTAAGGTATATACCATTAATAAACGTATCGAAATTATGCTAATATAGTAGAGAAATTATATTATGAATAATGGTGAAAAATCTCGATAAAGAATATACAAGTGTAAATACAATATATGAACAGCAAAAAGAATATAGAAAAACACCAGAAGGTAAATTGGCATTAAAACGTGCAAATGAAAAACAGTTACTAAAAAAGATGTCCACTTATAATTGTGGTCAATGTGGAGATAATGAATTTGAAGTTTTGAATGTATATGACGGTATAACACTTTGCTATAATTGCAGATACCGTAGAGAAAAAGTGTTGGAGTTGAATGAGTTTTGCCAGTAGATGATGAAATTAATCTAAATGATCCAGAAGGTCTTACACGAGAACAATTAGATATTATGAATAAGGAGGCAGATGAGTTAGCAGAACTTGCAAAGGGAGCAGAAAAAAATGTAGAGAAAATAAAGAGAGCAGTGGATTCAGTAAATGGTTTAGATACTTCTACAAAGAATATGATACAATCTGAAGTGAAAGGAAATGATGTGAGTGGACTTGATATTTCTACTAGACTTACTATGGTTGAAAAACAATTATTAGATATTGGTATTCATACTCAAGATCAGAAGAAAACTGATGAACAACATGATATTCATATAAATGAAGCACGTAAACACAGAATGGAGATTGAAAGAAAGATAGAACATGGATTTGCTGAGGTTAATAAGGATTTAAAAGTATTTTTAAATGCTTCGTCTAGTCCATTCCAATTTGCTAAAGGCAGAATTATGGGATTTGTCGGTAAAGCCGGCCCAATAGGTGCTATCGCAATGACAATTTATTCAATTGCACAAACATTATGGGATGAATATATGAAGTCTTTTAAAGAAGGTGGTGCTAACGATATTAGAAAATTAATGGATGATAGGGATAAAGAAATGGCAGAAATGGATGATATATTAAACAGAAGAAATGGTAAAGTTTTCTTTACGGCAGAAACTACTTTAAAACAAGGTAGTCCATATTCTTCAAACACTTCTTTACTGGCAGATCAAGTTTTAAGGTATCAAGCCTTACACTTGGGAGAATAAAATGGCAGATGCATTTATTTATTACAGATTGAAATCCAATAATACAGATATTACTGCAACCACTCCAAATGATGGTTATCCAGATCCAAACGGATCAACAACTGCAAGAAATATATTTGTAACAAACATGGAGGCAAATCATTCTGCACAGATTTTAAAATTTACTTTACCGACAGAAATATTGGAAGGTGTTTCTATGGCATATGAAAATAATATTAAAGATTCTCCTGTAAGTGAGCCTGACGGAGTAAGAAGAATAAACAAACAGGATAATGGTCTAAGTGGTATAACATATACATTCAATGGGTTATTCAAGGATAATGCAACAGACATAACCACGTTAACCAATATGGCTAAAAGATTACAAGTTGAAAGTTCAACAACTACAGGTTCAATGGGTTTTGGTATATTTGGATTTTTTACTGACAGCACAACTATTGCACCATTCAATATTGATCCAACAACACTTAAGGGATTGACACTTAACTCATTTAATATAAACAGAACCAGTCAAAGTCCAAAAAGTTTTGATTTTAGTATAAAAATGACATTCGGTGGTACATATTGAGTGTAAGTGAATTCTATGACCTAACTTTAGAACTTTTGGATAAAACACAAAGTACACCAACACCAATAGCAACAACAGGTAAAGTTATAAATGGTGACCTATCACCGTTTAGAGCAAGTTTAGAACTGATCAATACTGGAAACACTAAAACTGATCATGGTGTATTAAAATTAAGAATACCACAGGATGGAACATTTGTCAGTGTGGAACCTATATTAGTAAACGAGGAAGCAAAAGATAGATTTGTAATTCAAGCACAGATAAGACAACCAGACCCATCTGGTGGGAATCCAAGAAAAGGAAAAGTATTCAGATTTACCATTGGTAGTCCAATAATAGAAGATAGTCCAGATATAGGTGAAACTGTAACTTTGAATTTATTGTCAATAGAGTATAGGGTTAAAGAACATTTATCAAGTAAGCAACTTTTTTTAAAATCTCCAAAAGATGCATTTGAAGAAAGATTAGATGATTATAATACTACAAGAGGTTCACTTGCACCAGAGATTAATTTTTTGAAAAATCAATCTGATCCTCTAAATGACAGTATACAGTTACCTGATGGTTCAAGTATGCATCAAAGTTATATTCCATTTGCACCAACAGTAACACATAATTTATTAACTGAGATAACAGGCAAACTTGCAGAGCCAATAGCCAATGGTGGTACATTTCAGGATTATTATTTTGACTTTGAGTCAAACTCAGTTGGTGGTGATATATCTACTGGAAATATTAATAAAATTGATATTCATTCAGAATTGTTTGGAAAAAATGATAGTGGTGTTGTATTAGATCCACTATCAGATGTAAGTCCTGTTGATGCTGAAAAAAATAAAACTGTTACTACAGATCTTAAAACATTTAAAAATAATATAATATTATCTGGATCAGCAAGTGGTGGTTCATTACCAATGGAAAGAACCAAATTCAATAGTGATTGGCAACACGCACAGGCTAGAAATTTATGGTTGACTGGTGTTATTAGATATAATGATGATGTAAAGTATGGTACAGATATAGTTAAAGCAGAAAGCACTTCATTCAGTGGTAAAAAATATATGAGATTTTTTAAGTGGGCAGGATTAAATGCCGATACAACCAATACAGTGAGTCCTGTAGACACTGCAAATGTATGGTGGAAAGAAGATTTCTCATTGATTCCTACATATAGTGACAAAGCAGAATACAAAGAATTTGAAGTCGTATGTATGTTGGATACAAGTGCAAGTCCAGATGTAATTAGATTTTATGAATTACTTCCAGTAGCTGTATCATCAATTACACGTACAGCAACTGTTGTAACTGTTACAACTCATGGAAACCATGATTTAGTTACTGGTCAAGTTATAAGTATACAGGGATCAAATAATTTAGATGCCAATGATATTCAAATAGTTGTGACATCCAATACATCATTTTTCTTTCAATCTTTAGGTGTAAATACTAGTCAAACTGGTATAAGTAATTTCAGTGTATGGGTAAAAGATAGTAGGATTCATATTAAAGGAGATCCAGCACCTAATTCTACACCTGCACCAGTGAAATGGAGAGCAAATACATTTAATCCTATTAGAGATTCTTTACGTGTTCCATTTTACTCATATACACCGTGGACTAGTGATTATGAAGCACAGTTGGCAAATCTTAGTGGCACACCATCTATACCAGAATGGGCTGCTGGAACATATAATAGAAAAGACGAAGTACAAAAAGACGGTAAAGTATATTTTGTTGATGGTTCAAGTACAACAAATACTCCACCAACTAGTCCGTGGAAGTTAGGGCAAAATTCAACATATC
>Ga0209362_1002767_pt1 | contig 12661 bp, 9 predicted proteins | sample SaaInlV_165m_DNA_FD_184680 | JGI IMG/M metagenome (GOLD analysis project Ga0209362, IMG submission 184680) | Marine microbial communities from expanding oxygen minimum zones in the Saanich Inlet - Saanich Inlet SI037_S3LV_110m_DNA (SPAdes)... | ecosystem: Environmental > Aquatic > Marine >...
CATTTACGTCTCGCGTCCACGGTTGTGCATGCCATCAATCGTTACGATGACGAAGAAACTCGCAAAGAGCAGTTCAAACGTTTTGGTAAAGTGTTTAGCCAAAGCGAAAGTCGCACGTTAACAGCGTATGGAAAGAAGATCACCAAGTCGGCAACCGCCCCAGCAAATGTTTCTCAACTCGTCGGTAAACCATTGGAATTGTCAGGCATTACCGATTTAGGCGGCGAATTGGATTGGGCGTCGTATCGTGGAAAAATTGTGCTTATTGATTTTTGGGCATCATGGTGTGGACCTTGCCGTGCTCAAATGCCAAAAATCAAAGCCCTCTTCGAGGAATTAGACCGTAAGAAATTTGACGTCGTAGCGGTCAATTTAGACCGCAGTGCCGAAGCCTTTGAGGAATACTCCAAAGAGCATCAATCTCCTTGGCCAAATGTCATCGGAGACGATGGTCGGGCGTTGGCGGAACAATACGGCGTTACTGCCTTGCCAACGATGATGGTGGTAGATGGCGACGGCAAGATCTTGGCAGTGGGACACAGCGTGCAAGCATTGCGAGCCGCAATCGATAATGCGCTCAAGCCAATTGAAAAATAGTGGCGCGCCGTTTGCGCAAAAGGATTTGCAAATCATCAGACTATACCCGCTCCGCCACAGCGGAGGTCGCGGCAGAACACCTTACGGCAACTGATGCCCCATCTTCTCGCGTTTAGTCTCTAAATACCGTTCATTGTGCTTATTCACTGACGCAACAATCGGCACTTGATCAACAACCGTAACATCATAGCCACGCAAATTAAATGCCTCAAGTTTCTTAGGATTATTTGTCAGTAATCGTAGTTGGCTTAGTCCTAGGTCTTTAAGAATCTGTAGGCCAACCCCATAATCACGCATATCTGCTTTGAAGCCCAACGCATGATTGGCTTCAACCGTATCCATTCCCTGCTCCTGCAATGCATACGCGCGTATTTTTTCCGCTAAGCCAATTCCTCGACCCTCCTGCGGCAAATAAACCAATATTCCACAACCTTCTTTGCTAATCATGTCCAATGCCATATGCAACTGATCACCACAATCACAACGTAAACTAGAAATCAGATCGCCGGTAAAGCAACTTGAATGCATTCTTACTAGCGGGGGGGTTTCATTAGTGGATGGGTCACCCAAAACTAAAGCGACTGGTTCGTTTGCTTCAAAGTCCACCGAATACACAATGATATCCAACTCGCCGTATTTTGTTGGCAACTTCGCTTCGGCACTGCGCTGCACTAACTTCTCATTCACCCGTCGATGGGCAATCAACTGCTCAATCGAAATGATTTCAAGACTATTTGCTTTGGCTAGATTCAGCAAAAATTCTCGTGAACCACGGTTTCCCGTTTTATCAAGAATTTCACAGAGAACGCCGGCTGGAGCGAGACCTGCCATTCGAGCCAAATCCATACTTGCTTCCGTATGCCCGGCACGACGCAATACACCACCTTCTTTGGCAACAAGTAAGTGCACGTGTCCCGGGCGGACAAAATCGGATGAACTACTACGCGGATCCGCGATGGCCCGTACCGTCATCATCCGTTCATCGGCCGTAATGCCAGTCCGACAATCGCGGTGATCTAGTGGAGTCATAAAGGCCGTGCCCAGCGGTGTGTTGTTTGTATCTGCGAGCGGCGATAATTCTAACCTCGACGCCGTATCGGGGAGAATCGACAAGCAAAAGTCCCCCCGACCACTGAGCAACAGATTCATGTTCTCTGTCGTGGCCTTTTCCGCTGCACAAATAAAATCGCCTTCGTTCTCTCGATCTTCCGCGTCGACAACAATAACAACTTCGCCGCGACCGATCGCGTCAACAGTTGCTTGGACCGTGGAAAATTCTTCAGACATGTGAAACACTCCGACCACAGACGCGTTACAGATAAGCAACGATTCTGTTATTTACTAATGATTAATGTACCGTTAATTATAGACCCATCTATTCACCTTGCTTAGTGGCAACCTGCTAGAATAAATCAGCGGACACATCTCCCGCACCAAACGATGTGCTAGTTATTCCAATTACACCAACAATTCACCCAGCTTTTCGGCATTTTCACCTATCATCCACCCATGCCGCGGACAAAACCGGATGCCCCCGACAACAACAATGCTGCCACGTGACGAGTATATTGAACAAGCCTATTTTTTTCAAATTCTAGGCGAGCGTTTGCCCCAAGACATCCCCATCCAGGATATTTTGCTACAAGTTCGAGATGAGACGCTAGCAACAACAAAACTACCTATTGCCCTCGACTATATGCTCGCCGAACTTTGCTCCACAGGCGTTGTATCTCCCGCAATGGAGCAACTGGCGCATTATTTCACACCATTTCAAACGCATTTAATCCGCGAAGCCGAACGCGACGATGGTAAATTTGATTTACGGGCGGCGGTCAAGATTCTGCAAAGCGAAGCGGAATATAGGGCCGATGAGCCCAGTCGAGCTGGTCTGTTTTTGTATCAGTTAGAAAGCATCTGCCACAACAACCTCCCCTATGATTCGGGATTGTTTGCCATGTCTGAAGATACATTTTATGATGATCACTGGCAGCAATGGATCTTAATCGTCCGTCGCCAAATCGGCCTCATTGAAATCGCTGACCTCATTTTCTCCCGCAGTCAACACTATATTAATCTCCGCCACCGTCCTCAAACCCAATCGCCTAATCCAGAACAAACAGTTCTATTCGGCGAGAAAGAGGGACGCATTGCCTTAGCTAATTTTGGAAAGGATCCGTTGTTCTTATTTGCTTCACTGCAACGACATCTAGGGTATCCCAAGGTGCCCCGGCCTAAGCCCATTGACGAAACAAAAAACGTAATTGCCATACTGCAACAAAAGCTAGATCAACTTTCCATTCGCACCAAACTCTTAGAAGACGAGAGCCGTGGGGGAATTGATCTAACACAATACTACAAAAAACCTTAATTTTGAGTCCCCAGAATTTATAGGGGCGCCCCGTGCCTGACCGCCGCTCCTCCACTCGCCAAGCCGTAGAAATAAGATAAAATGATAACAGCAAAACATTTACTTTTTCAATATTACACGCTTAGCAAGGCTACTTAATTTTATGAAGTTACAGGGAAAAATCGCAGTCATCACTGGTGGCGGCACAGGAATTGGACTCGGAATTGCTCATGCGTTTGCAGAAGCGGGCTGCACAGTGGTCATTGCAGGCCGCCGCGGGGAGCCACTCGCATTGGCTACCTCGGCTTGGCAGGGCAATGGTTCACTCATGCACCATTGTGTCGATGTCTCTAACAAAGAAAGCGTACAAGCATTGTTTGATTGGGTTCAATCGGAAGTGGGTAACATTGATATCCTGGTTAATTCCGCTGGTACCAACATACCCAATCGAACATTAGCGGATATGGAGCCGGACCAATGGGACAGCGTGATGGCCATCAACGCTAGTGGCGCGTACTACTGTATGCTAGCCGCAGTGCCCGGCATGAGATCACGCGGTGAGGGTTTGGTTATCAATATATCTTCCATCTCTGGAGTCAGAGCGACGGCGTTAGGTGGAGTTGCTTATTCCGCGTCAAAATTCGCAATGGCTGCTTTAGGAATGGCTGCTTCGAATGAAGTCAATGTGGACGGAGTCCGCGTAACCAACATCTATCCGGGTGAAGTTAACACACCGATCCTCGAGAAACGCCCGCAAGCCGTAACCGATGAGCATAAAGCTCGGATGCTCAAACCAGAAGATCTTGGCCATCTAGCGTTATCAATCGCAACTCTACCAGCAACAGCACATGTGCCGGAAGTCACCATCAAACCGCTATGCCAGGAATTCAGCTAGGGACGGATTCGAACTTTTTAAATCAGTCAACGTTTTAATTAGCCTATTCAACGTTCCAGGTTGTGCCTGAGTTAAAGAGTTCATCCAGCGTAGCATCTGAATTCGCTGCTTGCTCTTGATCAACTTGTTGATTGACGCCTTCGTCATAAACAGGCATTTCTATATCGCGAAAGACACCTATAGCTTCGGGGAATTCTGGTTGCCGCAAACGAGAAAGCAAAAAAGCGAGTGATGGTTCGCTAGATTTTTCATCATGAAATAGCAAATCATCTTCCGAGATGCCTTTGCCTAACTCCACCACTTCAGGTGTTATACCGTTAAGACGAATGCCCTTATCACGATCTTTTCCAAAAATCAGTGGCTTACCATGTTCAAGCTCGATTAGATTATCGGTTTTCGTTTCCCGATCAGTCGCATATTTCCAAGCACCATCATTAAAAATATTACAGTTCTGATAGACTTCGACAAACGAAGTTCCCTTGTGAGCTGATGCGCGTAATAGCGTCTGTCCTAAGTGCTTGATATTCACATCAATACTGCGCGCGACGAATGACGCGCCACAACCCATCGCCAAGGATAGCGGAGTTAGTGGGTTATCAATTGAACCGATAGGACTACTCTTAGTAATCTTCCCTGTTTCCGATGTTGGCGAATATTGGCCTTTAGTTAATCCGTATATGCGATTATTGAAGAGAACAATATTGATATCCACATTTCGGCGAATCGCATGCATTAAATGATTACCACCAATACTTAGCGCATCCCCATCACCCGTAATCACCCACACTTTCAAATCTGGACGACACACTTTCAAGCCAGTCGCAAATGCCGGTGCACGACCGTGAATGGAATGCATGCCATATGTGTTCATGTAATACGGAAAACGACTTGAGCATCCGATACCCGAAATGAAAACCGTATTCTCTCGTGGATCACCAATCGCAACGAGAGCTTTTTTCATTTGGGCGAGAATCGAATAATCGCCACAACCTGGACACCAACGCACATCTTGGTCGCTACCAAAATCAGCTGGTTTTAGCACAGGTAAATCAATACTCATAAGTAAATTCCTAGTTGTCTGTTCGCGTAATGCAATACAATTTAACGAGTTAGTTCTGCAATGCGTTGTTCAATTTCAACAATTGCAAATGGGCGACCTTTTACCTTATTCAATCCGACACATTCAATAAGATACTTCGCTTGAATTAGTGTTTTGAGTTGTCCTAAATTCAATTCCGGAATAAGCACTTTATCATAGTTATTGAGGATCTCTTCAAAATTGCTGGGGAACGGATTAAGATAACGCAGCTGAGCGTGCGCTACACTTGCACCGGCTGCCTGAGCATGTGTCACTGCTGTACGGCAAGCACCGTAGGTACCACCCCAACTCAAAACAAGTAAATCGCCCTTTTCCGGTCCGAACACTTCTTGGGGGGGGATAAAATCAGCGATGCGATCTATTTTTTCCTGCCGTAATTCACACATCGCTTGGTGGTTGTCCGGGTCGTAACTAACATTGCCCGTCTCTGCCGCTTTTTCCAAACCGCCGATTCTATGTTCAAGACCCTTGGTGCCCGGCAAGGCCCACGGTCGTGCGAGATTTTCATCACGCGCGTAAGGCAAGAAAGCAGGATCGCCATCTTCCCGAGGGGCCGGGTGCGTAATTTCTATTTTTTCGAGCGAATCAAAATCCGGAATCTTCCATGGCTCAGCACCGTTCGCGATGTATCCATCCGACAAGATAATCACTGGACACATAAAGGTCGCGGCAATACGCCACGCATCAATTGCCATAGCAAAACAGTCTGATGGACTCTGCGGTGCAACTACCGGCAACGGTGATTCACCGTTACGACCAAACATTGCTTGATACAAGTCGGACTGTTCCGTTTTGGTCGGTAATCCAGTACTTGGACCACCTCGCTGGACGTTGATAATAAGCATGGGCAATTCGAGAATCATCCCCAATCCCATCGCTTCGCCCTTAAGAGCAATACCAGGGCCGCTCGATGTCGTCATCGCCATGTGGCCTGCAAATGCAGCACCAATTGTCGAACAAACAGCTGCAATCTCATCTTCCGCTTGAAACGTACGTACACCATATTTTTTATGCTTACTTAACTCGTGTAAAATATCGGAGGCCGGCGTAATTGGATAGGAACCCAAAAACAAGTCTCGATCACTAAGCTTCGCTGCGGCAATACAACCAATTGCCAACGCTTGGTTGCCCATCATGTTACGGTATCTACCCTCGGGCAACGCCGCTTGGTCTACTTGGTAGGTGCTAATTGCCGCTTCGGTTGTCTCGCCATAATTAAACCCCGCCTTAAGTGACTTCTCGTTAGCCTCGGCAATGTCTGGCATACCACCAAACTTGGCTTGAATAAAATCTAAGGTAGGCTGTAAGTCACGATTGTAGAGCCAATACACAAACCCCATCGCGAAAAAGTTCTTGCAGCGGTCGGCTAGCTTTGTACTCAACCCTAATTCTTCGACAGCGGTTCGAGTGAGTAATGTCATTTTAATTTTGATGACTCGATATTCATCCAGGCCTGGGTCATCTAGAGGACTCTCATCGAGCTTAGCTAACCGTAGATCTTTGCCCTCGAAACTGTCTTCATTGACAACTAGTGTGCCACCGGTTTTGAGGTCTTCGATGTTCGTAACCAAAGCCGCTGGATTCATCACGACAAGCGTATCAAGTTGGTCGCCTGGTGTAAAAATTTCTTCCGCCGCTATCTGGACTTGGAACCCAGAGACACCGGCACGAGTCCCACGAGGTGCTCTAATCTCAGCGGGGTAGTCTGGGAAAGTCGCAACGTCGTTTCCCGCTAGAGCCGAGGTGTTGGTGAGTTGAGTCCCAGACAGTTGCATACCGTCGCCTGAGTCGCCAGCAAATCTAATTGTTGCGCCTGTTACTTTTTCCGGAGTAGTCGTTGTCGACATTTTTACTGCACTCTTAAATTATTAGTGAACGTGAGGTGTTAATACGAGCAGAATATGTAATGCAAAATTAGAAACAATTGAAGTGGGAAATAGAATTAACAATGCTTACGATCATGGTAATCTCAAGTCAGCAATCTACAAATTCTATTTTTAGTTTTGCCGTTAGCATCCATTAAAAAACATAAACTAAGTAGATGCGAAGTTTACACAGGAATACCTGAAATCTACCACCTCAACTCGACTCATTGAACCACATATTCACCATAAAAACCAACTTTTCTCTACGACATTTTTCCGCCAACAATATCAATTTTCATTGGTCATCACCGCTCTAAAATAAGGCCGTCTAATAATGTCCTAGGGGAGCCAAGTCCATTACCTTCTACGCATCGTAATATCTGCGGTAGCGTAACCATGCAGGGTTTTTCTAGGATACATAAATATTGTTTGCTATCACAAGAAGATAGCCAACCATTGCTGTTTTTTGGGTATGATTTAATTGAAGTTAAACAGTTATCACTAACTGATTTCCCCCTTCATCGAATCGTTTTTCCAATAGTCCGCAATCGCCAGGCATCCATGACGCAAGATATCCGAGGTATCCGAGACGCCATTGATCCGATTGATGGCACCATCTCGATCGTCACGCCCGAAAACATCACCTTTGACTATCACGTAGCGGGGCCATTTCAACGAGCTTTTGCTTTTCTAATTGATATTGGTATTCGTACAGCTATCCTCTTTGGCTTGTATATACTCTCACTCATCATCGATTACCAATTGGGTGGAATTGGCCACGCGATGTTCCAAGTTGTCCAGCTCATTGTCATCTGGATGTATGGAATACTATTCGAAATTTACATGAACGGCCAAACTCCTGGTAAACGCATACTCGGCTTACGATCAGTCACGGTAGACGGCAAACCGATGAATGCGATGCAAGCCGTTCTCCGTAATATGCTACGAATGGCCGATACGTTTCCTTTAGTTGCCCCCGCTGCCTTTGGGGTCAATTGGGGGAACTCGCCGGTTTTCCAATTGTCGTTCATCCCAACATTCATGGTTGGATTACTCGTCATGAGTATGAACAAGCGTTTCCAACGACTCGGGGACCTCGTTGCCGGTACAATGGTTATTGTCGACCAAAAACAATCGACACAAGGGTTGCATGATGTGCGGCACCCAAACGTACTATATATTGCTTCGCTGTTACCCGCAAATTTCAAACCAGATCAAAGTATGTCTCAAGCGCTTGCCCATTTTATTGACCAACGCAATCGTTTGGCTCAACAACGGCGAGATGAAATTGCCAAACATCTTGCGGAGCCATTATGTAAACAACTCAAGCTTGACCCAAACATTAACCCCGATCTGCTGCTGCAGGCATTATATTATCGAGCCTTCGTTTCAGATGCCCAAAACGAAGTTCCACTAACAGTGCCTTTAGTTGCCAGCGTACCAACAAGTCCCATCGGATACGCTCAGTCGCCCTATCCACAGAACGTGACTCAACCTCAGGTTCTCCAAAATCCGCCTCGACAAGCACCTCCATCCAGACCGCCAACGCGAGGTAACATCCTATGAAAGTAGCTGACCTATTAGCCCAGCGGCAACATCAGTGGCAAGAACTTGAAGAGCTCTGTGATGCGGTCAATTGGAAATCTGCGAAAAGACTGGGCGCTGAGCGGCTATCAAACTTTGCCGCTCTGTATCGCAGCGTTTGTGCGGATTTGGCTTTAGCCGATTCCTATAATTTACCCCCCGACACAGTAGAGTATTTGCACCGGCTCGTTGGTCGTGCTCATAGCCGACTGTACCGCACTCGTCGTTTTCAATTTACCGCTTGGATCATGGTATTAACATTTGATGCTCCGCGGCAGATTTTACTGGACCGCTATTTTTGGTTTATGTTCATATTTTTCTACGGCACATTTTTGTTGTCCGCATTTCTCGCTTTCGAAGATACCTATTTTCCAGATTACCACACACAAATCGTCGGTGAAGAAGCACTACTCAGTTTGGAGGCGATGTATACCAATCCAATAGGATCAACCGAATCCGGAATGGGTCTAAAATCCGATATGGCCGGATTCTACATCAATCACAATACAGGAATCGGCTTAGTCTGTTTTGTCACGGGCATCCTGATAATCCCTGGCATCGTCACTACGTTATTTAACGCCGCATTTCTAGGTGCTATCTTCGGATATATGGCTCGGCCAGATGTTCCCATGACGGATAACTTCTTTGAATTTGTGACTGCACATGGACCTTTCGAATTAACGGCCATCGTGCTCGCAGCGGCCGGTGGTTTGCGACTAGGATTGTCTTGGGTCAACACCAAAGGATTAACTCGCAAAGCCTCACTGCAAAAAGCTGGCCGCCGCTGCATTCCGGTCATTGGATTATCTATTTTGTTCTTTTTCTTTGCGGCAATTATTGAGGGTTTCATTTCACCTTCGGATCTTCCATATTCCTTCAAAGCTGCAGTGTCGATCAGTTCGGCACTGTTCATTGTATTTTATATTCTTGTCTTGGGTCTGCTATCTGCTTTGGGGTTCATCAAAGGAGAACAATATGCAGTTCGATAAAACCCATATTCAAATTCGCAATCGCAATGAAAACGAGTTGCTAGATATCGCCTTACACGTCATTTCCAGATTTCCCGTCCAGATTTTCTTATCGTTTGCGTTGCTAGCCATACCACTGTTGGTGCTTAATAATTTTCTAATCGGACATATCCTCACATTGGACTACAATCTAGCTCTCCAAATGCGGACTTCGATCGTCGAAGAAACCTATACGTCTTCAGACATTAGCTACAAAACCTTTCTCTTCTTACAAGTAATATTGATTATTATTGAAGCCCCCGTAGCCTCAATTTTTTCGACCATCATGTTAAGTAAATTAATTTTCAATGAAACACCTACTCACTCGAGTATCATCAAAACCGGTCTAAAAAGTACTTGGGAAATCCTTGGTAGCCTAGGCCTTAAACGTGGGGTTCTATTTGTCGTCCTGCTCGCAGCACTAATGAGGACGCCCGACAACATAACCCGCGGATTTATTTTGGCGAGCATTGTTCTCACATTCTTCATATTCATCTGGGTGCGCGGTGCGAGACCGTTCATTTTGGAAATCATTCTACTCGAACAATCCACTGCCGAGTCGGATAACAAGATGTCCTTAAAACAACGCAGTCGCATGCTACATACAACCGTTGGCGGCAATGTATTTGGGCGATCAATGTACGGATTAGTCGTAGGCTGTTGTCTTACAATCTGCTTGCACGGTTGTCTAACATTTCTTGCCGTTAACCTGTTTACCGAAACAGGAACTATGGAGCATCTCGACTTAACCGCTCGCTGGATCTTTCCGATTGCTTGCTGGTTAGCGGTACTCTACACATCGGTTGTACGATTCCTCAACTATCTCGACACCCGTATATTATTAGAGGGTTGGGAAGCGGAATTAAAAATTCGCAGCGAAGCTCTACGGATCAAACAACGACAACCGCTCGGCACAAATTGGTAAGGGAAAGGAGGCAATTATGCAACTACATTCAAAACTCCGCATTATCTGCATCCTATCAGTCTACGCATTCATTGCCTTAGGACACCCTCACGCCTCTCGAGCCCAACGCGATACACCCGTCGAATCAGGGAAGCGTGCATTGCAACGTGATACACCTTTTCCTTGGTACGACGAACAACATGATGTATTAAAACGAATCCCACTGGATACCCGCTGGATGCAGCGGATACGCGAACGTTTAGAACAAAGTGAACAAAACATCGAGGAACTGCTCAACAGTCTCGATGATATGGACCTCGATGATATGGATCTCGGTGATATGCCCGCACCAGATATGGAAGATTTCGATGCAGACTTTGACTCCGAATCGTTTTTAGATAAATGGGAAGAATACATTAACAAATTAGGTGAGGAGGCCGAGGCAAATTCTGGGGGTAATGGCCAAGCCAATCCGAATAGCCCGCAGGGCAACGGTTCTTCCTCTGATGGTGGACTCGACCCCTCTAGCGGAAATTCATCTGCATCGCCTCCGGCGCAACGCAGTAGCGAATGGACTCCTGATCTCGACTTTTTTGAAGGTGCTGCCGGGCTTGTTGAAGTTATTTTTTGGGGAATCCTTGCTGTACTCGTCATTGGTGTTATTGGCTTAATCGTCTGGGCTATTATCAACCGTGAACAAACAAATAAAGACCCTGGTTTACCTTCGAGACCGAGCGATTTATCCGAGGAAGACCGCTTAGAGGAACTACCGGTCCAACTTAATCCAGCATTTAAGAACTTGCTCGATCGTGTCCGCGAATGCTATGACAATGGTGACTACAATCAAGCGATTATCTACTTGTTCAGCTACAAGCTGATTCAACTCGACAAAAAGCATCTTATACGTCTGACACGCGGCAAAACAAATCATCAATATCTGCGCGAAGTAACCGGCCATAACCAACTGCAAGATACTCTGCGGCTTACAGTCCGCGCTTTCGAGGATGTCTTTTTCGGGAACCATAATCTAACCAAATCTCGATTCCAACAATGTTGGGACAATGTCGATATTTTCCGCGTACTCAGTCAAGCCACTCCGACCACAGGAGTGCAAGTATGAATCCATGTTCCCACACCAGAGATTTTAACCGCATCAGCATTAAAACTCGGGTTGCAAAATTATTGGTCGTTTTGACGATTGGCATCGTCACCAGTAACACAATCGCTCAGGATGAAGATGACATCGACCGCACCTATGGCGAAGGCAATCAATCCGAAGGTGCCTATAGTATTAATGGTACTGGCGTATTGGCGGATATGTTTAGGAATGCGGGGTCGGAAATATTCTATTCTCGCATCCTCGGCACACCTGCTCGTCGAGCCGACGTAATTGTGTGGGCACCGAATAGTTACCGCTTGCCCGGCGAAGAAGAAGTCGCAGCGATTGAGCAATGGCTAGCGGCTAAACCAGGCCGTACCTTTATTTTTATTGGCCGCGATTATGATGCGACAATGGACTATTGGGTCGAAGTCACTAAGGATGCCACTGACGATGAGAAAATATTACTCGCACTAAAAATGCTCGATGTCTGGGGCGCTTTTCAAGTAAAACGAATGCAACTCGAAGATGGAGAAGATTGCGGCTGGTTCACAATGAACGCCGAATCAACAGTGAAGACAATAAAAAACCTCGAGGGAGACCCTGCGTGGCTAGCCGGAACGGAAAATGGAAAATTCCATCTGCGAGTCCAAGGGTTTTTAGACTTTACAGAAAAAATCAACCAATCCTCGTTTTCTTCACCATACGACTACAATATTAAACTGCACAGCAACGGCATCCCAATCGTAACGGAAATAACGAGTCCACAATTCTATCGAAGCAAAATCTATGCTGTCGTTAATGGTTCGTTTTTACTAAACGTGCCACTAGTAAATCATGAACACCGCAAACTTGCGGCCACTATAATACGACAATGTTCCCAAAAACGAGTCGTCTGTTTTCTTGAAAGCGATTATGACGATTCAGAAAACGTTCCCGTGATAACCAATGATCCTGCGCCACCCTTGCCACCAAGCATTCTCACTATTTTGCAGTCGTGGCCATTTGGCTTCATCCTCATGCATCTCATCGTAGTCGGAATCGTGTATTGCTTTTTTCGGTATCCAATTTTTGGAAAATCCAAAACTACTTTTGTTTTAACAACAACGATCGATGATAAAACCAGAAAACAATCCGTCGCGAACTTTGGACGCCATATTCAAGCATTAGGCAACCTGATGCGACGTAGCGGCAATGAAACATACGCGCGCAATTGTATCTCTCAATACCAACAACGAGCACATCAAAGTGAAACCTACAAACC
>Ga0209362_1002787_pt1 | contig 12614 bp, 7 predicted proteins | sample SaaInlV_165m_DNA_FD_184680 | JGI IMG/M metagenome (GOLD analysis project Ga0209362, IMG submission 184680) | Marine microbial communities from expanding oxygen minimum zones in the Saanich Inlet - Saanich Inlet SI037_S3LV_110m_DNA (SPAdes)... | ecosystem: Environmental > Aquatic > Marine >...
AGCCCATCGTCGCCGTTCTCCAGCGCGAAGTCGACCTGCCCTACCGCAAGCCGGCCAAGAGAGAAATCATTCTCGCCGAGAGTCTGCTTAAGAAAAGTTCCAAGGAAAGAAACGAGATCAACAAACGGACCACCTCCGTGGCCAACCGGGTGATCGAATATTCCGGCCCCGAGCACCCCGAAACCGAACCCGTCCTCATTCAGGCGGTAAGAATCGGGGAACAAGCCATCGTCAGCATGCCCTTCGAGGTCCTCGTTGAAATCGGGCTCGAAATCAAGAAGAAGAGCCCCATCGAGCGGACCTTCCTGATTTCGATGGCCAACGGGGGCTACGGATATCTTCCTCCGCCCAACCAGCACAAACTCGGAGGCTACGAGACCTGGTTGGGTACCTCGCGCTTTCAGCCCCAGTCTTCCGACTTGCTCATCAAGCAACTCTTGGAGATGCTCGAGGATCTGAAAAAATTGAAATGAAAAAAGTACTCATCATCGTGGGGGACGCATCGGAAACGGTCGACACCCTCTACCCTTTTTATCGTCTCCAGGAGGCGGGCATCGAACCGGTCGTGGCTGCCCCCGAAAAGAGAACCTACCAGATGGTCATGCACGAAGTGAAGCCCGGCTGGACCATCACCAAGGAATGGGAGGGTTATACCATCGAGGCCAAGATCGCCTTCAAAGACATCGTGGAATCGGAATACGCCGGCATCTTCTTTTCCGGAGGACGGGCCCCCGAGTACATCCGGGAGGATCCCGACCTCATCCGTATCACCCAGTATTTTTTCGACAACGACCTGCCGGTTGCAAGCGTCTGTCACGGGGTTGAAATCCCCGCCCGGGCCGATCGTGTCATGGGGCGGCGCATGGCCACCGTGCCCAAGTGCAAGTTCGACCTCGAGATTTGCGGGGGAACCTTCGTCGACGAACCCTGCGTGGTCGATGGCAACTTGGTCAGTGGACGTACCTTCCACGACAACGGCCATTACTTTGGCAAGTTTATCGAGTTGCTGGAAGAACAAGGCTGATCACTTCAGGTTTTACAAACGCAATCCATGTGAAACGGACCCTTCTTCTCATCGGATATTTGTTCGCGCTGCTTTCGACGTTGGATGGGGACGACCTGCGCTTCGCTAAAATCTTCACCGACCATTGCGTCCTGCAACGTGAAAGGCCCGTGCCCGTTTGGGGATGGTCCGGACCAAACACCCAAGTAAAAGTCGAGTTCGGCGGACAAACGAAAAACACCACCGCCGATGAATCAGGTAAATGGATGATCAAACTCGATGCCATGAAGGCGAATGCTCGAGGACAAGAGTTGAAAGTGACCGTGGGCGGCTCTTCCATCAGCTTGAAGGATATCCTCGTGGGAGAAGTATGGCTGGCATCCGGCCAGTCCAACATGGGATTCAGCATTCCCAAGTCCACCCACGCCGAGGAAGCGCGCAAGCTCATCCCCCACCCTACGCTGCGTCGCTTCAAGGTCGGCCCCTATATCGCGGATGAGCCCCTTGCAGACATCGGAGCTGACGGAGCGTTTCAGCATCCGCGCTGGCGTATGGGCGACGATGGACAATGGCGGACGGTCGACAACGAGAGGTTTGGACTCGACTGGATCAGTGCCGTTGCGGCGTGGTTTGCCCACGAGGTACGCATTTCGCAGGATGTGCCAGTTGGGTTGATTGAGTCGAATTTCGGCGGCTCGAAACTTTATTGCTGGATGCCACGCGAGTCCCTTGATCACAGCCCGGAATTCACCCGCGACGTCATCGAGCTTTACCGTGTTCAAAAAGCGAAGTGGGACGAATCTTACGCAGCCTGGGAAGCCGATCCGAATCGCGATCCCGACAAACCACCCACCGAACCATGGAGGCTCTCCTGTCTCTACAACGCGATGATTGCACCGGTGACGCCGTACGCGATGCGTGGCGTGATTTGGTATCAGGGCGAATCCAACCAAGGAAGGGCCGAGGCGTATCGGCGACAGTTTCCCGCCATGGTAACGGCCTGGCGGAAGTCTTTTCAGAAAGACGACTTGGCGTTTTTAGCCGTGCAACTCCCCGCCTTCGGCAAGGTCCGGAACTGGCCGAGGAGCGCGTGGTCCGAAATGCGCGAATCCATTGCCCTCTTGGAAAAATCCCTTCCATACACCGCAACCGTCGTCTCCACTGACTGCGGTCTGCCCGATGAAATCCATCCGCCGCTCAAAAAACCGATCGGTCAACGGCTGGCCCTCGCCGCCCGGGCAAAGGTTTACGGTGCAAAGGGTCTGGTATGGAGTGAACCGAGGCCAAGCATGATCACTTTCTTGGAAAACGGTGCTTTGATCAATTTCGATCAAAATCTCGTGACCAAGGATGGACAACGGGAAGTCAAAGGCTTCTCCTTGGCGGGTCTCGATCAAAAATTCCACCCAGCCGAGGCGAGCATACAATGGGGACGCTACGCATTGGTCACTTCCGAGAAAGTAAAGGAACCCATTGCAGTGCGTTATGCCTGGCAGGACAGTCCGATCTCCAACCTGCAGAACAAGGAAGGCATGCCCGTGGGTACCTTTCGCAGCGACGTTTGGGAACTGCAGACTCAAGCCAGCATCACGACCCCGCTGGTGCTCAAGAAAAGCGGTACTCCAAAGAAACCCGAAGTGTTTGATGGTCAGGGCATGCTCATTGACCTTGGTACGAGAGTCAGTGATCACGACTGGATCATGGATGGTGACCTGTGGACCTCCCAATCTGATTTTCTTAAAAGCCACGGGTGCGAACCCCGAATCGCCGGACAAACCGCCGGGCTATTCATCGGGGAAATACCCATCACCATTCCCCGTGATCATAAAGCGGAAAAGGGTCGACCCGATCTGAAATCAAAATGCTACTTCCCTCCCGAAAAGCTCAAGCCGGGAGAAATGGGATATGCAAAGGACGGATCCCTCTACTTCCGCTGGCCCAAGGGATTCAAGCCAGGCAAAGCGATCGGAGCGGACCGCAATCGATTCAAACCTATCATTTTACCTGCCAAAAAGGGAGTGAATGGCGTATCCATCGCCTGTTCCAATATCATCATCCGTAACCTGACCGTGAAATATGCCGGGAACGACGGTTTCAACATTCACGGGGACCGCCGGGGTATCCGCTTGGAAAACGTCAGAGCCCTATCCTGCGCCGACGAAGGAATCAGCGCCCATGAGACCACTGAAATGGAAGTGTTTGATTCCGAAATCGCATGGAACGGATCCATCTCCGGCGGAGTCACCGACGTCAACGATGCGGTGACCACCTACCGCAACTGCATCGTTCACGACAATGCGGGAGCCGCCTTTTCCTTCACCGGCAAATTCCACCGCGTCTACGACTCCCTGATCTACAACGAGGACAGAGCCTTCCAAGTGAGTAAGGAAGTTGATTTCGAGGAGAAGGGAAACAAGATCAAATAGAGATGAAATCGGCATCATGGCTTTGCATTTCGGTGCTTCTGGGAGTTGGTCTGCTTAATGGCGCCGTAAACGAGCGTCGGCTCTCCCACTGGGCTTGGCAACCGTTGCAAGGGACAGAAGGGTCCTCAGCGCGAAGCGTTGATTCCTTCATCGAGGAAAAGCTAAAGAAGAACGGTCTAAAGGTTTCCCAGGAAGCCGACCAGCGTACCCTAATTCGCCGCCTCACCCACGACCTGCATGGTCTTCCTCCCACCCCGGAAGCAGTGGATGCTTTTCTAGCCGACAAAAGCTTCGATGCTCATGAGAAACTGGTAGACCGCTTGCTTGATCATCCCAGGTTCGGTGAACGCATGGCCCAGCACTGGCTTGATCTGGCTCATTATGCAGACACTCATGGATTCGAACGGGACAAGCGCAGGCCGAACGCATGGCGATACCGCGACTACGTCATCAAGTCTTTTAACGAGGACAAACCCTACCTTCGCTTCCTTAAGGAGCAGATTGCCGGAGACGTAATCTGGCCTGAGGATGCGGACGCCAACGTCGCCACAGGATTTCTCGCCGCCGGGCCCTGGGATTTCGTGGGACAAGTGGAGACCAAAAGCCCCGTCCTGCGCCGCTCGGCCAGGGCTCTCGACTTGGACGACATGGCGACTCAGGTCTTCACTTCGACTCAAGCCGTTACGCTCAACTGCGCCCGTTGTCACGATCACAAGCTCGATCCCATCTCACAGGAGGAATATTTTAGGGTAAGCGCTGTCTTTGCGGGAAACAGAAGGGATGACCGCACGATCAGCGAGGCCGGTCTCAAGGCCTACGAAAAGGAAAAACGACGCCTAACCAAAGAACTCGACGATGCTCAGTTCGAACTTGCCCAGTCGTTAGGTGATGGACTCGATCTGGCCGATATCGTGGGCGGTGGGAACGGCACGGGCAACGGCGCCAAGGGACATGGCCTGGATCCACGAAGCGCCAAAGTACAGACCCGGCATTTCGGAGGCTTGGGGAACGTCGCAACCAACAAATTCAATCCATCTCCTTTTGATTTTGTTGATGGTGTTTTTATTGCGGATGGAAAAGGGGGCTCTGCCAAGATCCCGGTCAGTTCGACCGGTTTGAGCGTCACCGGCCTGCCTAAAACATCCGGGAATGCATGGGACATGATTCGGAACGGGCCCGTGGCCAGCCAGCATTCCACCAAGTTGGGTGGGATCGATTTCAAGGATGCCAACCAATCCCTCCTTGGCATTCACGCCAACGCGGGGATCACCTTCTCTCTGGATGCCTTTCGAAAAGCCCTTGATCAGGCAGAACTCCGTTTCACGGCACAGGTCGGTTATTTCGGGGCAGGCGGAAATTTTCGAGCCAGCGCTTGGGTGGTCATCGATGGGAAGATCGAGGAGTCCTTCAAAAAGATCACCCGAACGGATGGACTTCAATCAATCGATTTGGCGATTTCGGCAGACAGTCAATTCCTTACCCTCATTTCCACCGACGGGGAAAACGGGTATTCGATGGATCAGGTTGGTTTTGGAAATCCAATGATTTCTCCAGCGTCTCCCAAAAATGCAAAACCACAAGAACTTGCCCGCATCGAAGAATTGAGGGACTCGGTTCGGAAACTCCGCAACCAGCTTGAAAAACTGGGTACGCCTCCCAAATTTTATGGCGTGGTCAAGACCAAGACGATGGAATCCATACGTATTCAGGAACGCGGAGAACCTGAAAGTCCGGTCGGTGAACCGCTCGCACCGGGCGCCTTGGCCGCCCTGCAAATGCTCGACCCAGAGCTTACCGACATCAAGGCCACCGAAACCAAGCGTCGTCTCGCCCTGGCAAACTGGATCACCCATGAAAACAACCCCCTCACTTACCGAGTAATCGCCAACCGTCTCTGGCAGTGGACTTTCGGACATGGTCTCGTCACCACGCCGAGCGACTTCGGTTTCGGGGGGGATCGCCCATCCCACCCTGAACTCCTCGACTGGATGGCAAATCGGCTCAGGGAAAACAAGGGTTCCCTCAAGTCACTCATCCGCGAAATCGTCCTGAGCAAAACCTACCGTCAGCAATCAATTTTCTCCGATCAAAACCCGGGAGTTCGCAAGGACACCGCCAACCGCCTGCTCTGGCGGCAAAACCCGAGACGCATGGATGCGGAAACCATTCGCGATTCGGTCCTTCTGGTCAGCGGCAAGCTCAACGATCAACGGGGCGGCCCCGGATTCGAGGACTTTGCCTACAAGGAAGCCTATGCTCCTGAGTACAATTACATCACGGCGGACAGCCCCAAACTTTGGAGGCGGAGCATCTACCGCTTCGTTGTCCGCACGACCCCCAACCGGTTCATGACCACCTTGGACTGCCCGGACCCCGCCAACTTCACCCCCAAAAGGCTTAACACCACTACGCCCCTTCAGTCTCTCGCTCTTTACAACAACGACTTCATGCTCCGCCAGGCCCGCTACCTCGCCGCGCGGATCGAAAAGGCTGCGGGCCCCAATTTTAAGAAGCTAGTCGAGCAAGCCTTCCGTCTTATCTTCAACCGCCTACCAAACCAAGAGGAAATGAAAATCTCCAAGTCTGTGGTCGCGAGGGACGGACTCTTCGTCCTCTGCCGATCCCTCATCAACTCAAACGAATTTTTCTATTTCGACTAACGGCCAAAACTTTTGTTTTTGCACAGTGCTCTGCCTTGAAATGATTATCCCGAAACCGAAGAAAAAACTGCCATGAAAAGAAGAGAATGCCTCACTCGCATGCTCGCCGGAACCGGCTTGTTCACACCCTTGGTCAAGGGGCGAAGCTCAAGCGACTTCTCTCTCCGCTATATTTTGTCTTCGGCCCTTTACGGTGATCTTCCTCTCGATCAAGTCCTCGCTCAGGTCAAGGCATCCGGGGCTTCAGGTATTGATATTTGGCGGAAAGTACATGCAACCCATCGTGAACAAATTTCCACCATGGGGGATGAAGCTTTTCAGGGGTTGTTAAAGAAGCAAAACACACGGATGCACATTTCCACTTGCTATCCTCTTGGACCATTTGGTCTGGATCAAGAGATTGCGTGGGTAAAGAAGAATGGTGGCAAGATGACGGTCTGCGCAACGAGATCAATGGGCAAAGTGAACCCCGAAGGAGAGCAGGCCAAAATTCAGGTGAAGGCCTTTTTTGAAATGCTAAAACCACATTTGGAAGTTGCGCAAAAGCATGGAGTCTTAATGGCCTTTGAAAACCACGGGAATGCCATGCTCCATAGTCCGGACTCCATGCGTTACTTTGCTGAATTCAATCCTGACCCCAGGCACGTCGGAATCGCCTTTGCTCCCCATCATCTGCAAAGTTTTGGCAATGACATGCCTGCCAAGATGATCTCTGAGTTGGGAAATGAACATATCCCTTTTATCTATTTTCAGGAGTACGGAATTGGAAGTAAGAAACGGGTGGATAAAGAAACTGAATTGGAGCAACTTCCCGGTCGCGGCACCCTCGATTACATTCCGATCGTAAAAGCGCTGAAAAAGATTAACTTTACCGGCCTGGCTGAGATTTTCATGCATCCGACTCCACGTGGTATCCCTATGTTACCGACAGCCAAAGCGATTACCAAGGAAGTTAACAAGTCCAGATCGTACATCGAAACTTGTCTGAACAAAGTAAATGGGTAGGGCATTTCCAGCCGCTTTATTCTTTTGGGCAACCTTGACTTGCCACGCCAAACCCATCATCCAAGGTTACGAACGGTTTCATGCCCAAGCACCGAGCGTCGAGGGCGGCGCGATTCTTTATTCCGAATTAGGTTGCGCCAATTGTCACTCAACCGCTTCCCCGATACCTGAACGCAAAGGTCCAGTATTGACCAACGTTTCCAAACGCCTGAATAGAGACTGGGTTAAGAGCTTTCTGGAAAATCCAGAAAAAGCGCAGCCCGGGACCACAATGCCTGACGTTTTGGAAGCAATTTCCGAGGAATCCCGTAAAGTGGCAACCGAAGACATCTTGGCCTGGTTAAAATCTCTGGAAACCAAAACTAATTTTAATCCTCCCCGACATGGAAATGCTGCAAACGGGAAACAGCTTTTCGAGAACAAAGGTTGCGCTGCTTGCCACGCAGACGGTTCCAAACTTCCCGACTTCTCGGCCAAGACTTCCTATTCGGTCCTGAATGCCATGCTCGGGAAACTGGATAAATACAGGACCGATGGACGCATGCCTCATTTTCCTTTAAACCAATATGAATCCGCAGACATTGCTGCCTATCTTTTTAAATTAGAGGTCAGCGATCCACGACTAACTCCAAGTTTGCCATCCTGGCCCAAAGGAACTCCCGAACAAGTAACCCGAGGAAAAGCATTGGCCGGCACATTAGGTTGTGCAAATTGTCACGATTTAAAGGGAGTCGACAAACTGGACAAAAGCCCGTTGCTCAATCCTGAAAGACCAATTCAAAACCTTGCAAAGCCTCACGTGCGGTACGAGTTGGATGATAACCAAAGGAATTCTATTGCTGCTTTTCTTTCCTCCACGCCATTAAAAGCTTCTCCCGAAATTACAATGACGGCGCTGAATTGCTATGCCTGTCATTCGAGAGACGGAAAGGGCGGTCCTCAGAATGAAACGAATGCGTTCTTCGAAGGGGATCCGGGACTAGGAGATTCAGGCCGAGTTCCTCCTCCGCTCTCTAGGATCGGTCACAAATTGCAACCCGAATGGATGGAAAAAATCTTTCACGGGGAAAATAAAGTCCGTCCCTACCTGAAAACTCAGATGCCTCATTATAAATCACAGGCAAAGTTCCTGACTAAAATATTTCAGGATGCGGATGCCAAAGCATCAAATCCCTTAGCCAAAGAAACGGTTTCCGGGTACAAACTTCTTGGATCTCGAGGGGGATACAATTGCATCACCTGCCACAATTGGGGAGCCCGAAAATCTCTAGGCATCCAGGCATTGGATATAAAAAGTTCGACCCGAAGGCTTCGACCCGAGTGGTTCCGTGAGTATTTGATTAATCCTGCCGGCTATCGCCCAGGCACGTTGATGCCCGCTTTCTGGCCGAACGGCAAAGCCAGTATCCAGGACATTCATGGAGGAGATACCGAAAAACAAATCGCAACCATCTGGCATGCCATTAAAGAAAGCAAAGCTCTCCCGGAAGGATTTCCGGATCAAACTTCCCAACGCTATGAATTGATCCCTAAAGACCGACCCATTGTCCAACGAGCTTTCTTCAGGGGAATTGGCACCAAAGCGATCATGGTCGGTTTTCCGGGAGGCATAAACCTCGGATATGATTCTGCAAACGCTCAGCCCAAACTACTCTGGCGAGGGCGCTTTATGGATGCGTACAACACATGGTTTGTTCGCAAGTTTCCATTTGAAGTCCCGATGGGAAAAATAGTTCACCACTTTCCACTTGCCAAGGACGGGCACTACAAAGGCTTTCAACTGGAAGAAGACGGCTTCGTTACCTTTCTTGCCGAAGACTATCAGGAAAGTTTTGGATCCAAGGACGGGCAATTTCTCCGGATTGTGAGACCAGCCAACACCTTGGTAACTCACCCGGAAGGCGTAGCAAGAGAAGCCAAGCCAAAAGGCGAATCCATGGTCTATGTCTACTTCACGAAATGAGAGCCTTTTTACGAAAAACAATCGGAACGGTTCCTCTGATTTTTCTCATTCAGTCATTATTGGGGGAACCCTACAAGGTAACTGACGTACTCACTGCATCTTCCCCCAATGCCTCCCGCGATATAAAGTGGAATCCAGGTGATGGCATTCCGCTCGAAGTCAGTGGAATGGAATGGATGGGAGGTAACAAATTAGCCCTTTGTATCCGCAAAGGTGAAGTTTGGTACTTCGACACAAAAGAAAACAGGTACGAGCTCTTCGCATCAGGTCTTCACGAACCATTGGGCCTTTTGAAAGATGGCGAAGATCTTCTGGTTGCTCAACGCACGGAGATCACCCGGCTGAAAGATCGCGATAAGGATGGAATCGCCGATGCCTATTTGACGGAGTCAACGGGCTGGTCGGTTTCGGGTTCTTATCACGCTTACGTATACGGACCGGAAGTTGACGGCAAAGGCAACAAATGGGTTACCCTCAACCTTGACATGGGTGAACATGCCAACAACGCAACAGGCTGGCGCGGATGGGGCGGCATTATTGGCGAAGACCGAAAGTTTATCCCCATGGCTTGTGGCATGCGTTCCCCATCCGGTCTCGGTGCAAATTTAGCAGGGGATATGTTTTTCTCAGATCAACAAGGCACTTGGATTCCGGCCACCCCCATCTACCATCTTCGCAAGGGTGTTTTTTATGGCAACCAGGAAGGTTTGGGTTCCATGAAACTTCCCGGTTCTCCGATACAATTTAAACCGCCCCCTCAAAATATTTCTTACCCTGAAGCGATCAAACAGTGTAAAGAACTGGTTCCACCCGCAGTTTGGCTTCCCTATAATAAAATGGGACGAAGCGCGACCGATATAGAAGTCATCGACTGCAAGGGTAAGTTTGGCCCGTTTGATGGCCAATTGTTGGTTGGCGAATTTACCAACTCTGCCATCAATCGAGTGTTTTTGGAAAAGGTCAATGGTCAGTACCAAGGAGCCTGTTTTCCATTTATGGATGGTTTTCCTTCGGCTGTTCTTCGCTTGAAGTTCTCCCCGGATGGAACTCTCTTTGTTGGCATGTCCAATCGCGGTTGGTCTTCCTTGGGCAATAAGTCCTATGGATTGCAAAAGGTAAACTTCACAGGAAAAGTCTCTTTGGCCATCAAGGAAATAAGAGCCACTCCAACAGGTTTTGACTTGGAATTAACCAAACCTGTTCCCAACGATATCAACCTTAAACTCTCCAGTTTTACCTATCGATACTCCAAAAGTTACGGCGGCCCTGAAATCAATAAAAAGTCCCACAAGGTAGAAGTTGTCCAAAATGAAGCCAAACCCTCGACTTTCTCAATCCATGTGGATGAGTTACGGCAGTATTACGTGTACGAATTTGAAGTGGAATATCCCCCGGCCCATGTGATGAAAGGTTACTACACTCTCAATTCACTGGTTAAGTAACTATCAAAGTATGATTAAATTCAAATTTATCAGAAGCATTTCTTTCATATCCTTTTTCATTTCGTCGGTTTGCTTTTCATCAATACATGTTAAAGGGGTTGAAGAACCATCGCACATTGCCGAATCGGCAAGGGCTTCAAATCGAGGATTCGGATATCCCAAACTCAGTGACGTTTCATTTTCGAGCCGCCGATTCCGTCCAGAAAATCAAAAGGATCCTCATGATACTTTCAGCACACTTCTCCGTTTTTTCTCCACTCGTCTTGATTGGGTCTATGACTATGGAAATCAGGAAAACATCATCGGGCGCACAAATGCTCTGGGCTTGAATTACAATGGAGCAATCAGTTCCATACTGCCTGACGAAATCGGAGGATTTGTAAGAATTCGCGGTCGGGACCGGAGTGTAAACGGAGATTTATCAGTTCTCGCACATCTCCCTTCGAAACCGGCAATCGGGGATGTTTGGAGTGAGCAATACATGAAGATTGCATCGAATCATTTACGGGAGATGATTAGATTGGGTGCGGATGGGATCCAGGTAGACGATCCGGGAATGAATTATGCTGAAGCAGTTTATCGGGAAGGTGGTTACGGCGATGCCTCGAATGAAAAATTTTCACTTTGGTTAAAACAAAATTCTTCAAAGAAACAGCGGCGGAACTGGAGTATTGACCTTGATATCGATGAGTTTTCCTACCGCGAATGGGTTCATTCCAAAGGAGGTAAGGATCTCATCCCGCCAGATCTTAAAGAACTACACGAAAAGTTTTTGCTCGAAGGGTTGTTGCAGTTTTATGAGACGCTCCGAAAAGTTGCTGCCGAAGCAAACGGAGGAGTGCAGGTTCCCTTCTCTTGCAACACGAGTTCAAATGTCGTTTGGAAAGACTACAGCAAATGGGCAGATTTTGGAATGGCAGAAACCCGAATGAATAACATTAGCCCTATGAAAATCTGGAGGTGGGTGTCCTCACCTGAACGGAAAATCGGAAAAGGCCATGTTCTCTGTCCTCCCAGGTATGATACCTTGACGCCACCTGCCAATATTGTTCCTTTTACCCGAAGTTGCATTGCCACCACTTATGCAATGGGATCTCTTATGATCGTTCCCTGGGATGTTTGGCAGAAGAATAAGGGTGGTCCCCGCTACTTCGGAACGGCAGAGGAATATGCCGATATCTATGGATTCGTGAGAGCGATACCCGAGCTTTTTGACGGCTATGAGGCAGTGTTTTGTAGAGGTGGTGGCATTCCAACATCAATCTACAAATTCAATAAAAGCCCCGTTGTTCTCCAAGGTAATCACGATGGAGTTGTGGCGGTGGTGCGATGTATACCCAAGTCAGAATCCGCGCCTGTCGTCATTCATTTAGTTGATTGGAAAAAGCCTCAATCTTTCACTCTCATTCTCGATCAAACGCAGTTTTTCTTTGGAAACAAAATGGCTTTCAATTTATTCACTCCGACCGCATACGACCAAAACCTTCATGAAAAAATTTATGCAGAGTCGAAATTCAATCAATTGGCCTTAGTTAAAGAACTGACGCCTGAAAGGCATCCAGACGGAAAGTTACGGCTTCTCATACCACCTTTGAACCCTTGGGGCATTATCAAAGTCTCCCTAAAATAGTCCGATCAATACAAAGTTTTCAACCATGCTACAAGTCATGCTGTTAAAAATACCCCGATAATGAAAACCAAGTTTAAGCGATTGGTATTTAGCAGTCTTTTCACAATTCACATCCCGAGGTCGCCAAAAAGTTGAAGGCTCGACTGGAGCAATTCAAAAATGAATTGTCTCGGTCATCCAGACCCGTTGGCATGCTCCCTTGATTGCAAGGGCAACTTGGCCTTGGCCATCAACCGCACGACAAACCGCGAGGAAATGCAAATCTCTCCATCCGTGGTCGAGAGAGAAGGGCTCATCGTCCTCTGCCGATCGCTGCTTAACGCAAATGAATTTGTATATTTTGATTAAAATATACTAGCCTATCACTGAATATCGGCTTTCAATCGGGATGTGATTCACGGATTGAAGATTTTATGCCTGGGGTTTCTGATCGTTACCCACGGGACCCTTTGCTTCGCTGCCGATGAATCTCATTGGGCCTATCG
>Ga0209362_1002789_pt1 | contig 12612 bp, 9 predicted proteins | sample SaaInlV_165m_DNA_FD_184680 | JGI IMG/M metagenome (GOLD analysis project Ga0209362, IMG submission 184680) | Marine microbial communities from expanding oxygen minimum zones in the Saanich Inlet - Saanich Inlet SI037_S3LV_110m_DNA (SPAdes)... | ecosystem: Environmental > Aquatic > Marine >...
AATTGAAATAACCGGATAAGTGTCATTTTTTTTAGAAATCGCCTAATCGATTTTTGATTACACAAGATGCCGTAATGTCGAATAACCAATCGGAGAATTAAGAACAAAACATGTTCCTAATTCTCCAATTTGGCATCCATAATTACAAGGGAACACCCTTGAGAACTGCGAAGATTACACGACTATTTTTTGGGTCCACCAGTTGGTGCTGGAATATCTCCATCGGCGTGCAGATAGGAGCTATAAGAATCTGGGGATACTAACCCATCGCTCTCATGAACAATTCGGAATTGTCCGTCTTCTAGAATTTCACCAATGTACACAGGCTTCAAAGTATGTTGATTACTCTCGTGCATCCTTTTAGGACCACCGGGAGCGTCGAATTCCATACCGTAAACCGCTTCACGAACCAGATCAACATCGAAACTACCAGCTTTTTCTGCTGCTGCAGCCCAGACGTAGACGCCAAAATATGCGGCTTCAATCGGGTCATCCGTAACTCGATCTGCACCAAACTTGGCCTTGAACGCTGCGATGAACTTAGCGTTCGAATCAGAATCTACACTCTGGAAGTAGTTCCAAGCAGCCAAGTGGCCTACCAATGGTGGTACATCCATGGCTCGCAATTCATCTTCGGCAACAGAGAAAGCCATGATTGGGCAATCCACGGAAGAAAGACCTTGGTTTGCAAATTCCTTGTAGAAAGGTACGTTGCTGTCACCATTGATGGTCGACAGAATACAAGCATCTCCACTAGCAGCGAATTCCTTAATTTTACCAACGATGGTTTGGTATTCCTGATGGTGAAATGGTGTGTATTCTTCGATGATATTTTCATCAGCAACACCTTCACTCTTGAGAAATGCCTTGAGTACTTTATTGGCAGTACGTGGGAATACGTAATCTGTTCCCAGCAAATAGAATTTCTTACAGCTGCCGCCTGCTTCACTCATCATATATTGAGCTGCTGGAATCAACTGTTGATTTGGCGTAGCGGCCGTATAAAAGACATTTAATGATTGTTCTTCACCTTCATATTGAACGGGATAGAACAACAATGCATTTTCATCCTCAAACACAGGCAATACTGACTTACGACTTACAGACGTCCAGCAACCGAAAGTCACTGCCACTTGTTCCGTCACAATCAATTCTTTGGCCTTTTCTGCAAATAAGTCCCAGTCACTAGCGGGGTCAACAACAACAGGTTCGATCGTCTTTCCAAGCACACCACCGGCAGCATTAATCTCGTCCACTGCCAATTGAACTGCATCGACTAGGGACGATTCAGAAATCGCCATCGTACCGCTGAGGGAATGCAGGATACCGATCTTAACCGATCCCACTTCCTCTTCCGTCAGGCCCTGGTTTGCTATATCTTCCAGCTCAACCTCATTTGATGATGATTCCGTCGTGGTAGAACTACTACAACCAACCGAAAGTACTGTGGCTATTAGCCCAGCAAACAACATTAAATTTATCTTCTTCAACATAACGCTTCCCGCCTTTTCATTTAATAAAATCAATACAAAAGCCATCAACACAATGGCTACATAATATTTCACGTTTGTATAAACAAACACATTATGCAAATACCGTGCCAAATTGCACCGACAAAAAGACCTGCAACAAATGCAACTGTCATTTATTAAAGAGTTTACGCCGTTTATTTTTTCCTAAAAATAATACCGGAAGTCTTGTTCGATTTCGGCTTTGCCTAGAATACATGCAAGGCTTGAGCTTAGTGCAAAAAAAAAGGGCAGTTGCGAAAAACTCCGCAACTGCCCCTTTTGACGAATCAAGGGGGAAATATAACTACTCTTAGAACTGTAGTTGATACCCAAAACGAACGTCTTCTGTTGAACTACCTGAAACAGTCTCAGATTTTGAGTATTCCAGAGTAAAACGTGAATTATGTCCGTTCATGACAAGGTGTAATCCCCAGTCGTTGCTACGAATTTTATCCGTTGCAGCACCAGCATCGCGATCAAAGTTTTGATGGCGATAGTAAGGAATCACTCGGCCTGAAGCTGGGCCAATTGCAATGTCCGAACCGGTCATACGTGAAACCATGACGAAATAGCTGTTACCATCATTGGAGGAATTAGTACCTTCGAAATCGTACCATGCACCTTCAACGGTAATAGCACCGCCATCTTCAGTTGGACGTTCGTATAGTACATCAAAACTGTACCCATCGTAATCTCCAGCACCAGCAACATCCGTACCATTTTGGCTTTGGAATGCAAATCCTATAGTTAGGATATCCATCGAACCAAAATATGTACTAGAGTTGTAATACCCTTCTTCAACATCAAGAAGATTAACGTTCAGCCGTCCAGCAACCATCATGTTGTCATTGCTTCCTGCGGCTGCATCTTTACCTTCAAAAGCACCAATTGCATATTCAAATCGGCCTTCCTTAAGCTTCCCATGGGCCAAAATACCGTCATCACGACCTTGGAAAATATTGTGGTATCCAAATTGAACCCAAGGAAATGTCCAAGCATTCAAGTAGTAAGGTCCGCTTAGATTACTTCGATCGCTGGGAGGTAACATGCGGCCAATCCAGATATTGACAGCATCGCTGAGCTTGAATTTTGCGATGGCATCGAGAACACGAGCTTCGCCTGCTTCAGCACCAGTACCAAATCCTTGAGCGTTGTTTATGTCCATGTTGAATTCCAAAGTAATCACGTCATGACCACTGCTGCTAACATACAAACGAACATTATCTAGATTGAAATCATATGTACGAGCAGCACCTTGAGGTTTAGACGAATTCATGCTTGTGCGAAGTCCCGCCCCAACATTCATTTCACCGACCCAATCTTTGAACGTGCTTTCATTCGCATCATCTTGCGTGTAAGTCACAAGACGTGTACCGGTAAATTCACTAAATTCGATTTGGGCCTGAGTTGTTTGCGTGAACACAAACATCCCTAAAGCTAACAACATTCCCGTAAATAGTAACCTTTTCATATTACAACTCCATTTAAATACAAAAATAACGCTAAGTGCCGCTATCTCTGATTCCCTTTCAAATACATTCCATTGATATCTAGTTTGAGACAATATCATCGCCTAAGATAATGCAACACTCGGTTCATCTACTAAATCGTTGTCGCCATCAACTCTTGCAAATTGATTGCGATATACGAACCACTATTATAGTTTCGATTTTTCGTTGGTTCGTATACCACATTATTGAGGAAGAATCGTGATAAAATTTTAATTTGTTAAACTATAACGATTGCTATTCATTGAATTGAGCGTTTACTGTGTCCCAAACATCTTCTAATACACGATTACTGTACCAATTGGCCGATTCGTCATTCCCAAGTGGAGGATTTGCACATTCCGGCGGTCTTGAAGCACTCTATCAATGGGGCGAATTAAAACAGCCTGGGCAACTTTTGGATCTATTGGTCACACAAATTCGCCAAAGTCGTCATTACAGCCTGCCACAATTTGTGGCCGCTCATCAACAAATTCAAACTACCGTTGAATTAGACAACCTATGTCACGCCCTGCTTGGTAATCATGTGGCTAGGCGCGCGAGCTTACGGCAGGGTCAAGCATTTCTAGCGACTTGTTGCCAAGCGTTTGACTGCGATACCGTCGAGCTATTACGGGCGCAAGTTCGCAATAAGACGATCCGGGGGCATCTACTCCCGACGTTCGGATATGTCACTCGCTCACTTGGAATTTCTCTTCACGACGGTGCGGAGTTGTTTCTATTCACCATGATCCGCGATTTGATTTCCAGTGCGATACGACTAAATATTATCGGCCCCTTAGCCGCACAATCCATTTGGCCCCAACTTGACAACGAATTTACACAAGTGCTAAAACACTGTGAGGCGTATTGCTTGAGTGACATCGCACAAACCTCACCCATCCTCGATATCTTACAATCCAACCACGACCGACTCTACTCAAGGCTGTTTCAGAGTTAGCCTTGGAATATCTTAAATCCACAACAATCTTTTATTGCAGCTTCCACAGATAGGCCACTACAATCATGCATGATGACCACGACCATAGCCATGACCATTCGCACGGTGCAACACACTCACATGAACCACTTGAAAATCCCGGTTACTTTGATCAACGCGCTTTGCCGGGTGCTAATCGAGACTATCAACAGCGAGCGTTTACTATTGGTATTGGTGGTCCTGTCGGAAGTGGGAAAACAGCCTTGTTGCTTTCACTCTGCAAGGCACTCCGCGATAAACATAATCTCGCTGTGGTCACAAACGATATTTTCACACAAGAAGATGCAGAATTCCTTTTGCGAAACGATGCATTGCAAGCGGACCGCATTCGCGCCGTAGAGACCGGCGGGTGCCCCCATGCTGCCATTCGCGAAGATATCTCACATAACTTACTTGCCCTTGAAGAACTTTCACAACTACATACGCCGGAACTTTTATTTGTCGAGTCGGGGGGAGATAATCTGGCTGCCGATTTTAGCCGCGAGCTAGCGGATTATACGATTTACGTTATTGATGTTGCCGGGGGTGATAAAGTGCCACGTAAAGGGGGACCTGGGATCACCCAATCAGACCTACTGGTAATCAATAAAATCGACTTGGCTGAAGCCGTTAGTGCCGACCTCAATGTAATGGAAGCTGATGCTAAGAGAATGCGAGGTCAGGGTCCTATCGTGATGGCCCAAATTAATATCGACCACCCGATCGACCAAATTGTCGAAGAATTGCTCGCCGCCTGGCAACAGAACACCAAGCCTTGCTCATCATAAATATATTACTATTTTAAACTGTAGCGACACATCTCTTATTCCTAAGGACAATCTCTCTCATGTTTTTCGCTCACCTGACCTCAAATGAACATTGGATCATTCCGGCCGCAATCTTTTTTGGAACTGCACTCGGCGCCACAACCACTGTCTTAATCATCAAAAAACTACTCAACAATAACACCCATTCAACCGATCGTTAATATTCACCAATCGTTTCGTCTTCTTGCAGCGTGATGTTCGTATCGCCGCAACGTCACAAGAAATACAGCGTTTCCTCGAACAGGCAATTGCCGTCTTGGAAGCATTCACAACACGCCAGTCCAGACCAATGTCTAGAACTCCGTGATTGGACCAAAAACGCATTCGTGCGGCAAGCGCATGTCGAGGCTACAATCATGATCCAAGTTTATCCGCGGAAATCGCCGCGCGGAGGGTGAGGTATTAATTCGTAGTCGCAAAAATTTGCGTCTCATCCTGAAACGCTTTGAACTCCAACGCATTGCCACTCGGGTCGTAAAAGAACATCGTTGCCTGCTCGCCAACTTCGCCTGCAAAGCGGATATGCGGTTCAATCAGGAACTCTATATTCGCTGACTTCAATTTGGCTGCTAGGTGTTGCCAAGCATGCCACTCAAGTACCACTCCAAAATGGGGAACCGGCACAGCATGTCCGTCCACTGCATTGGTCACGTCCACCGCTGGGCCACTCGCGTCTTTGCCAGGGTCAACATGCACCACAAACTGGTGTCCAAAAAAATTGAAATCGACCCACCGTACCGAACTACGCCCCTCAGCACATCCCAGCAGTTCCCCATAGAATTCTCGAGCGGCAACTAAATCATGTACACCCACTGCCAAGTGAAATGGTGATAACTTCATCCGAATCTACTTTCCAATTAGACGAAACACCCAGAATGTCTTTTTGAATCAACGTCGTCTAGCAACCCAACCCACATCAGCAGGGTGCTCCTCGTCTGCCGGTTTGCCCGTGGCAATAAATGTCGCCAGCGTTGCTGGCATCGATACCTGTGGACTTCCCTTACCTAACCAGGCGACCCATTTCACTTGCAAATCTGATGCTCCAGTAAACGGATAATGTTTATTGATCGCCAAATCCCAATTACCACTCGACATCGCATCCTCGAGAAATTTGATGAAGGTCCGTTTTCCATGATGCGCGATTAAATATTGTGATACGGAAAATCCCTGAGAATATAACGTCATGATATCTCGCGGATATTCCTTCATTCGCAGCATCTTGTTAAACGGAATTCCGCGAGCCGTCGTCAGATAACGCAACAACAATTTATGCTGTTTCTGTTTCTCGGAATTGTGCTCAACCGTCGTGCAGGCACCTTCATCCGCCCACCGCGGTAAAGGCCTGCCAAAGTGAGTGGCAAAAACAGTATGACTCACTTCGTGTGGCAACACGCTATCGAGCACGCGTTGACGACTGCCTTGAATCGTCATCTGCCAATGCTTAGGAACTCCTGATTCAAAGATGAAACTCGTGACACCGCCCGCACCCAAATGAGACGCAACGTTTACTTGAATCGGCACTGGTGCAGACCATGGCTTTAAATCATAGCCTAACCATTGTCGAGACAAACCATGACGATAGGTTTCCGCGGCTAATGCAACTTCTCTGGCCAAACGCGGAGTATCTGCTGTGACCATAAAATTCTGTGTGCGGTAACTAGCCCCATTCGCAGTTAAAGGCAGACCTAATCCACCGATTGCCACAATCACTGCAGCTATTCGAGCATCCATGCTCTCATCCCCCTCGAAAAAACAATGTCCTTCAATCCATGAAGAAACGTATCTGCGAACATTAAACTACATTGGCGATTATGGGCATAGACCGATTTTCCGGGGAAGGCTATCGGGACAGGCAGCGCAAGCGGGTACTGTCAGCGAGCAAACTCTCAGTGCGACTAGCTCCTGCCCTTGCCTTTGGCTAAATATCCGATAAGAATAGCAACTGCTAAACATGCGTCGACGTATGGAATCACTGGAGGGTAGGCGAATTGGCTAGCAATCTGATTCGAAATCAGACGTCCGCTTGCGGATTGCGGGTTCAAGTCCCGTGCCCTCCGCTTTTATTTCCATTTGCATTGCGATTACAAACCCCTTACGCTTAACATCAGACAAACACCAAGCATTACCCGCGAGGTTTACAAACAATGGATCCCGAACTAAGTCAAAAAGAAAAAAACGCTCGCATCAAAGATGAAGTACGGATTTATCATTACCCCAAAATAATCTTCCTCTACCCCACTCTGATTGCGAGCATCGTTGCTGCCTTGGTGCTCTCATTCTCCGTTAGTGTTTATGAAGAACCTGCAACAGCGACTGCCGCTGAGACTCAGGCGGATAACGCAACACCGATCGCCAGCAAGTCGCCCCAACCCGTCAAACGATCATCCGCCATCTTGGTCACGGTGATCTTCCTCTTCCTTTTCACATTCAACCTTTTCGTCATGGCGTTTGATTTTCCGCAAAGTAAATTTCTAGCGGTCATTTTCTTCATCTTTGCTGTCGTCTTAGGACTCGTGGTCGTCGGCGTGAAATCCCCTGAACTCATGGGCAGTTTTGGAAATATGATTTCCCGCATTAACCCCGTTGCCGACAAAGCATTTTACTGGACGATGTCGGGATTGCTTGGATTTGTCTTCATCGTAATGTACCTCGCACGTTTACTCGACTATTGGGTCATCCGACCCAACGAAGTTATTCATTATCACGGACTCCCCAGACATACTCGCCGTTTCTCCGCACCCCACATGCGTTTTGAAATGGAAATCAACGATATCTTTGAACATATGCTGCTCAAATCAGGTCGACTCTACATTCGCCCAACCGGCGACAAAGAAGAATTCGTACTCGACAACGTCATCAACGTCCGCAGCAAAAATGAACGAGTGAACCAAATCCTCAGCGCCCTGCAAGTGCAACTCAAAGACGACGCTGAGGTCTAACAGCGCTACTAAAACGGAAATAGCTTCTGCGGCAAGTCTTTAAACTGCTGTAATACGTTTGGCATCAAAGGCCATTGCGACGTCTCAGGCCCTGTATTGATTGTGTCGTCTAACCGTCTGGCGACCTCTGAGAATCCCGGCGGCGCGTAGCGAGAAATATATCGTGGCCAAAATGCATTTAAAAACCGATAACTATCCGCCACTCGACCTTGTTTCTGGTATGAATACGCAAGCGAAACCTCTTTCTTCAACTCGCGGTACTCACGCGGTTGAAACCACAGATCGTAAACCTGTAAATTATCAATTTCAACTTGACCAGCGGACATCAGATCAAAACCAACGCGTATATCAGTCAAGCCTCGCACTGGCAGGTCATCTACCACAATCACATACTTCGTCCAATTCGCATGTAATACCGCCGGTTGCTGACTACTCGACCGACCTGTCTGTAACCTCCCAATCGTGCGCGGTCGGTAATATGGTTGTCCATAATACCGACCCTCAATTGCCAATCGTACCGTTGGTGCTTTAACTGCATCTTGTGTTCTTAACCAAACTGAAAATGCAATCCGACCCGTCGTGGGCACAGTAAACGGTTCGCTACGCACCCACAGAATATTTTGCGAAGCGTTCGTTCGCTGCAGTTCTAAGTACCGTTCCCCTTGTTGAGCGACTGCGGTTCCGATCGTCACAAGATTGCCCGCACTCTTGTCAAATATCCATCCGTTTACCGAGGGGGGAACACCACGGTCTTCAAAATCACCATTGCGAATCAACAGTGCCTTGGGCTGTTCTAGGCGACTAAGTTGTTGATTGACCGCCAATATATTTTCTTGTAATTTCGAGATCACGTCCTTGTTAAATTGAACCGAGGCCGATACCACTCGCGCCTCGACACGGTCAATACGAATGGCAACTAAGTCAAATGGTTCCATGACAACTTGCCAAGTCGCACCATTAAGGTGCCACCGATAACTCGACTTAGATTTTTGACTGAGCGAAACCGGCACGCCATCCGGTTGCATGTTAATATCGATTTGAGCGGTTACCGCCCAAGGTGCATTATTCAATACATACAAGTAGGTCTTGGTGCCGTCTTTGAAGCCACTCTCAACATGACGACGAATTACTAGCGGTTGAGGGATTGGATTGGATTTATTCTTAATCGTTTCGAACGTAACATCGGGCAATTGTTGATAAGTGGCCAATAAATCACGCGTGTGATCCTCTTGCCCTAAAGGCAAAAACCAACCTCCGTCCACCAACACTCGACAATCTGTCTTTGCAAGTTTGCTAATGAATCGCTCACGGTTGTAGAAATGTGATGGTGTAATTGTGTTGGCAAACCAAGTCTGCGTATTGACAGCGCCCCACGGAGATTTGGCATCGAGTTGTGGAAGTTGAGCCGTGGTGGGGGCATGAAAGAAAACAGCGCCATGCAATTCGGATTGTGAAAACAATTGATGAACGCCCACCGATTGAGCCAACTCAATATCAATATTCTGTAATGCTGGATCAACAACTGGATTGGCTTTGTGCGGGGATAACCACACTAGGTTTTCTACATCTCGAGTAAGCGCTGGGTTGATCGACATGTTGCGAGTGATGTTTATCAACATATTCTTTGATGGCAATGTTGGAAACGCCTGCCGTTGAATCTCTACCGTCTCATACAACTCGGCTGTCGAGAGATATAGTCGCTGGGGATGCCGCTGGTCGTTCCCCGATGACATTTTTGAAGAAATATTTATGTCGGCAGCAATGTCTTTGTACAGTTTGCTTAACTGTTGTTGTTTCCACAGATTCCACTCGTTTGCCAAACTAGTCCGAACTGCATTTACATTATCAGCAGGCAAGTCACTCGGTCGAATTTCTTGATCTTGAAAAAAACGATGTAACGTCACCGGATCTAAGCCCCAATTTGAATTTGGCAAATGTGTATACGAATCGGGAATAAGCTCAATATTAATACCCGCAAAACTAGGGTGTTCGTGATACCGTTGCACCAACTCTTTGATTAGATTTCGTATCGCCAATTGAACACGCGGATCCAGTGGATTGTAGCGACCACCGGTACTCGCACCGTTCAGGCCCGCGGCGGCGTTAGTTAATCGTATGCCGATCGCTGAATCGATACCCCCGCGACGTGTTGAGCGCTGGAGCTGCTGTTCCAATTCGTTGAGCGGCATGTTTAGTTGAATGGATGGAATTAGCACGAGCTGATGTTCATCAAACATTTGGTAGAGCATTTCCAGCACGTCTTTTTTCAATGGATCTTGCCCATTGTCAAAAAATGCTCCACTATCGTACTTTGGGGTCGCATGAAAAAGATCACTCGGAAATAGACTACTACCTTCACTCAACACATTCACAACGGCGCCATTGTGGCCAGCAAAATGCAAATACTGCACTAACCGCTGACCGCCGTCGTAAAACGTGTTCCAGTCATCCAACGTTGCCACACTGTCGGGCCCGACTGCTTCGCGACTACTGAAGTTCTCTGCAAACAATGGTTTTTTATAGTAGGCTAACGCTAAACGACTATGTTTTTCCCGCGCCAATTCCGGATAGAGTTCGGACAAATTTCCTTGTAATTGCTGAACTCGAATTTCACCAAACACCACTGGCTTATTAGAAAGCTGATTACGAATCACTAACATCGGTGTATTCGTGTTCGGCCAGAACAACACCTTATGCGTTAGAGTTTCGGGCGTTGCTTGCCAAGGGATCTCATCAAGATCCCAACCAGTATCCACTCCTAACGGTCCTATTTTTCCGAGCGCGTTAGGTTCTATGACACTGACTGCTGCCGTCTGTTGAACGTCATTGGGATATTCAATTTCCAACAAGTGTGGACGTAGCGGGTTTTCAATTTCCAGGGGCAACGCTTGCCATCCCCCGCTCCCCAGACGAGTCATCGTTTTATTGTGATGCTGTATTTTCTGTGCGCGTCGGTTGCCGAAAGGTGCAAAGCCAATCGACGACGGACTTGACCCCGCCAAATATTTAATTCTATTGGTCGGATCAATTTCACGTAGTCGTTGCCACCAACTCGGGTCAGCCGGATTATAATTTGTAACTTCTCGCCATTTCGTCGCCACCGCCGGAACCGGAGATTTTCCACCAACCACGACAATTTGGACCATTCGTTGAGCAAGCGGCGAAGTTCGTACAAACGTGTCTGTAAAACGTTTTGCCAGCACCGCGAAACGAACGTTGTAAATACCCGGCCGAGTCGGTATCGGAATCTTTATCTGATTCCAGGCGGGAAATTCCTCCGTCGCTGCAACCTCAATCGCTCGCTGCTGATGATGGATGTTAAGATTCTCAGCAACTGCAATAACGTCTAATTCATATCGATAGTTACCGGTTTTGTTTTCACCAAGTTGATGCGGGACAAGAGTTAGTTCGAATAGCTCCTGTGGGTGAAACACCAAATGCACCCGCTCAGTGACAATCCTCAAACGATCACCAGCGATCCGCCGCACCTGCCCTCGGTTACCCGTATTGTCTAACTCAACTTCGGCGTCACGAGTCACAAAAAAGGCGAGCGGACGGCGTAATTCAAAATGAATACTTGAATCGTCAACAGCTGCCAGTTCCACAGTCAAAATCGCTTGCCGGGGGGCAGTTACGCTGATGTCAAACGCATCAAATTGACTAGGTTTATTTTGTTGCACAAACACCGCCTGCGATTTGGACTGCCCTCTAGCTTGACCATCGACAGACGCATTATGTCGTACGAGTGAATCACTGTTGTCTGTTCCAACAGTGAGTGAACTAATTGCTGGCAGTAAATGAGCGGAAGGAATTGGGTGGATACTACGAGGGACCAAATCCTCAATTTCTCCGGCAGAAATAGTAATGGTGCCCCGCCATTGTCGAACAACACCACCACCCCAGGCAATTCGTAATCGCAAATTAATTGGTCCCGCGCTACCTCCATCGCTTCGAAATCCAGCGGGTTGCGTACTCGAGGAAAAAGGACTCGATTGAGGCGCTTCAGCTAACTCTTGCGACCGCGACGTTGCAGTGTTGCTTCGCGCGGGAGCAGCAGGCCGTTGAACAAGTGGTGGCTGTGCGTTGAGCAACGCAGCTATTCCTAGCGTCAACATAAAAATGCTGAGCGTCACTATTCTCACAGCACATCTAGAAAACTTCCACACAATCAATTACGACCTCCATTGTCTCTGCTTGAAAAAATTTCGCTATGCGATTTTGCCCCGCGTTGGCCAAATGTGCATAGCGGCAGCGAATTATAACGGTTTTGTCGACGGCCTTGAAAGTGCAATCGAGCATGACTCGCCGGCCCAGTAGAAACGTCGCAAAATGAAGCGTCTATTTTTACCGCAAAATCTGATTCCACAATAATTTGGGCAGTTCGACGGAAAATTGCTGCAAATCGCCAGCGGTGAACATCTCTTCGATCGCAGACGTGACATCACGACGCTTTGCGGCAATTTCATTGATATCCCAGCGGTCATCGGGTTTCACAAATAACTCCGTTACTTGATCTCCAACAACCTTAGCGAACCAAGCGGCGGTCGTGATAGCGATCTCGGTAGATTGGTCAGTTTTTGAAATGGCCACCGCATTGGCAAGATCGTAAATCCCAGCGCTGCTCTCATCAACAATTAATGACAAAAACGACTGCTGGCATTGGGGCAATTCATCGCTAGCTACATTCGCGCAACCAAACCATTCAACCAATGTTTGATAAATCGATTCCGATTGCAGCAACCGTTGGTTGCGTGAAGATGTAACTCGAGACTCTGACGCGAGTATCGTGGCAAACAGCGGCACATGTAACTGTTCGCTGTACAATGCCGCTTGTTGATAACCGACCGTACCATGCTGACCGATCGGTAT
>Ga0209362_1002794_pt1 | contig 12596 bp, 7 predicted proteins | sample SaaInlV_165m_DNA_FD_184680 | JGI IMG/M metagenome (GOLD analysis project Ga0209362, IMG submission 184680) | Marine microbial communities from expanding oxygen minimum zones in the Saanich Inlet - Saanich Inlet SI037_S3LV_110m_DNA (SPAdes)... | ecosystem: Environmental > Aquatic > Marine >...
GCTCCGATCGAGCTTGGGCACCGACCTTTTCCGCCAAGTCGTAAAAACATATCTTGAGCGTCATCGGCACGGAAACGTGGTAACCGACAATTTGAGGGCCGTCATAGAGGAGCTTTCCGGAAAGTCTTACGATCGTTTCTTCGACCAGTACGTCTACCACGCCCACCACCCCGAGCTAAAGGTGGATTATTCTTGGGACGCCAAAACCAAGCTGGCCAAGCTTAGCGTGAAGCAGGAACAAAAGGTGGACGACAAGGTAATGCTCTTTCACTTGAAGTTGCCCGTGTCATTTAAGGTCGGCAAGAAAACCGTATTGAGATCCGTTGAAATTTCCAAGGTGAGTGAAGATTATTATTTTGCCCTTCCCACAGTTCCTGAGATCGTTCGCATGGACCCCGACCTTACGCTGCTTGCAAAGATTACTTTTGCTCCTGCCGCGTCAATGCTGCATGCCCAGCTATTGAATCTCGAAGACGTCGTTGGTCGTCTTCTCGCGGTTGAGCAACTTGCCAAGAAAAACGACGCCGGTACCGTTGGAAAATTAAAAACGGCATTGAACGAGGACCCTTTTTACGGAGTGCGGATCGCTGCATCGAAGGCTCTTCGGGGAATCGCCACCAATCCTGCATTCGAGACATTGGTCAAGGCTGAGGAGCAAGATGACGCCCGCGTGCGACGGCAAGTGATTGGAGACGTCGGCAGTTTCTATAAGCCCGAGGCATTGGCCTTCCTCAAAAGGGTCTTGTCGGGAGAGAAAAATCCGTCCGTCCGTTCCGCGGCCATCAACGGCTTGGCCGGGTACGATGATGCCGAGAACGGAAAACTGATAACTCAGGCATTAGCCTCAAAATCTTTTCGACATCAATTGGGCTTTGCTGCGGTTTCCGCTATTCGCAAGCAGGATGACCCGGCCTATCTTTCGAGCCTCCAGTCGGCGCTTGAGAAGGATGAGAAGAAATTTACGACCAATGGATTTGCCTTTGGGTTGCGTACGCTCGGTCACCTTGCCCGTAACGAGGAAGACAAGTCGAGCGTGAGGCAATTCCTCTTTGATCGGGTGGGCAGGCTTAATCGCCGTGTGCGTATCGCCGCCATCGATGCGCTTGGACAATTGAATGATCCTCGGGCTATCGCAGTTCTTAACAAATTGTCGGTTAGCCGCAAAGACACGCCTGAAAGGACTGCCGCCGAAAAGGCGATCGAGGCTTTACGCTCGGGGGGCAAACCGTCCGATGACTTAAAAACACTTCGAAAGGAAGTGACTGACCTGAAAAAGAACAACCAAAAGTTACACCAAGATTTGGAAGACTTAAAAAAGCGTCTAGACGCTGTAATTGGTTCCAAAACAACCTCCTCTGATTCGGTCGAAGGGAAAAAGTAACTTCTCCTCGCAACTTAGTGCATCAAAATCCGTATGCAAATAGCGGAGGCAAAATGTTTTGGATGACATAGTAGCCTTAGACATAGGGTATGATAAAGATCCGAAAGTTAGGTATGGATGTCGTAGGTTTTATTTTAAAAGTAACTAATACAATCAGCAAAGTGACAAATCCCTAATAAAAGGCCATAATTCCAGCTACTAAAATAGCACTATAAAGCAAAATAGTTGCCGGAACCTACTTTATGCGACGTCTGTTAAGTTTCTTGGAGTAAAATCCTCAACAACAATCCCAAAAACAGAAAGATCATTATGAAATCTCTAATTATATTCCTACTTGCACTTGGTCTGCTCTCAGCTCCTGTCCTATCTTTTGCGGCGAAGGAAAAGGTAGAAAAGCCCGCCTCGAAGGAAAAGGTCAAGAAAGGCAACCCTAAGAAAAAGCCAACGACCAAAAAATCCGCTCCCGAGGTCGGTCCTCTTGCCTTTTCGGGTAAAGTCTCGAAGAAAGAAACCAAGGGTAAGGACGGGAAAATCTACAGGTACTACTCACTTATAACCGAGGAAGGAAAGACGGTTCGTTTGACCAAGTCGGCATTGGGCAAGAAGTCCAAGGTAGATCTTGACGACTTAGTTGACGCCGAGGTGACTATTGCAGGTGAAGGTTATGAATCGGGAACGGGCAAGAAAAAGAGAGTTATACTGAAGAAAATCGAAAAAATTGAGAAGGCCGACTCGGCCGGTTAAATACCCCAGCTGAAACAAATATGCATAAGGCGCCCTGATTCAGGGCGCCTTATGTGTGTTCGGAGCTCCTTTCGGAATCGACTTTACCAAGGATTTATGGATGCTTTCTCAAAAGGAGATTTATTAATATGCAGTATCTATATTATGCTTTGATAACGGTCGTTTGCTGGGGAACCTATGGGGTGTGCATGCACATCGGTTCCAGTAATATGGGCGACAAGGAAAACGGTCGGATCATGGCTTTTCTTTGGGTCGGTCTGGCCTATTTCCTGACCGCTGTTGTCGCACCCCTGATCATTCTTAAACTCAAGGGGGGCAACATCGCTTTTTGGACTTTCCCCACAAAAGGTTGGCAGTGGTCGCTTATTGCGGGTACTCTCGGAGCGATTGGGGCACTGGGGGTTTTGCTTGCCTTTGGGAAGATGCCTTCACCCGCCTACGTGCCCGTGATCATGTCCATTATTTTTGCCGGGGCACCGATGGTGAACGCAATTGTGAGTACGACGAAGGAAGGAAACTGGGCTTTTGTGAAACCCCCTTTTATTGCCGGGATTTGCCTAGCGGCTATCGGTGGCTACTTGATTACGAAATATACTCCCAAACCACCGAAGGCGAATCCTGCCAAGGTGGAGAAAAAGACCTGAGAGTCTTACTATGACGGGCTCGTCGGTCGACCAACTGGAAAGCCTGCGACAGGTCGTGGGCGTCGTCCGCGAGGGCAATCTTTTTCAACAGGCTAAGCTGGAAGGAACTGGTTTGACTACCGACTTTGTAAGTATCGAGGATTTCATCGCCCACTGTCCCTTTACCACAAAAGACGAGTTGGCTCGCGATCGCTTGGAGCACCAACCATACGGGACAAACATAAGTTTTCCGCTAGAACGCTATACCCGTTTTCATCAGACTAGTGGGACAAAGGGTGAGCCCATGGCGTGGCTCGACTTACCCGAGGACTGGGAGTGGATGCTGGGTAATTGGGGTCGGGTCTTGGATGCCGCCGGCGTGAAGCCGGGAGCTCGTTGTTACTTTGCTTTTTCCTTTGGTCCCTTCCTTGGCTTTTGGACTGCCTTTGAGGCTGCCTCCAGAAGGGGTTGTCTCTGTATGCCCGGGGGAGGTATGAGTAGTGAGCAACGTCTTCGATCCATTCTCGAGCAGGGGGCCGAATATCTTTTTTGCACTCCCACCTATGCCTTGCGTTTGGCCGAAGTTGCGGCGGGGCGCGGCATGGATGTTGCCTCGTCTGAAATTCGTAAAATCATCGTGGCGGGCGAACCCGGAGGCAGTATGCCCGAGTTGCGTCGGCGTATCAGTGAAGCTTGGGGAGGGGTTGAATTGTTTGATCATTACGGCATGACGGAGGTCGGGCCGGTTGCCTACGAGACACCGGGAGGGGAGGGTGGTCTCCGAGTAATTCTCGAAAGTTACCTGGCCGAGGTGGTTTGCCCCACTTCCGGTGAACCTCTTGGCGAGGCAAAACAGGGCGAACTTGTTCTAACTACTTTGGGCAGGGCGGGGTGCCCTGTGCTACGCTATCGGACGGGTGACCTGGTTCTTCCGCATTGGGGAGAAGACGAGAACGGGTCGCCTACACTCGACCTTGTCGGGGGAATACTTGGCCGGGTAGACGATATGATCGTCGTGCGAGGCGTGAACCTGTATCCGACCTCCGTGGATGCGGTGGTGCGGCGATTCGAGGAAGTTTTGGAGTATCAGGTCGTGGTTGATGAAACTCCCACCATGACCGAGGTCAGTGTAAGGGCGGAGGCCTCTCCCAAGTTATCGAATAGCCTCGAAAAAGCGTTGACCGAAGCCTTTTCCTTGCGAATACCGGTTGAATCCGTCGAGACTGGCTCGTTGCCTCGTTTTGAAATGAAGGCCCAACGCTGGGTGAGGCGTGACGGAAAATGACTTGAATCAAAATACTATCCTAATGAGTGCATTCGTTGAATTGTCTAATGTTTCCAAGAATTATCAATCCCCTGGCGGCGAAGAAGGCGTGGAGGTATTCTCAGGCATTAACCTGACGTTAGACGAAGGAGAGTCAGCTGCAATAGTGGGACCTTCCGGTTCGGGCAAAAGCACCTTGCTTAACGTTGTCGGAGTTTTGGACAAGCCTAGCGGTGGTAAGGTGATGGTGGACGAACGCGAGGTGACGGAACTGGGCCCCGAGGAAGCCGCTGCTTTCCGCAACCAAACTGTAGGCTTTGTTTTTCAGGCCCATCACCTGTTGCCGCAATGCACGGTGTTGGAAAACGTGATGGTGCCGGCTCTTGCGGGACACGGAAACTTAACCGGTGTCTCCTTGCGAAAGCGGGCGGAGGAGCTCCTCGAGGAAGTTGGTCTCTCACATCGTCTGCACCACCGTCCTGCGGAAATTTCCGGGGGTGAGAAGCAACGCGCCGCCGTCGCTCGCGCTTTGGTGAACGAGCCCAAGCTTCTTCTGGCGGATGAACCAACTGGTTCCCTCGACAAAGCCAATGCCGATCGCCTCACGGAGCTTCTGGCTACCCTTCACGAGACTCGGGGGCTTACTTTGCTGGCCGTAACCCATTCCACTGCGGTCGCTTCCCGGATGGGAGCCATATACCGACTAGACGCGGGCAAGCTTGTTCGGGATTGAGACCATGACTCTATCGGGAATAGTCTTGCGCAACTTGCGCCACTATTGGCGGCAACACCTCGGGGTGATTGCCGGAGCCGCGATTTGTTCGATGGTCTTGGTCGGTGCCCTGATGGTGGGGGATTCCGTCAAGGCTACCTTGAAGCGATTGGCGGGAGAACGGATAGGCCAAGCGGATATTGCCTTGTTGGCGCCCGATGGATTTTTTCGGGAGGCCTTGTCGGTGGATCTAAGTCGAGACAAGGAAACCGTAGTTGCACCTCTTGTGGTGACTCGAGGAAACGTTTCCTTGCCTGACGGAACTCGTATGGCCCGAAACGTTCAGGTGCTGGGCGTGGATGAACGGTTCTGGAAGTTGGCACCGAATCCGGACACCGCTCCCGATTTGTCAAAGGACGAATTTTTCGTGAACGCTCGCCTCGGAAGTTATCTTGCTGCAAAGCAGGGAGATCGCCTGATTCTCCGCGTGGAGGAACCCGGTCTTTTCTCAAGAGATGCTCCGCTTTCGGGCGAACGAGACAATAAGTTCGTCTCCCTGAACAAAGAACTCGGCGGTGTACTCGGAGCAGAGGCTTTCGGACGGTTTGGGTTACAGGGAAACCAGCGTGAACCTCTCACGATTTTTGTCCCTATGAAAACCCTGCAGAAACGAATGTTTCGGTCTTTTGACGAAGAGTCGGGCAATACTGGCTTTGCCAACTTTCTGCTACTTGGTCGACCCGGTGGTGAGGCCGTGCAGTTGGAGTCGGCAGAGGCGGCGCTAAACGAAGCATGGTCTTTGGCGGATGCCGGAATCTCTGTGAAGGAACTGCGAGATACTCCTGCTTGGTCCATCCGGTCTCGACAGGTATTTTTGAGCGAATCCCTCCGCCAAGCAGGAGAAAAGTCTGCTTTGCAAACGACAGGTGTCCTTACCTACTTGGTGAATGCAATTGCCAAAGGAACCCCGGAGGCGAACTCCTCCGCTCTTATTCCTTACTCCATGGTGAGTGCCGTGAATCCATCCAAGTCAAATTTTTTACCGAACGACCTCAAGGACGATGAGATAGTTCTTGGTCAATGGGCCTCAGATGATCTCAATGCTTCGGCTGGAGACGCCATTAGCGTGAGCTATTTTGCGGTCGGAGAGCGCCGCAAGCTTCTTGAGAAGACCCAAACCTTTCGCTTGCGAGCTACAACTCCGCTGCCTTTAAAGGTTCCCGAAGACCAAGAAAGCGATTGGACGCCGCTATTTCCCGGATTGTCGGACGCCGAATCCTGCGGAGAATGGGATACAGGCATCCCGATCAAACACGAGGTCCGGACTAAAGACGAAGATTATTGGGACGATTACAGAGGTTCCCCAAAGGCTTTTGTGTCTCTAGCTGCCGGTCAGGCAATGTGGGGGAACCGTTGGGGTACGTTGACTGGTTTGCGGGTGGCGAAAGAGGATGCTTCCCGGGAGGATATCAACAAGACCTTGCGATCGGAGCTTACGGCTTCCGAGGCCGGGTTGCTCTTTCGTTCCCTTAGGCAAGATGCTTCCGCTGCTGCCGAGTCTCCCATCGATTTCGGCCAACTTTTCCTTGGTTTTAGTTTTTTCGTTATTGTAGCTGCAATGGCCCTAACGGGCATGCTCTTCGCCTTTGCAATGGAGCAACGCAATCGACAAGCGGGTCTCTTGTTGGCGTTGGGAATCTCCCGAAAAAAGGTGCGTCGCCTGTTCCTTGCGGAAGGGTTGCTCCTCTCTATGGCTGGGTCCGGCCTAGGCGTCTGGCTTGCCACGCTTTACGGGCAAACCACCCTGCATCTGCTTTCGGGTGAATGGAGTGGCGCGGTTTCAGGGGCTACCTTTGATTTTGCGATTAATCAGGCTTCCGTAGTCGGAGGATTGTGCGGTGCTGTCTTCATCGCTCTGCTCGCCATGGGTTGGGCTACTCGTCGCCAACTGCGGGCCGAACCACGCGAATTGCTCGCTATGGGAGAAACGTTTGCGTCCACTGCTCCGCGTTCAGGTTCTAGTAAGAGCGGTAGCGGAAAGGTGTCCATGAGGATTGCGCTTACTTTGACTTTCATCGGCATCGTCATGGCTCTTTTGACCGATCTTTCCGGTCCCGGTGCGTCCATGGTTTTTTTCGGCGTGGGCTGGTGTCTGCTGGCTGCGGGCTTGCTCTTTTTTCGGGCTAAACTCTCTAAGGCGGCATGTGAATCCGGAACTCTGCCCGATGCAGCCACCCTTAGTCGTCGTAATGCCGCGCGCCGTTCTGGTCGGAGCTTGATCACGGCGGGGGCGATGGCTGCGGGAGCCTTTCTCGTGGTCGGAACAGGTGCATTTCGAAAGGATTCATCATCGATTTCGGACACTCGCGATTCAGGTACCGGCGGCTTCGCCTTAGTGGGCGAATCCGCCTTGCCTGTTTACGACGACCTGAACGGCCTCGAGGGTCGAGAGCTTTACGACCTGAACTCAACTCTTCTATCTGACGTCTACGTCACGCCCCTGCGGGTGCGCGAAGGAGACGATGCCAGTTGTCTCAACTTGAACAAAGCTCTTAGGCCTCGCCTCTATGGGGTAAAGCCTTCTGAGTTTAGCGACCGGTTTGCATTTGCCGAGGGTAATTGGTCGACATTGGTCCATGATGTATCCGAAGACGGATCCATACCCGCTGTGGTAGATCAAAACACGATGTTGTGGGCCTTGAAGAAGGGCGTTGGAGACCTCGTAGAATATCAAGATGGCGAGGGTGAGATTTTCCAAGTTCGGTTGGCTGCAGTAGCCAAAGGATCGATGCTTCAAGGCGCCCTTTACATCGATGAAAAACATTTCGAAGAAAAGTTTCCCAAGCAGGGTGGTTACCGTTCCTTTCTTGTGGATTCTCCCTCAAAAAAAATGAATGAAGTTTCTGGCCATCTCGCCGACCGTTTGGCCAACTACGGGCTTGAGTTTCGCCCCGCGTCGGAGCGATTGAACGAGCTTCAGGAAGTCGAAAATACTTACATTGCCATCTTTCAGGCCTTGGGAGGGTTGGGCCTCTTGCTTGGTACTGCCGGGTTGGCGGTCGTTGTGATTCGCAACCTGCTCGAACGTTCGAAGGAGTTTGGCTTGATGGAGGCCTTGGGCTATTCCATGTCCGCGTTGAGAAAACATGCCATTGTCGAACATCGAGGTCTTGCCTTGTGGGGGCTCGGTGTCGGTGCGAGTGCTGCTCTAGTCGGTATTGCCCCGATGTTATTTGGTGAGGCCGGTCAAAAGCCGGGAACTGGTTTTGCGTGGCTGCTTGCCGCGTTGGTTGCACTATCGCTTTTTTGGACTTGGTTGGCCGTTTCTTTGTCCTTGCGGACGAGTCGCCTATCGACTTTGAGGGACGAATGATAATGAAAAGGAATCGTGGAATGCATAAGGTAGTTTGGCTCTTTGTAACTGTTATTATTGGTGGGTGCTGCACAAGTGGACCTGAATTTGCGAAGGAGTTAGGGGAAGAAGATACTGTGGTGGTCGCAGATCCCTTTCTCAAGCCAGTAGCTACTGAGGATTCTGAAACCGCTAAATGGAAAACGGTCTATGAAATTGATTTTTCCGGCAATGCAGTTGGCGAGGAACCGGAGGACTTGTTCATCCTCGACGGGTCTTTCTCCGTTCAGCAAGAAGAAGTGAGGAAGTCATTAGGGGGTAACATGGTTCTTTCTTTACCTGGCACGCCAGTGGGTGACTTCGGTTTTCTTTTTGGACCACGCGTTAAGGGGAAGCCTGTAGAGCTCAGGTGTCGAATCCTTTCTACTCGAAAGGGTCGCCGCATGCCCGCTTTTGCCGCAGGTCTCGGTGGCGTCAATGGCTATCGCCTCCGCCTTAATGCCGCCGCGCGCAACCTGCAGTTGATTCGCGGCGAGGAAACACTCGCAACCGTTCCTTATGTTTGGACTTCCGGCAAGTGGATGAACCTTTCCTTTCGAGCCGAGTCCAAAGGAGATGGCGGGGCGATTGTTTCGGCCAAGGTTTGGAACGAGGGGGATGAGCCGGCGGATTGGTCTATCTCGCACGAAGACAATGAACCTTTTGCAGGCGGCAAATGCTCACTCTGGGGACTGCCATATGCGAGTACGGAAATTCTCTTTGACGACTTGAAGGTTCTGGCTTTGGAGTTAGACAAATAGCTCCACCTTCTTTGGCTTTTCCTTAACTCGTACCCCTCCCTTGGGTTGCAAGAAAGCTTTTCTTAAGCATTTTAAGAATTGTTTTGTTATGAATTGTAGAAAAAATTGGAGGTTAACGTTTTGCCTTTCGGTCGGGTTGCTCGGCATGGGTCTCTTTGCTTCTTCTGCCTTCGCTCTAAAACCTCAATTGCCTTCGGTAAAGGAAAAGAGAACTTTTATCGATACGGTTCAGCCTATCCTTGCCAAATATTGCTATGATTGTCATGGAGAAGGAGCAAGCAAAGGCGACATTGTTTTAGATGACACCTTAAATCACGATGGTTTTCTAGAAAACGAGCTTTTCTGGAACAAGGTTTGGCAAAACCTCTACAAGCACAGTATGCCACCCGCTCAAAAGCCAATGCCATCAAGTGCTGAGCGAAAAGTTGTTCTGGGTGCGATCGAGCGAACTGTATTTGGTCTCGATCCGACCAAACCCGACCCTGGCCGTGTAACTATTCGAAGGCTAAATCGGGTCGAGTATGACAATGTCATTCGCGATTTGACGGGCGTTGACTTTAAACCCGCCAAGGATTTTCCGCCCGACGATACCGGCCATGGGTTCGATACCGTGGGCGATGCCCTTTCACTTTCTCCGCTGTTACTAGAAAAATACATGTCGGCGGCGGATGCCGTGCTGGATGAGGTTCTTGGTGAGTTTCCACCACCAAGAAAATTACAACGGATTGGACCCTCTAAGATGATGGGTGCTGGCTATGAGAGAGATGCTCGAGTACTTACCACTACGGGTGAGGTAGAGGTGCGGGTGTCGCTTCCAAGATCTGGGGAGTATCGATTTCGGGCACGGGCTTGGGCCTCTCTAGCCGGAAGCGAGTTGGCGAAGATGAAGTTCCGACTAAATGATCGTGACCTGAAAACCTTTGAAGTAACGCACCAGTCGCCGGATGCCGGTACTTACGAAGTAAACGCCAAGGTGGAGAGGGCGGGGGACGTCCATTTTAGGGTTTCTTTCCTGAATGATTTTTATGATCCAAGGAATCGCAATCCCAAGCGACGTGATCGTAATCTATACTTGCAGTGGCTGGAGGTTGAATCTCCGATTGGCAAACCATCTCCTGAGCTTCAAGTCTCTCGTCATAAAATTTTGGGAACTCGGCCGGAGGGTTCCAGTAATCGAGCATACGCGGAATTTGTCTTGCGTCGATTCGTTCCTCGAGCTTATCGGCGGCCGATTACCGAACAGGAAGTCTCCCGCCTGTTGAAATTGTACGATATGGTTGGCGATAAGGACGCCCCTTTTATGGAAGCGATCCGCCTGCCTCTCAAAGCTGTCTTGGTTTCTCCCCGTTTTCTTTTTCGGGCGGAGTCACAACCTCGTCCTAACGATCCGAAAGCAGTTCACGATCTGGATGAGTTCTCGCTGGCTTCACGATTGTCTTTTTTCCTCTGGAGCACCATGCCCGACGATCAGCTTCTCGCTCTTGCCGCGAAGAAACAATTGCGAGCAAATTTAGCGACCGAGGTTCATCGGATGTTGGCGGACAATAGAAGTCGGGCTTTTTCAAAAAACTTTCCCGGGCAGTGGTTGCAGTTACGTGACCTCGAACTTGTCCAACCTGATAAAAAACGCTTTCCTGGTTTTGACGACAAACTACGCCAATCCATGCGGGATGAAACGGAGGCTTTCTTTAGCTACTTGCTGATGAAGAATCGACCGGTGACTGAATTTCTCGATGCCGACTACACCTTCATCAATGCCCCGCTGGCTCGTCATTACGGGCTTCGAGGCAAGTTTGCCGACGATCTAAAATACGTTTCTTTGAAAGGTACAAGTTTACCTCGGGGCGGGATTCTTACTCATGCATCTCTCCTCACCATTACTTCCAATCCCACTCGCACGTCGCCGGTCAAGCGAGGCAAATGGGTGTTGGACAATATACTGGGAACGCCAGTAAAGGACCCTCCACCGGATATACCTGAGTTAGAAACAAGTTCTCATGATTCCAGCGGCAAAACTTTGCGCGAGCAGTTGGCCATGCATACCGAAAAACCTCTGTGCGCATCTTGCCACGTGTCGATGGATGCCATTGGATTTTCCTTGGAAAACTACGATGCTATTGGTCGGTGGCGCTTGCAAGATGCAGGAACCCCAATCGATTCCGCTGGCCAACTGCCGACTGGAGAAAAATTTTCGGGAGCTCTTGAGCTTCAACGTTTCATAGTAAATGGGCGAAAGAAAGCCTTTGTTCGTTGTTTGACTGAAAAGCTTTTCACTTATGCGCTTGGCCGGGGGATTGAGTACTTTGACAGATCCGCGATTGAGGAGATTTCCCGTCGTATGAGTGAACGCGGTTATCGCTTCTCCGACCTCATTCTTTTTCTTGTCGAAAGCGTTCCTTTCCAGAAGCGCCGGGGCGACTTCCCTATGGAATAAACCTTCTAACGAAACGCCTATTGACCTTGCCCGGAAAGGAGACTCGGGCTATTTTGGAATAAATTATTTTAGTGAAAAAACTTACTTTATCTCGAAGGACTTTTCTCCATGGCTTGGGAACTGCCTTGGTTTTGCCTCCATTGGAAGCGATGGCAGCGAAAGTAGGGAAACCGAAACCTATTCCTTTGAGGATGGGCTTTGCCTACATACCCAACGGTGTAATTCTTTCTCAGTGGCGAACGACTGGCGAAGGACGCAAATATAACCTGTCCCCTTCGTTACGTGCTCTCGAACCTTTTAAGAACGAAATCCAAGCTCTGGATGGATTGGATCACAAGAAAGCCAATGCCAACGGTGACGGTGCCGGAGATCATGCTCGAGCGAACGCAACCTTTCTAACGGGATGCCAAGCTCGCAAGACTGCAGGGTCGGATATTCGCATTGGGGTTTCCGTGGACCAGTTGGCCGCCGAGCATGTTGGCAAGGAAACCAAATTGCCCTCCCTTGAGCTGAGTACGGATCGTGCACGCCTTTCCGGTGGTTGCGATTCCGGTTACAGTTGTGCCTATCAATATAACCTCGCGTGGAAGACCGAGTCTTTGCCCATGCCACCCGAAGCCAATCCCCGATCAGTATTCGAGCGTCTTTTTTCTGGCGGGCTTTCTAAGGAACAGGCTGAGAGTCGGACTCGTCGACTACGTCATGAAAAAAGCCTCCTCGACTTTGTGCTTGAAGATGCCAAGAGCCTTCAGCGTGATCTTGGTCGCACTGATCGCTCGAAGTTGGATGAGTACCTTACGAGCGTACGCGAGCTGGAAAAGAGAATCGAAAACGCTGAACATTTTGATTCAAAAACGCCTACCTATTCTAAGCCCAAAGGGATTCCTTCCGATTATGGTGAGCATCTGCGTGTGCAGTTTGACCTTATGGCCTTGGCATTCCAGACAGATGCTACCCGAGTATCTACCTTTCTTCTGGCTCACGATGGAAGTAATCGCAGTTTTTCGGACATAGGCGTACCCGAAGGGCATCACTCTCTTTCTCATCACCGCGAGGACAAGGTGAAGGTGGCGAAATTGGCCAAAATTGATCGTTTCTACGCCGATCAATTTGCTTATTTCTTAAAGAAAATTAACAGTGTTCGAGAGGTGGATGGTTCTTCTATGCTGGATCACTGCATGATTGTTTATGGCGGCGGTATAAGTGACGGTAATCGTCATGGTCACGAAAAACTTCCCATTCTCCTCGCAGGTGGCCGAGCTGCCGGATTGAGTGCCGGTCGCCGC
>Ga0209362_1002800_pt1 | contig 12566 bp, 9 predicted proteins | sample SaaInlV_165m_DNA_FD_184680 | JGI IMG/M metagenome (GOLD analysis project Ga0209362, IMG submission 184680) | Marine microbial communities from expanding oxygen minimum zones in the Saanich Inlet - Saanich Inlet SI037_S3LV_110m_DNA (SPAdes)... | ecosystem: Environmental > Aquatic > Marine >...
TGACAGGGTTGCCCATCCCATTAAGAAAAACAGAAGTAGCGGTATCCGATATGATTAGGAATATTGACTCCATTACAGTAGAAAATACTGGAGCTTATCTGAACTATAATGGCAAAACAGTGCCTTGGTAGAGTCAACCAATGAATTGAGCGATACCGGCTAAGGACCTTTCTACATTTGTTTCAGCGCTTGCAATCATCTCACCATTAGTTAAGTTAAATCTTCCCATTGTCCCATTGAAGAAGTTACCCATATAAGCACTTTTACCATCCATGGCTATGCATAAGGATGCCCAACCAGGTCCTGGTAATTCAAATTGTTCTGAAATACTACCAGAAGAGGGGTCGTGTTTGCACAAACTGAAACCAGCACGGAAGTTGGCTTTTATTGAATAGAAATCTCCATTTGTACTATGCGTTATAGCAATCACTAAGTCGCCACTTTCCGGCTCATAGGTAATCAAGTCATCGGCTTGCTCATTTTTAATCACGTCGTATTGAAAAATACGATTGCCTAATTCTGAAATATAGACAACTTTAGATTGATCAGAACCCATAGACGATGCTGTGACACCAAGAAAGCCTGGCATACCACCATGCGTTAGAGTTTCATAAGTTTCTTTTAGTTCACCATCGGATGAGAATTTATACAAATTACCATCACCGTATCTTTTAGTATCAGGCATGAACGGTAGAACTGTCCTTAGTTTTCTTGGGCCTTCAAGTGCTTTATTATTGGATTCATCACCAACAAGATGTTCTCCAAGGAAGATATCGCCACTATCACTAAAGCAGGCATTTGAGAAAGAACGTGTTCCAAAATCAACTTGATTAATTTGTTCGCCTTTAGGAGATACTTTTACTACAGAGTAATTTTGACTGTCAAAGGCCCAGAGATTATTATCCTGATCAAACTTAAGACCTCCCACTAAGTGAGTAGTATTCTCAGTCCAAAGTGTTCCCTTTAAGTTAAGCTCACTATCAAACTGAATAATTCGTCCATCCCCAGCATGGTCATCTTCAGCATTATTCAAGACAGTTGCAGCAACTAGAACGTCTCCATTCTCGAAAGTTTTTAAATCAGATTCATTGGACATAGTAATCTCCTTATTATAATAAATGACCCCATTTTTCTTCAACCAAATCAAAGATTTCTGGAGCATGCTCTACCAGAAGTTCTCTATTTAATTTCGGATAAGGGGATGGACCATTTTCTTCTGGTAATTGTCTTGTCGCATCGATAAGTATCCTGGATGACCTTCCTCTTATCACTGCACTGGGGTCTAAAAAGAATCCAGCGGTATCTTCGATGATTTTAGCACCTGGATGTGGTTGCCATCTGGCTCCAACAGTTCTAAAAACTTCCTTGGTATCATGAATATCTACATCTTCATCAACGACAATAACAATTTTTCCTAAAGGCAAGAAATTGAATTTTTCAGCAAGCTCTATTCCCTGATTGGGTTTTGTTTTTTTCATGCTGAGAAAAAGGTACCCAACATGATCAATGGGGATATGAAACCCTGTCAGTTCAGGCATAAATTTAGAGAATCCTCTTATCGAAGCAGCTTCTCCAGGAGTGGTGACATAACCCCTAGTCACTCCAGTAAATTGATTAACTATCATTGGATTAACGCGATGTGTAATTGTTTTAATATTCATATAGAATTGCTCTTCATGTGTCTTGCCCATGTAACCATACATTTCTCCAAATGGTCCTTCTAGTTCAAAGTCATCCAAGGGAATTTCACCTTCTATAATCATTTCTACATTGGCTGGTACCAGTATGTCGCTGTTTTCACATTTGACTACTTCAATTGATTTACCCTTAAATCCGCCAGCAATTTCAAGTTCATCTTGTCCCGTTCTTGCAGTTTTAGAACTGCTCATAGCAAAAACAATTGGGTCTGTTCCTAACACAACAACTGCTTGTGCAACAGTTTCTCCATTCTCTTTTGTTTTCATCAAAGATTTCCAACCGTCTTGTTTTTTCTCTGGGCTGATACCAATCTTTCTTGGTCCCTTGATCTGCATTCGATAGGTACCAACGTTTCTACCTTGATCTGGGTCAACCGTGACAAGATTACCAGTATTGATAAATCTTCCATTGTCTCCAGGGTTGGTTTGAAAGAATGGGAAATCCAAAATATTAATGTCTTCTTCTTTAAGAATGACTGCTTTGCTTGGAGCATCAGCTTTATCAATTTCAGTGGTTTTGATAGGAGTAATTTCCCCCATCTGCATCATTTTATTAAGTGCTTTCTTATAATTATGAACATGTGCTCCTTCTTCAATTTCATCAAGTGGAACCCCTATGGCCATAGCTTCATGTCCAGCCATTCCATATTGATTTACTATAATGGGCCCATCAACCCATTCACCTGAGATCTTTATTTTTTCAACTATCACTGATGGAGCACCAAGCCATCCATGTTTATCAAGTAACTTATACATAAACCCAGTTAGCTCATAAGCATCTTGATCAATTTCTTTTATTCTTATAACGTTTCCATGAGTCTCTATGGCTTCCATATAATCTCTTAGAGAATCATAAGGACCAGTTTCGTATTTACTGTTCTGTTTTAGAGCTTTTTTTGCCATGCGTTTTATTTTTGATGTAATTAGATTTGATAACTATTGTATCGAGCTATAAGAAATAAAAAAGACCTCAGTACAAATATACTGAGGTCTTTAGTAGTTTTTAAGACTTACCAGCGTTTGGTGTATCTTATACCGATTTCTCTAGGACGATTGGTGTATTGCCTTCCGTTTCCAAAGAAGAAGTCAAAGAACCAGTCATTCACAGCAATTTCTGCTCTTTCATCGGTTATGTTATTGATGAAGAAATCCATTTCCCAATCATCACCCATTACACCAACTTTCGCATCCATTATGGTGTATGATTTTTGCAAGAATTGAGATCCTGGTTGAACCGCACTTACCGTATCACCATTGTATGCGACAGAAGCTCTCATGTAGGCTTCATTTCCACCAAATGCATTTGTTGATACTGTTTTATCAATCCATAAACTTCCTTTGAACTCAGGAACTTGTGGCAATCTTGATCCGCTAGGAGCTGATCCATCTGCTAAAGCAGTTTCAGTTTCTGCAGTCACCCATTGTGAGTTAAAGCCCAGTTCTGTATTTTCTCCAATCGCTGCAAGCAATTCTAATGACAGTCCATCGGATCCAGCATTACCTAAGTTTGCTACCACTTTCTGCCAAGGTTGACCACATTGTGGAGCAGGGTAGGAATTATCACCCCCACAAGGAAGGTTACTTGGATCGACTAGTTCAATTTGATAATCTTCCCAATCCATCGTGAAGTAGGTAAGGTTTAATCTTACTCGACCATCAGCTAGAGTTGTTTTGTAACCGAACTCATAATTCATTAAGAAATCTGATTCATAAGTATCAGGGTAAATTGGTGCACTAGAGCGTCCACGATTCACACCACCAGGTCGATAACCTTCTGAATAAAGTGCATAAACCATGGTGTCATCATTAACGTTATATTTGATACTGACCTTTGGTACAAAGTCACTTTGACTCTCATTATCACGTTTGTTCCTAGGGAGCACTCCATCAGCTGTTAAAGCACCTTTTGGATTTTCTACCCAATATTTCTTGTCTGCTTCACGATCAAAGAAACGACCACCAACGGTTAATTCCCAATCTTCATCAAATCGATAGTTCACTTCTCCAAAAACAGCCATTGTTTCCCAATTGGTTCTATCGTATGAGGCCCACCAAATATCGGTTGGCGCTATTGGTAATCTATCAGGAAGGTAGGCAGCAACTGATGCTACTTGACTGGCATAACCTGCAGAATCTCTATAACCAACGGTTTGTGTTTCAAAATCCCATCCTTCTTCACGTTCTTGGTAGAACAGTCCAACAAGCCAATCTAGGTCGTCTGTTTGATTACTTAATCTAAATTCTTGTGTTTTTGATGAGTTCCATTGAACCAAGGTATTAAATCCTGGTACATCATTATAAGCATAAGAAGTTCCTGCTGGTTGGAAGCAATACCTACTAGCGGATGCATAACCGTTATAGTAATAACAGAATGTTCCAAAATACATAGAATAGGTAGATCTATCATTGACATAAAATACATCTCTATCAAAGTAAGAGGTTGCAGAAATTAATTTTGCAAAACCTAGATCTTTCTCAATGGTTAGTGACAATTGAGTCCAATCATCGTCTCTTGGTTCATCGTAAAATGAGACTCTTTGTAGGTCTCCAACCGTTGGATCAAAATAGTTATAGCCATCGGCTGAATTGCTTTGAGTGGCAATACCGGCTAAAACATAACCATCATCTTGTTCCCATTTAGCAGAGATTCTTCCTCCAGTTGATGTAAAGGTATTAACATCTTCTCTTACAGCTGCAGGATTAAAATCGGTATTTTTATTGAGTCCAAAACGAGCACTGGTGCCCTCAATGACATCTACAAATCCACCGTCTTCAGCTGTAAAACCAACTGCTCTAATTGCAAAGTTTTCAGAAATTGGAACATTTACCATTCCACTGATATCCCAGCTGTCTTCATTTCTAGGGGAAGTTGCAGACGCTCTGAGTGTCAAATCAACACTGGCAGCAAATTCACTGGTATCGGGTTTATTGGTTATGATTCTAAGTGTTCCTGATTGAGCACTAGATCCGTACAAGCTTCCTTGTGGTCCAGCAAGTGCCTCAATTCTTTCAATATCAACCATTCTTACATCAACAGCCATACCCGCTTGAGTTATAGGTTGTTCATCGAGATATAATGCAACGGATTCTTCAGAGATAAAAGTGCCGTTATCATCAGCAATACCACGGAAATAAATTTTACCAGTACCTGGCAAGTAATTTACATAACTCATACTTGGTATAAGCTTTGCATAATCTTCCATTCCTACTACTTGTGCTTTTCTTAGATCGGATTCAGTAATAGCTTGAACACTACCAGCAATATCTTGAAGGCTCTCAGCCCTCTTGGTTGCGGTAACAACAATTTCTTCTAATTGAGCTTGCGACGTTGTATAGCCTGCTAAAGCAGCTGTCACTGCAGCAGCAACACTCGTTATTTTTTGTGTACTTGTTAAAGTCGACATAATTTTAACCCCTAGTTAAAAATAATTTATATATACTAAAAAGAAGACTAAGTTGATTTAATAATAACCACTAATCCTCTTTAATATGAAAATACTATAGGAAAGCGATCATATTACAAGTCTAAATAGCCCTTGAAATGGTATTAAAATGGACATTGCGACAGTTATTTGTTGTCATAGAGCAACATAATTCATGCATTAGACTTTCTATCCTATTGATTTAAATAATAAAAATAATATTTATAGTAGATATACATTGACAGTATTATCGTTTTTTTTACAATGAATGGATATAGCAGTAACTAACCATATAAATGAGGTTCTAATAAAGTGAATATAGGACAACCAATAAGAGAACTGGGCGATATTAACCATGAACCTTTAAGGGATAAAATACTCTCATTGGAAGATAAGGCTTGGGATGACAATGCGGTTCGCCAGGAAACTTTTGATGTGCATAAAAATACAAGTTCTTTGATTATGATTTTTTGCGATGGATGGCCAGAGCTGACTATTTCAAAAGAAAGCGGTTGGAATCATTTGGCTGAGATAGCAATGCCAATGATGGAAGGCATTATTAAAAATCATTATAAGCCGGGCGGCACAATCATTAGAGCTATGGCTGCCAAGCTATTTGCAGGACAAAGAATTACTCCTCATGTGGATAAGCATCCTTCTTTTCATATTGCACATCGAATTCACATACCAATCACAACCAATGACCATGTTCGATTTACACTAGCAGGAAGACCTTTTCAACTGGAGTTGGGTAAGGCCTATGAAGTTAATAATCAATCCACACACAGTGTTATGAATCGAGGCAAAGAAGATCGAATTACTTTTATTTTTGATTATATGCCAGAGGACATTCGCTCCATGGCAAAGAATCAAAATAATTAATCTATAACTCTTTCAATGACTGAGGTTTGGCATCATCAGTTAAATTCTTTAATAGAGGTTCCAATGTTTCAATCAATGGCTCTATGTGGCTCTCGTAATTCTTCCAAGCATACATAGCACCTTTGTATAAGGGTTGTCTCACTTGTTCTGAGCTAGCAGTATTGATGGATCTTTTCGTTTCATAGAACTTTAGGCATTGCTCTTCCCATTCTAAACCACAATACTCCAAAAGTTTCTTAGTCTCTGATTCTTGATTATCCAGCACAGATTCATAATGGAAATCCATTATTTCTCCAGGGAAAGCATCATGCCAATGTCGCATCATCCGATCGTATTCTAAATAGTATTCAGCTATCTCAAATAAATCGTAACTCCAAGATTGTCCTTTATAAAAGAGTTGCTTGTAAGAACTGATGCAACTGTCCAATGGATGTCTGCACGCATTGATAATCTTTGCGTTAGGAAGAATAAGCTTAAGGAATCCAATATTGGCAAAATTATTAGGCATTTTATCAATAAAATAGGGACTCCCTGAACGATGTCTTTTTGTAGTTGTTAAATAGCTTTCACCATACTCAATGAACTCATCATCGGTCATTTCTAGTGCTGCATTGGGGAATTTAATTCCTCTAGGCTTAGATTTTGTTAGCTTTCTGGTCAATAAAGAAAGGTCGGGCAATTCTTTGGTTCCTTCAACTTGACTGTGACTCGCTAAAATTTGTTCAATTAAAGTCGATCCAGATCTAGGCAACCCAACTATAAAAATAGGCGCCTGACTTTGATGGCCCAAATTTCTTTTTTCATTAATAAATTCTTTATTGAACACTTCAATCAATGAATCATGTGTGGTCTGTGTTTGAACTGAATCGTAGACTTCATCTTTTCTACGCATGAAGGCACCAGCATCAAAATGATGCCATGCTTTATCAAATAATTTTTCTTTCTCTTTTGCATTAGCAAGAGCAATGTGTAAAAAAGCTTTATTGCTGTCAGGAATGTCTGGATTTTCTATATGGTCTTCCATTTGAGCAATTTCTTTTTGATCAAATTGATATGTTTTTAGATTGGCTAAGCTCCAGTAAGCTTCGGCAAAAAAGGGTTGAAATTCGATGACCTTTTTATACGCTGATACCGATTCTTCATAGTCCCCAATGGTTTTTAATGTGTTGCCTAATCCCATGTTGCTTCCAATATGATTTGGCTCTATTTTTAAAGCTTCACGATATGCATTTATGGCACCTTCATGATTTCCTGATTGGCCTAATATGGTTCCACGAAGCATGAAACCAAAGGGTAAACTGGGTTGTAATTTAATGACCCTTTGAGCTGCATCAAGAGCTTTCCCAAATTCATCTGAATCCGATAATGTTTCTGCTAAATCTGCCCAAGCTCCAGAAAACTTTGGCTTTAGTTCGACTGCTCTTTGCAATAAAATAATCGCATCTTCTCTTTGCTCCATTTTAGATGCGATAGAAGCTAATAATTTAAGTCCATTGACATCGTCAGGCTTCTCTTGCAAAGCTTCTCTGCAAATCTTTTCTGCCTCTTCAATTTCTCCTCTGTAGAAGAGTTGTGTCGCCGAAGCCAATTTTTCTTGAATTGGGTCCAATTCCAAAACAGTTTGATAAATTTCTTGAGCTTCTTCTTTCCTGCCCAATGCTTTGTATATTTTCCCAAGTGTAATCAATGCACTTGCATTTTTTGGATTCAGATCTATAGCTTTTTCAAAACAAGGCAATGCTTTTTCAGGTTTATTTTGAGCCAAAAGTGCATTACCTAATTCTTCATGGGCAGGAGCAAAATCTGGAAACATTCTTAATGTGTGCTTTAATCGTTTAACAGCTGAACCTGATTTACCTTGCCTTATGAGTGCTACGCAGAGTAAGACTTGAGTATTTGGATCACCATTGGAGACTTGACTGAGTGCTTTTCGACAGAGGTCTTCAGCCATTTTTGCATCGCCAGCATTTAAAAATGCTTTGGCACGATCAAACGATGCTTTTAATGCTGAAAGTTCGTCATTAACCATTGTTTCCTCTTTATTGCTTAATTATGAAGTTTTAGTTTTTATTTTTTTTATTAATAATTGCTGCAGCAATACAAACACCTATCGTAACTATTGCTATCATAATAGTTGCTAATGCATTGATATCAGGAGCAACCCCTAGCCGGACTTTTGAGAATATTAACATAGGAAGGGTTGTTGATCCTGGGCCAGAGACAAAACTAGAGATGACTAAATCATCCAATGAAAGCGTAAAAGACAAAAGCCAACCTGAGATCATTGCTGGAAAAATAATAGGTAGAGTTATATCCCAGATAACTCTAGCTGGCTTAGCTCCAAGATCCATTGCAGCTTCCTCTAGAGAATCATTAATTTCAGTCAATCTGGATTGTATGATTACTGCTACATAAGCCATTGAAAAAGTAATATGGGCAATTGTGATTGTGTTCATGCCTCTCTGACTGGGCCAACCAATCAAATCTTGAAGGCTGACAAATAGTAGAAGAAGAGAAAGTCCTGTAATGACTTCTGGCATCACTAGTGGTGAAGCAATCATTCCAGTAAAGAGCATTCTTCCTCTAAATTGTTTTAACCTAGCCAGAATTAATCCAGCCATTGTTCCAAATATGGTTGCAAAAGTTGCTGTGATGGCTGCAATTCTAAAACTCAAGAGAGCAGCATTCATAATATTCTCATTGTTAAATAGTTCTACATACCATTTCAGTGTCCAGCCTCCCCAGATTGTGACAAGTTTAGAATCATTAAAGGAGTAGATCACAACCAATGCAATTGGTATGTATAGAAATGCAAAGCCAAAACATAGCATTGAGAATATAAATTTAGACCTTTTATTGAGCATTAGGTCACCGCTTGTGATGAATTTTGCATGTTTTCCTGAGATTGTCTTTTTTGAAAATAAACAATCGGTAAGACTAAAAGAAGAACAAGAACAATTGCTACAGCCGATGCCACAGGCCAGTCCCTATTCAAGAAAAATTCATCAAATAGAACTCTTCCAATCATTAGAGTATCTGCGCCACCTAATAAAGCAGGTATTACGTATTCTCCGATCGATGGAATAAATACTAATAAACATCCTGCAATGATCCCAGGCAATGAAAGTGGAAGTGTTACATCTTTAAAAACTTGCCATCTTTTAGCACCTAGATCAGATGCTGCTTCAAGCAATCGGATGTCAAGCTTCTCAAGATTTGCGTAAAGTGGAAGAATCATAAATGGTAGGTAAGAATAGATCATTCCAATATAAACAGCAGTATCGGTATATAACAATTCAAGTGGTTGATCAATAATACCTATCCATAATAAGAATCCATTGAGTAAACCTTTTGTTTTTAGAATACCCATCCATGCATAGACCCTTAGTAAAAAAGAAATCCAGAAAGGAATGACAATCATTAATAGAAGAATGTTTCTAGTGGGTTGTGGCGATCTAGCGATTCCATAGGCAATTGGATAGCCAATGATTAAGGCAAAAAATGTTGAGATAAATGCTAATTTTACTGAACTCAAGTAAGTAACGAAGTAGAGAGAATCTTGGAACAAATATAGAAAATTATCAAAGGTTGCATATATGGAAAAAGATCCATCCACAGTTTCTTGAAAGAAAGGTGTGTATGGCGGTTGAGCAATGATTGGGTCGGCCAAGCTAATCTTCAGAACAATAAGGAAAGGTGTCAAGAAAAAGAGAAGTAACCACAGATAAGGTATTGCAATCACGAGATTTTTCCAAAGCCTCTCTCTGAAGGAATTATCTAAATTGATGAGTAAGCCTGACATTATTTTTCTAATATTATTAGATTTTCATTTTCCCATGAAAGATAAACTTCATCTTCCCATTTAATGGGTTGTTCCGCCCTCATTCTGTTTTGTTTACTTACTTGGATGATGTCGCCATTATTTGTTCTAACACGATAAATTGATAGATTTCCAAAATAGCCAAAGTCTTCGACGACTCCTGATATGAAGTTTGTACCTTCATTGCTCGGGGATTCTTTTTGAATTATCATTTTTTCAGGTCTCAATGCTAGAGTGACATCTTTAACACTTCGATCTTGGATACTTTTTTTAATTACAATCTCACCACCCAAAGCTTCGCAGTAGAATGAAGCATCATCATCATTGGTTGAAGTAATTTTGGCATTGAAGAGGTTTATATTTCCAATAAAGTCAGCAACAAAATTTGAATTAGGGTTTTCATAAATTGAGTTGGGCTCTCCTATTTGAACGAATTTACCTTGCTCCATAATTGCTATTCGATCTGAAAGAGTCATTGCTTCTTCTTGATCATGGGTCACAATAATGAATGTAACACCAAGTTGAAATTGAATGTCCACCAATTCAAATTGAGTACTTTGTCTTAGTTTTTTATCCAATGCAGCCATAGGTTCATCCAGCAAAAGTACCTTTGGTTCTTTGATGAGCGACCTAGCCAATGCCACTCTTTGTGACTGCCCACCTGATAGCTGGCTAGGCTTTCTCTTTCCATATTCTTCAAGCTTTACTAAGGATAATATCTTGGCTACCTTATCCTCTATGATGTCTTTAGAGAGGCCTTCTTTTTTTAAGCCATAAGCAATATTATCAAATACCGACATATGTGGGAAAAGAGCATAATTCTGAAACATAATATTGACAGGTCTCTTATATGGTGGGACCTGAGTCATATCAATGCCATCAATCTTAATTGTTCCTTCGGATGGTATTTCTAATCCCGCCAGCATTCTAAGCAGAGTGGTTTTTCCAGATCCTGAAGCACCCAATATAGAGAATAGCTCCCCTTTATTTATATCCAGATCTACTTTGTCGACGGCTGCAAAGTCTCCAAAATATTTACTGATGCCTCTGATTTCTATATAACTTTTTTGTTGCTCATTCATAATAATTCTCGTTTATTACTCTCTTTTTTGATTGGTTTTGAATCTAGTAAATATCCTGGTTTTCATTCTATTATACTTTGGAGGATCCACTGGGGTAAGAGTTAAAAGGCTCATGATCTCAGGCGTCGGATATATTGCAGCATCCTCTCTGACACCATCTTTAAGGAATTTATCAGCAGATGGAATAGGACTGGCATAGTGTGTTAGATTGACAAAATCCGCACTGATTTCTGGTCTCATTAGGTAGTCCATCAATAGATAGGCATTCTCTAGGTTTGGTGCATCATTGGGAATGACCATGATATCCAACCACAATAGACTGCCTTCTGAGGGCACGAAGTATTTAAGGTTAATTTTTTTTCCAGCTTCCTCAGATCTCATTTTAGCTGTCGCATAGTCTCCCGCCCAACTCTGGGCCATGCATAAGTCTCCGTTTGGTAAATCATTAAGCATTGTCGACGAGGTAAATTTTTTTATATAAGGCCTCACTTCTAGCAATAAATCTTCTACTTCTCTGAGTTCTTTTGGATCCAATGAATCATCGCGATAACCTAAGTATGCAAGAGCCGTTGGTATCACATCGGTTGGCGAATCTAGAACACTAATTCCACAGTCTGCAAATTTAGAGATTACCTCCGGATCAAACAGCATAGCCCCACTACCAATAGGTGCATCGGGGAGTCTTTCAAGAATCATATCCTCATTATAGGTAATACCTGTGGATCCATAGCTGTAAGGAATCATCATTTCGTTGCCAGGATCAAACACGCCGAGCATTTCCATGAGTTTAGGGTCGATTAAGCCAATATTTTTTAATTTTGATTTATCTATTTTGTGAAAAATTCCAATCGGCATTAATCTTTTGGAATACATGGCTGAATGCATAACGAGGTCATATCGAGAATTACCGCTTAAAAGCTTTGCTTCGACAATTTCAGAGGACTCATAAGTATCATAATTGACCTTAATTCCATATTCTTCTTGAAAATTTTCTATAGTGTCTTCGCCAATATAATCAGCCCAGTTATAAAAATTAACAACCTTATCCTGAGAAAAAGCAGTGAATGACTGCAAAAGACCAATCATGATGATGCAGGCAAGATTAAACTTTTTAAATTTTAGAGATTTCTTCATTAGTTTTATTATTGCCTATTAAATTAGTGAGGAGCACGCCAAAAATAATTAACATACAGCCTGTAATCATACTCAATGTTATCTCTTCTTGTAAAAATATATAAGCCCATAGCATTCCAAATATGGGAACTAGCATTGCTAAAATTGAGGTACTAATGGGTCCTATTCTCTTAACCAGAGTGTAGTAGGGTATATAGGCTAAGCCTGTACAAAAAACTCCAAGAAAGACAATACTTCCAATAATTTTATAATCATAGATGTTAATGCTTATGGATTCTGTAAGTAAGAAAGGACTGATGAGTATCGTTGCAGCTATCATTGTAACTGCAGACATTTGCTTCGCTTCAAGAACTTCATATTTATACATGTAGACCATCGAAACTCCATATAGTCCTGCACCGAACATTGCCAGCATCAAAGGAAATAAATTAAATTCCAAAGACTCAGAGCCTACAAAAATAACTAACCCTACTATCCCTATGGTAATGCCAAACAATTGATTCACTCTAAATTTAAAACCAAGAAACAA
>Ga0209362_1002803_pt1 | contig 12557 bp, 8 predicted proteins | sample SaaInlV_165m_DNA_FD_184680 | JGI IMG/M metagenome (GOLD analysis project Ga0209362, IMG submission 184680) | Marine microbial communities from expanding oxygen minimum zones in the Saanich Inlet - Saanich Inlet SI037_S3LV_110m_DNA (SPAdes)... | ecosystem: Environmental > Aquatic > Marine >...
AGCACATGAGCAAGGGTCTTTTGTCAATTGCCGCGTTCTACTTGCTAGGGATATCACCGTTCTACGCAAAGCCTAACGTACTCTTCATAGCCATCGACGACCTCCGACCCGAACTCGGATGCTTTGGCGGCAAGGAAGTCCGTTCCCCACACATTGACAAGCTTGCAGCAGGAGGAACGACCTTCAACCGGGCCTATTGCCAAGTTCCGGTCTGCGGTGCCTCGCGAGCGAGCCTGATGACTGGCCTCAGACCTACGGAAAAACGTTTTCTCAAATTCGATACCTATGCCGAAAGAGATGCTCCCGGAGCCATGACTCTACCGGAAGAATTCAAGACGAACGGATACCACTGCATTTCCAACGGAAAGATCTTTCACCACAGAAACGACACCGCAAAACGGAGCTGGAGCGAGGCCCCATGGAAACCCAGTATGGGCGGAGCCTCTTTTCTCGACCCAAAGTCAAAACCCATGATTGGCGGGAAGAAAAAGCGCGGTCTGGTCTTAGAGTTTCCCGAGGTCGCAGACAGCGCATATCCGGATGGCCAAATTGGTAACAAGACTATCGCCGATCTCAAGCGTATGAAAAAGAATAGCAAACCTTTCTTTCTCGCCTGTGGGTTCATCAAGCCACATCTGCCCTTCTATTCCCCAAAAAAATACTGGGATCTTTACGACCGGGCATCCCTCGAGCTTGCGGACAATCGCGAACGCCCGAAGAACGCCCCTTCTGCACTCAGGGGTTCGGGCGAGATTCACAACTACCATGACCGGGGAATGAAATACAACAGCGATGAATGGCACCGGGCATGCCTGCATGGATACTATGCTTGCGTAAGCTACGTCGATGCCCAGATCGGGAAGATCATGAAAACCTTGGACGACTTGGATCTGCGGAAAAACACAGTTGTCGTCCTGTGGGGAGACCACGGATGGCACTTGGGCGAGCACAATTTCTGGGGCAAGCACAACCTCATGCACCTCTCGACCCGATCCCCCTTGATCGTCTCCGCACCCCGTTTCAAGTCCGGACAAACCTGCGACCGTCTAGTCGAATTCGTCGACCTCTACCCTACTCTCATTGACCTGAGCGGTCTCAAGTCAGTCAACGAAAAATTGGAGGGGACGAGCTTCAAACCCTTGCTCGAGAAACCCCGTTCTCCTTGGAAAAAAGCAGTCTTCTCCCAATTCAAATCGGCCAACGGCGTGGTGACCGACAGCTATAACTTCGCCGAGTTCGACGACGGACAGAAAATGCTATTCGATTTGAAAGCGGATCCAGATGAGAACGTCAATCTGGCCGCCTCCCCGGAACACAAAAAGACTCTCTACCGTTTGGGGAAAATGCTCAAAGATGGATGGAGCAAGATCCTGCCTAATGAAACAAAACGGTAGACTCAGATCGGGCTCGGACCAACCATACTAAATGTATTACATTCTAAAGTTAATGACTCACCCTTTGGTTTTGTCACTTCTCTTTCTTGCGCCAGCACTCTGCCTGGGCGAGCCAGGCGTTTCGTCCTCTGCCTCAAAGGGTACACCCGCCTTCGACTGGTCGGCCGTGGACACCCAACCCGAGCAAGCCAAGCATATCCTCAAGGCCATCCGCTCTTGGCGGGGCGATAAGGAGAAGAACGGGGGAAAGAAACTACGTGTCGTCTACTTTTATCCCAAGGACCGCAAACCCCTCAAGGAACATACGAAACGCTGGGATGGGATCATGAACGACATTCAGGATTTTTACCGTACCGAGATGAAAAGGTTGGGATATGGGAAAGTCGAGTTGGGCCTCGAACGGGAGAACGGGTTGCTCAAGCTACACGAGGTTCGCGGCAACGCCAACGACGACGGTTCCTACACCTACGCCTCAGGTAACAAAATCAGGGGAGAAGTATTCAACGCCCTACAAGCAATAGGGATCAATCACCGGGAGGAAACTATCCTGATCGTATGCGGTCTTTCCCGGACCGAGGGAAAAAAAGTCACCATCTATTCCCCCTACTACGGAATGGGAGCCAATCACATCTACGGCCTCTGCTTCACCGCCGACATGGACTGGTTGTCCATCGACGGGCTACGACCCGATCCCACCAAGACCATTTTGCAAGTCAAGGAACACCGGGGCTACGAACCCTTTAGCCTCGCCCGCTTCAACACGACCTACGTCGGCGGGGCCATCCACGAGCTCGGGCACGGCATGTCCCTCCCCCATAATCATGCGACCAAGATTGAGGCCAAGATGGGGACCGCTCTTATGGGTGCGGGCAACTACACCTACCGCAAAGAATGGCGCAACGAAGGAAAAGGCTCCTTCCTCACTCACTCGAGCGCCCTGCGCCTGCTCGTTCATCCCCTCTTCAGCGGTACGACCAAGCAAAGCAAGGAATCACCAAAGGCAAAGTACGGAAAACTCAACGTCTCCCACGCCGAAGGGAAGATCCATATACGGGGAACCATCGGATCCGCCATTCCTGCGGTGGCCATGATCGCCTACAACGACCGGGAGAACAAGGGACAGCGGGGATACATGGTGAACAAGGACTACGACGCCACGACATGGACCTCGGTCCTTAGCCCGGACGGTGAATTCCGCATTGGCATAGGCGACTTGGGGGATGGAAACCACCAGATTCGCTTGCTCAGCGTACATGCAAACGGGGCAACGGCAACCAAGCGACTCCACTACACGATGAAGGACGGGAAACCTGACTTCACGCGAGCCCAAAAGGAAATCGCGAACATTTTATCTAAGTAACGAAACTTCGAACCATTCAACTCTTTTACGAAAGCAGAATCATGAAAATCATAACCTTCGCCACCACTGTCCTTGCCTTAACCTTCTCCTCGAACCTTTCGGCCGAGTTCAAGGCGGACAAGGAAGTATCCTACGGGCCCCACGAACGCAACGTCTTGGACGTCTACTGGAACAGCAAATTCAAAAACGCACCCATCGTATTCACGATTCACGGCGGCGGATTTAAGAACGGGAGCAAGGCCTATTGCAACAAGGACATGATCAAACTCTACATGTCCAAGGGTTGCATCGTGGTCTCCCCCAACTACCGCCTCGTCGGGAAAGGCGAACCCGTGAACAAGGACGATTGCGCCATGGACACCGCCATGGCCGTGGCCCATATCCAGGCCAATGCAAAGAAATACGGGGGCGACCCAACTAGAATCGTCTCTACGGGAGCTTCAGCCGGTGGCTACATCAGCGCCTGGATTGCCTACCAGAAGAATTGGAAATGGCCCGCCTATGCCAAGCACAAGCCGGAGAAACTGAATATCGTGGGCTGGTTCGGCAACAGTCCCTTCCTTCCGAAAAACCTCATCAATCAAGTTGGCGCCGGCGACCCTCCCGGTTTCGTCATGTACGGTGGGAAGAGAGAACATCCCGCCACCCCCGCCAAACAGGGCCACGACATCCAGGCCGCCCTCAAAAAGAACAAAATCTGGAGCAAGATGGTCTACATCGACTTCATGGGACATGTGCCCGCCAAACGCGTCCTCTTCAGTCCGCAATCAAGGGACAAGGAAACCCATGAGGCATACCTCGAGTTCCTCGAAATGGTCTGTCACGGCAAAGGCAAGCCCACCGGGGGCGACGTCATTAAGGTAAAGCCGGCCAAGAAAAAGTAAGATCGATCTCGCATTACCAAAATCATCTTTTTTGAAAAAGGCATTGAAAACAACCCTTTTAATAGTCGCTTTGGCGGTTCTCGCCGACCTTTGGACATACGCAGCGAACCCGAAGAACATTTCCTTGGTAAAGATCGACGGTCGCCATTGGCTCGTCAACCCTGATGAAAAACCCTTCTTCGCTCATGGCATAACTCATGCCGGCAACCGGCTAGCAAAACTCGATTTCAAAAAATTTTCGCAATTCTGCAAGGAGCTCGGTTTCAACGCATACGGATACGGCTGCCCTCAGCAGCTCCGCAAAGACATGCCCTATGTTGCAAGCTGGAATCACCTCGTTCCCATTTCATACTACCGAGGCAAGAATGGCGTCAAGTTCGTCGACGTGTTCGATCCCAAGGTGGAAGCCCGTATGGAAGCGGGAGTGAAAGCATATTGCCTGATTAACGCGAAGACCTCACGCAACGTCATCGGTTATTGTTGGACAGACCTCGGTTCTTGGCCTTTGGAAAACCCTTCGGGCAAGAACTGGGTCGACTTCATCCGCAAGTTGCCAAAAAACGCAGCCGGTCAAAAAGCCTACCAAGGTTTCCTGAAAACATGGGAAGGCGATGTTGGCACAGCGCGCGACCAGGCCTTTCTTCGTCTCATTGCCCGTAAATATTTTCGTATCATCGGAGAAGCTCAACGAAAACATGCCCCCGACCACCTTGTCTTCGGAGACCGTTTCGCCTTCAACACCCTGGATGACGACGTCATGAAGGAAATGCTACCCTATGTGGACGGCATCGCAATCCAACCGCCTTTTCATGGCCAATTCCCCAAGGAAAAGTTCGACGAAATTCACCGACTTACCCAAAAGCCCATCCTGATCTGCGACTTTGCGATCCGTTTCAAGGATGGCGAAAAGGACATTCGCAGTTGGAAACCGGCCGCCAATTCCGTGGCCGCCGGAAAAGCTTATGCCGAGTACGTCCAAGCCGCCCTCCAAACCGATTACGTAGTCGGCGTCTTTTGGTGTAATCCGGTCGATACTCCAAAGGGCTTCGGCAAGTCCGGCGTCAAGCAGGGGTTCTTCGGCGAAGAAATGGTTGGAAGGCCCGGCCTTGATCAATCCGTAAAAGAGGTAAATTCCTACCGCGAGAGTCTAACGCCCAAAAAATGAAATCCACTCTTCCATTCTTGCGGAGCCCAAAAAGGTAAGGCAGGGTAAGAATCTTTCAAGAGAGAACGTTCAGACTAATAAATCAGATAGAAACACCATGAAAATAACGTCGCGCAGAGACTTCATCAAAACCTCGGGAGCCGTAGGCAGCTTCTTCATTCTGCCTTCCGGATTGCGGGCAAATTCCCCCAACGGCAAAATTTGCACCGCCCACATCGGTACCGGAGGGAAAGGCCGTGTGGATACCGCTTACCTGGCCAAGCACAAGCACGTGGAAGTGCTGGGCTTATGCGACGTCGACTACAAGCACGGCAAAATTGACACCTGGTCCAAACAATTCAAAAGCGCGACCGCCTATCAGGACTACCGTGAGATGCTTGCCGAACTCGACGAAAAGATCGACGCGGTATCCATCTCCACACCTGATCATACCCACTACCCCGCCACCCTGGCAGCGATGGAGCTCGGCAAGCACGTCTACACTCAAAAGCCCCTTACCCACAAGCTATTCGAGGCCCGGCATCTTGCCAAGTTCGCCAAGGAAAAGGGACTGACCACCCAAATGGGAATCCAGAACCAATCCAGGGAGGCCTACCGCTTGACCCGTAACTACCTGCGTGAGGGAATTCTCGGCAAAATCAGCAAAGTATACGTCTGGTCCTTCAAGACTTGGGGATACGATGGAAAACCCTTCAAGGAAAAATCCGAAACTCCGGATTCCCTGGACTGGAACCTTTGGCTGGGCACCGCTCCCGTTCATGATTACGTCAGCAAGGTTTATCACCCCGGACAGTGGCGCAAGCTCATCGACTTCGGTTGCGGTACGCTCGGTGACATGGGCATCCACATCTTCGATACCCCCTTCAAGGCTTTGGATCTGAAGGACCCCTTGTGGGTGGAAGCAGAGTGTCGCGAACCCAACGGTTTCGGCCATGCGGAAAAGAACATGGTGCGTTACGGCTTTGCACCGTCCAAATACACCACCGATGACTTTACCTTCACTTGGTGGGACGGGGCCGAGGCTCCCCGTCACAAAAACAACCCCGACCTGATCCTGCCCAATGGCGACCAATTGCCCAAGCAGGGTGCGGTCTTCGTAGGCGAAGGCGGGCGGATGGTCCTTCCCCACTGTTCCATGCCCACCTTCTACCCGGATTCCGTTCTGAAGAAGGTCGCCAAACCGGACATCAAAGGGGGCGACCATTACACCCAGTTCCTCGATGCCATCGAGGGCAAGGACAAGACCCTCGCAGGTTTCGACTACGCAGGTCCCCTCGCCGAGTCCCTCTGCCTCGGAGTTGTCGCCTGTCAATTCCCTGGCAAGCGCCTCGACTGGAACGCAAAGAAGATGAAGGTCACCAACTTGACCGAAGCCAACCCGCATCTCGAAGGCAAATACCGAAAGTTCTGATTCTTGGGTTGCCCTTCCCGTTTCTCAAAAACCCGAACCATAAACGTCAGGTCCAAATTGCTTGGGTGGCTGTTGGCCACCCTGCTTTGCTTCACAAATGCGTTGGAACTGACTGCGTCGGACAAACCGAACGTGGTGTTCATTCTCTCGGACAACCAAAGCTACTACGAGATGAGCTGCCACGGTCACGCCGACATCAAGACCCCGCATATCGACAAGCTCGCAGGGCAAAGCGTGGAATTCACCAATTTCCACGCCCCTCCCTTTTGCTCCCCTAGTCGAGCTGTCATCCTGACCGGTCGCTATGCGATGCGTTCGGGGGTCTTCACCACCATCGCGGGACGCTCCATTCTCCATAAGGACGAGAAGACTTTGCCCCAGTTTCTCAAGCCGGACGGCTACCACAGCGCAATATTCGGCAAGTGGCACCTTGGATTCAGCTACCCGTACAGACCACAGGATCGTGGGTTTGACGAGGTATTTGTCCACGGCGGAGGGGGCGTCGGGCAAATGGAGGACTACTACGGCAACTCCCTCTTCGACACGACTTTCATCCACAATGAACAAGTCAGCCCGAGCAAAGGCTATTGCACCGACGTCCTGTTCGACCGGGCAATGAAATACGTCGAGGACAAGCACAAGGCGAAGCAGCCTTTCTTCTGCTTCGTGTCTACCCCGGTAACGCACTCCCCCCACCACGGGCCGAAGGAACTGGTCGCTCAATTGAAGACCAAGGGCATCCAAGGAAACGTTCAACTGTATGCTCAGGTCCAGAACCTTGATACCAACATCGGACGCATGATGAAAAAGATCGATGATCTGGGCCTCGCCCAAAACACTATCTTAGTCTACGCCTCCGATCAGGGCATGAACGACCGTGGTGCTCCCCATGGTGACAACCGAAAGGGTCTTGGCTACGACCCAGCCCATCACGTCCCTTTCATGATCCGTCTCCCGGGAGCCAAACCCAAAGTCATTACGCGGCTCGCTGGCATGATCGATTTTTTTCCAACCATCCTCGATCTCTGTGGCATCAAGAGACCGGACAATGCCGACGGCATCAGCCTGAAACCCTTGTTGCTGGACAAAAAAGGCTACCCCGAAGACCGTACGCTCATCATCCAGTGTCCCCGCAGTCGGCAGGCGAGCAAATGGAAGAATTCGGCCGTCAAAACCGACCGCTGGCGCCTGGTCAATGGAGAAAAGCTTTACGACGTCACGATCGACCCCCGCCAGAATACGGACGTAGCGCAAAAGAATCCAGAGGTCGTGAATCAGCTACGAAATGCCTACGAACCCTACTGGGCAGACCTGCCCGACCAAGCAAGTACACTCAGCCGACACCTGCTCGGGCATCCCGATTGTCTGGACGAGATCGCCCTCAACGGAATGGATTGGTACCGTGGGGGATCCCCTTGGAACAGCGGGGCCTACAACCGGCCTTCCAGCGGAGCCTGGGCTGTTACCGTTTCCGAAAAGGGCCGTTACCAATTCGAATGCCGGCGCTTTCCGAGAGCCGCCGACAAACTGGTTGGCGCATCGAAGGCCGAGATTCAAATCGGCGAGCATACCGTCAAAATCGATCTTTCCGAAGAAGCCAAGAAGGCCTTCTTTGAGCTCATCTTGGAAACCGGAGATTATGATCTAGAAGCCTCGTTTTCCAACGGCAAGAAACGCTTCGGTGCTCTCTGGGTCTACGTAAAAAAACTTTAAAATCCAGCGAACTAAGGAATGTCCCGACATATCCTATGTTGCCATTCCCGCGGGAGTGCTTTTGTATCCTTTGGCACTTCCACTCCGCATTCTTTACCTTAATCTAAAGCGAACAAAGAAGGGAGCTCATTTCAACCGCTTGATCATCAGATTGCGGTAATGCACGGGGGAGGAATGGTTCTGCAGCCCAATAAAACCAGTGGCCCGCTTCAGCCCGCCGACTCTTGAGTTCTTCTCGGCAAGTTTTCCAAGGTCGGCCTTCACGATGGGTTTGTCGTTTAGCCAGACCTCGCAAGTGGAGCCTTGGCAACGAATCCTCATGCTTTGCCACTCGCCCGCCTTCTTGCTGGCCCGAACGCTGGGAGCGCAAACCGCGTAGATGGCTCCGGTAAACTGCGCCGGCTTGAGGTTTTTCCATTTTGGCCCGTAATCGTCCAGCACTTGGATTTCCATACCGGCCACCCAAGGGGCGCCCTTATCAGGAGCTCGTATGAAGACTCCGCTGTTGCCGTTCACGGGAATCTTAAATTCCAACCGCAAGTCAAAATCGGAGAATTCCTCCTTCGTTGCAATCCACTGGGAACCGGATTTTCCGGTACATGAAAGAATGCCTTTCTTGGCTGCCCAATTGGAGGTGGGACCACCCATGCCTTGCCATCCCGATAGATCCTTACCGTTGAATAGGCTGGCAAAGCCGGATTTCTTTTCGGCAGAGCAGACGAGAGGTGAAAGAATAAACAAAATCGAGGAGAGAGTCTTCTTCATTCCAAGTGTAATGAAAAGGGAATGATTCAAAGGCAATTGCAATTTAGCCATGGGGAAATGGATCCAGTTTGGAGTCAAGGAAAGCAAATCACGAACAAGACCGAAACCGTGTTGCCAAACAAGGCCATGAAGGGAAAGATTCAAGGCACATGAGGAAAAAAATTATTTCAGGCATTCTTTTTGTATTGGGAATAACCTTTTTGGACGCCAGGACCGACAAGCCTAACGTCATATTCATATTAACCGACGACTTGGGTTACGGAGACCTCGGCGTTCTTTTTCAAAAGAAGCGCGAGGGAGTTCAGCTCAAAACCCCGGAATTGGATCAAATGGCCGAGGAAGGCACGGTCATGAACCGGCATTACTGTCCCGCCCCCATTTGCGCGCCCTCACGGGCTTCCCTCATAACGGGTATGCATCAGGGGCACTCGAACGTGCGCAACATGCAATTCGACAAGGCCATCGAGGATAATTGGAATTTTGCCAACACCTTGCAGAAAGCGGGTTACCACACCATCCATTTGGGCAAGTACGGATTGCAGGGTTGGGGCAATTCTCCGGAAAAATGGGCAGGTTATCCGACGAAACGGGGCTTTGATTATTTCTATGGCTATGTCAGGCACGTGGACGGACACCAGCATTACCCGGCAAATTTCTGGGAACTCGGAGATAATAAATCCCACCAGCAAAAAAAGGAAGTCTGGGAAAACAACAAGGAAGTTTCCGCAGGTTTGGACAAATGCTACACCACCGATTTATGGACCGCCAAGGCCAAGCAATTGATCGTGGCCGAAACCAAGGAGAATCCCAAGCGGCCGTTCTTCCTATTTCTATCCTACGACACCCCCCATGCCGCGCTGCAATTGCCTACCATCGCCTACCCCAAAGGCAAGGGAATCAAAGGCGGACTGCAATGGCTGGGGAAACCCGGCAGAATGATCAACACGGCAGAGGGAACCATCGATCATTATCGCGATCCCCATTACACGGACAAGGGCCTGACGGACGTGGCAGAGAGGTTTGCCACTTCCATTACCCGGATTGATCATTGTATCGGTGATCTTCTGCAAACCCTCAAAGACCTTAAGATCGACAAGGAAACCATTGTCATATTCTCCTCCGACAACGGTCCTCACCGGGAAGCCTACATCAAAGGAGCGCGATGGAGCCCATCGGTCTTTGAATCCGCCGGCAGGTTCACTGGATCCAAGGGCTCATCCCAAGAAGGAGGACTACGCGTACCCACGTTGGCGTGGGGACCTTCCAGGATAAAGGCGGGGCAAAAATCCAATGCGCCTTCCCAGTTTCACGATTGGATGGCCACCTTTTGCGATTATGCCGGCCTTGTTGCGCCCGCAAGAACGGATGGAGTCTCCCTGATCCCGACCCTTCATCAGGCGGGCAAGCAAAGGAAAGGCGTAGTCTACGTCGAATTCAATAATCAACAGGGACTGTACTTGGATGGCTACAAAGGCTTACGGATGAAAGCCACGGATCATTCGGTCGACTTTGCCATTTTCAACACCATTGATGACGAACCCGAATCAAAGAACTTAGCCGGAACCTCGGAAGAGTTCATTCTTTTGCAAAAGAGAATGAAGGACGAAGTGCTCAGGATAAGAATGCCCAACCGGCATGCCAAAAGATCCTATGATGGCGAATTTGTCCCCGCCCTGGACATTGACGAAGCTGATTTAAGCCAGGGCGTGTTGGTCAAATCCTACCTGGGCGAATGGGACTGGGTTCCCGAGTTTCTTCAAATGAAAGCCAAGACGGAATCCTTGGAAAAGAACATCGCCCTAGGGTCGCTTCCTGCCGAAAAAAGCGCTGGCTTGCTGTTCTCCGGATACCTCAAAATTCCGGAGTCGGGGGATTGGACCTTTCAGTGCGAGGCTTCGGGTGGTTTGATCTTCAAGATACACAACAAGTTGGTCCTCGATGGTGACTATAAGTACGACGGCAGCGAGATCAGCTCTATGGTAAGACTGGCTGAGGGCATTCATCCCTACCGCTTGTATTACAAGACTTCTTCCGAACAACCCGCCCTCAGCCTGCAATGGGAAGGCCCAAATACTGCCAAGGGCTCGATCCCCCCTGATGCGTTGCTTGCGCAAGGTAAGCACAAGCGCGGGAAGAAACTGCACTGAGAATTCTTTGAACTTCTATGAATCGGGGAGTGGGGTGGCATGGATTTGCGCAACTTTTGATTGTTCTCGCGCGTTAAACTATCACTCCGACTTTATTCAGATCACTCTCCATCCAACATTACGTTAATCCACATGAAACACCCAAGCCATTCCTTCTTGCTCGCCCTCCTCGCCCTCGCCGGAGCTTGCTTCTTCACTTCGACTTCCCTGTCGGCCGTGGACAAGCCGAACGTCGTGCTCATCTATATCGATGACTTGGGTTACGGGGACGTCGGATGCTATGACTGCAAGGACATACCCACCCCGCACGTCGACCGGTTGGCCAAGGAAGGGGTACGCTTCACTGCCTCCTACATCACCAACCCGCCCTGTTGTCCAAGCCGCTGCGCCCTGATGATGGGTCAGTACGGCCAGCGCTTCGGGAAATACGGGATGTCCCGCGGACTGCCCATCCCCGAGGACCGCCCGACCCTCGCCAAATTCATGGGGCAGAATGGATACGTCACCGGCCAAATCGGAAAGTGGGACATCGGGACCAAGGCCCAAGGGCCACTCCAGGTTGGGTTCGCGGAGGTCGCCCAGAAGCCACCCAAGAAAAAGGGGTCGAAATATTTCTGCAAAAACAAGGCGGGAAAGACCCAGTGGCTTACAGATTATGACGGAGATAATATCGTCAAATTTATCGAGCGACATAAATCAGAGCCTTTCTTTCTCTACTGGGCACCCGAAGCCGTGCATTCCAAGAATGACGAAGCTCCGCCCAGCCTGACCAAGCGCACCACGGCCAAGGGCAAGCGAAGCAAACTGGCCGGAGCCATCGTCTCGGTCGACGATCAGGTGGGCAAGCTCATCAAAGCATTGAACGAACATGACCTACGCAAGAACACCCTTATCATCTTCTCAAGCGACAACGGAGCCAATGTCGGTGAGGAAGGATCATCCGCTCCTTACCGGGGAGGAAAAGGGAGCGGCACACAACAGGAAGGCTGGGTACGCGTACCAACCATTTTCTCGATGCCCGGCGTAGTTCCCGAAGGCAAGGACTACCACAAGCAAATCGCCAACTTCGATTTCTATTCCACCATTGTATCGGTAGCCGGCTTGCCCATCCCGAAACATTGCGACGGGGTGAACCTGATCCCTTATCTCACTGGCAAGAACAAGGACGAACCACACGAGTATCTTTTTTGGCTCAACAACGAACCGGGAGATGCCGAAAGAAGACATCTCATTGCCGTACGCTGGAAGAAATGGAGACTTTACAAAAAGTACGCCAAGGATCCTTGGCAATTGTTCGATCTCGAAGCCGACCCCAAGGAAGAGCGGAACGTCGCGGACAAGCATCCCGGGGTCGTCAAGCAGCTCTCGGCCAAACACGCGGACTGGGTCAAGACCCTCGCCCCGCTGGGCAAGATTCCCAAACTCGCAAGATCCGACGATCGAATTGGAACGGGGCACGGCTGGGCGTACGCAAAAGATCCTGCCAAGTAAGTAATTTATTGGTCAGGTTTTGCTTTCCACTCTATGTATTTATCGTCGCGTTCTACCCTACTGATTCGCGAAAAAAACTTTTGAATAAGAATGTTTTTGGAGTTGCGGAAAAAGTGCTCTAAGAAAAAATCATTTATGTTCACTAAAACAATCCGCAGATCTTTCCTCAAGGGAATGGGAGTCAGCCTTGCCCTCCCCATGATGGAATCTATTGCTCCCCGGGCTTA
>Ga0209362_1002804_pt1 | contig 12549 bp, 8 predicted proteins | sample SaaInlV_165m_DNA_FD_184680 | JGI IMG/M metagenome (GOLD analysis project Ga0209362, IMG submission 184680) | Marine microbial communities from expanding oxygen minimum zones in the Saanich Inlet - Saanich Inlet SI037_S3LV_110m_DNA (SPAdes)... | ecosystem: Environmental > Aquatic > Marine >...
CCATGATCTTCCAAGGCTCGAATTAATCCATCCACCGTTCCAGGAACGCCGCTCCCTGCTCGAGAAAAAAGGGACATGCCCGGGATCACATTTCCACTGTCATTTAAAAACAAATCTCGATGGGCTGCTGCTGGCGCTTTTTCTCGATGATCTAATGTGAATGTTTCGCCATCAGCCATGGCTGCTACCATGAATCCACCGCCACCAATATTCCCATTGCTTGAAGATGTGACGGCCAGTGCAAAGCCAACTGCAACTGCAGCATCCACGGCGTTCCCACCTTTTTTCAGAATTTGAATTCCAGCTTCAGATGTTTGTTTACTGGTTGAAACAATCATTCCGTTTTCACCAAAAACTGGATTAGAATTAGCTGCGGTTAGCAGCTGAAAAGAAAAAATAAAAGTCGTAAATAAAATATGGATTTGTTTCATGTCTAAGGTCTTTTTTCTATGGTTTCAGAATTAAGTAATTTATCAATTTGGGTATCGTTATAGCCAAGAATTTTTGATAATACTTCAACCGTATCTTGGCCTAAATCTGGTGCCGGATTTGTTTCAATTTCCGGAGAGTCGGATAACATAACGGGTCCTCGGGCAAATTGGTAGGTTCCAACATCCGGGTCATCAATATCTACCAGCACTTTTCGACTTTTGACCTGTTCCGATTCAAAAACATCTTTTGCAGTATAAACAGATCCAACAGGAACACCATTCTTGTTCAATAATTCTTCCGCTTCGGTTCTGGTTTTTTTAGAGAGCCAATTTTCAATAATTGGCGCAAGAAATTCTGTATTGGATGCCCGAGCTGTACCTGTTTTGCTGCGTTCATCATCAACTAAATCATTCCGTTCGATTGCTATACAAAACCGACTCCAAACATGGTCATCTGGGATATTCATGGCTAAATAACCATCCCTGCACTTAAATGCGCCGCGGGGATATAAATGTGTTAATCTGCCACGATGAGGTTCATTCCCGGTGATAGAATAAAGCATGGCCATCCTCTCGTTTAGAGAGATCATGGCATCAAGCATAGCGCTGTCAACAAACTGCCCCTTTCCGGTTCTTTCTCTCATAAAAAGGGCTTGAGTGATAGCAAATGAAGTACAGAGTCCGGTGTAAATATCCGCCATACCGTAGATGGTCCAGGAAGGTGGTTTATCATCAAAACCAACTAGATGCATGATTCCGCTCATGGCTTCGGCAACAATATCAAATGCAGGTCGTTTTGAATCTGGTCCTTCATATCCTTCTAAGCGACCAAAGCCGGAAATTGCTGCATAGATTAATTTCGGATTCAAGGTCTTCAGATCATGATATCCAAGTCCGAGTTTGTCCACAGACCCGGGACGAAGGTTTTCTACAACCACATCGGCATTTTTAACTAAGTCTTGATAAATCTTTTTCCCCTCATTATTCCTGATATTTACGGCTACGCTTTTTTTGTTACGATTATAAGCCATAAATCCACCGGCTTTTTTAACCCCATCTTTTTCCACGAAAGGGGGAATCGATCGGCGGGGATCTCCAACGCCGGGGCGCTCGATTTTGATCACTTCTGCGCCGGCATCTGCAAGCAGCATGGAACAATAAGGACCTGCCATATATTGTTCTAAAGCGATAACACGAATACCTTTTAAGGGGCGTTCCACTTTACAATCCTTCCACTAAAGTTGTAACACCTTGACCAACGCCAACGCATAGAGTTGCCAAGCCATATTTTGTATCTCTTTTTTTCATTTCATGGATAAGCGTAGTCAAGATGCGAGCTCCAGAACAGCCCAAAGGATGCCCTAAAGCAATAGCGCCGCCATTCACATTGGTAATGTCCGGATTCATATTCAATTTTTGCATAACTCCAATAGATTGAGATGCAAACGCTTCATTAAGTTCAATGAGTCCAATATCATCTAAAGTTATATTAAATCGTTTTAGTAATTTTTTAGTAGATGGAACAGGGCCATATCCCATAACCCCCGGATCTACGCCAGCAACAGCAGATCCACCCCAGCGTGCCATGGGTATTAAGCCAAGTTCATTTGCTTTATCACGACTCATGAGTAAGACAGCCGCCGCACCATCATTTATTCCGCTAGAATTACCGGCAGTGACAGTTCCATTTTTTCGGAAAATCGGCTTAAGTAATGACAACTTTTCTAAAGTAAGATCAATTGAATATTGATTATTTTCATTTTTATATCTCGGGTGTTCATCTGTGTCCACAATCAATGGATTACCTTTTCGTTGGGGAACTAATATTGGCCAGATCTCATCTTTAAATTTCCCCTGATTAATTGCATTAATAGCTTTTTGTTGACTCTCTAAGGCAAACTTATCTTGAAATTCCCGAGAAATTCCCAAATTATCTGCGATCTTTTCAGCCGTTTCGCCCAAACTGACGATCGGATACATTGCATCCATTTTTGGATTTTCGAATCGCCATCCAACCGTGGAATCAAAAACGGTTCTATGGCCTAATTTTAACTGGGTGGAAGGTCGCGGAATGACCAGTGGTGCTCGGCTCATACTTTCCACACCACTCCCAATAAAAATATCACCTTCTCCGGCAATAATGGCTTTGGCTGCTTGGTTTACTGCTTCTAACCCAGATGAACAATTACGGTTGACGGTTACGCCGCCAACTTCTAATGGAAATCCAGCCAACAGGACAGCCATGCGTGCCACATCTCGATTGTCTTCACCGGCCTGATTTCCGCATCCTGCATAGACATCTTCAATTAAAGCTGGATCGATCCCTGTACGTTTAATAAGTCCTTTTAGAACATCTGCAAGAAGGTCATCGGGACGAATAGATGATAGACTTCCACCAACACGACCAATTGGTGATCTTACGGCATCAATAATTACGACTTCTTTCATAGGGATTAATTTAGTGATGATAGAAATTCATCCATGCGATTTAAAAATAAATTTGTTTTCGGATGGTGGTCATTCATCATAACAGTTGGATTAATGCCTGAATTAAAGGACTTTAAAATTAATTCAGCTTTTTCGTCAGTTTCCATGTCTAAATAACTGGTAGAGATTCGCAAACAAAGTTCATCGGGATCATCCCCAAAGGCTACTCCTGGCAAAGTCGCTATTTCATATGTTTCTAATAAATGGTTTGCTAAATCCTCGCAGGAGTCAATCCCCATCATAGCCAATACACGGTCATAATTCTTGAAGGAAATATAAATATAAAAGGCACCCGTTGGTTTCGGACATGAGACCCCAAGCGCCTTCAAATGATCATACACATAATGGGTTCTTATCTGATGAATCTTTGTGCAAGTATGGATATAGGATTCAATTTCAGGATTTGCACTGAATGCAGTTTCGGCCACGATTTGGATGGGGGCTGGAACACACGACCAAATGCTTCCTGCGATTAAGTTGAAATTATTGACCAATCCTTGTCCAAACGCGTTATCTGGAACAATGGCAATTCCCACACGCCAACCGCCTAAGGACAAATGTTTACTTAATCCACCAAAGACGATTGTTTTTTCAGGATAGGTGGAGGAAGGGGATGTATGGGTATTCTCGTTGTGGGTTATTAAACTGTAAATCTCATCACTTAAGATTACCAAATTATTTTCTTTGGCCCAGTCGGTCACCATATTTAAATCATTGGAAGAATATGAATTACCAATGGGATTATTTGGAGAATTCAATATTAGGATTTTTGGGTTTTGCCCATTTTTTTTTGCTGCGTGATACGCAAGATGAATGGTGTCTAAATCCAAACTGTATTCATGGTCACGTTCTAAGTTGAACTGAATGACGCTTTTGCCGCAGAGTGCTGCCATGGATGTATATGAAACCCAGGATGGTTTGGGGAGAAGGATGTTTCCTTCCAAGGATTGGATCATAGAGTATAGCAGAGATTTACTTCCCACGCCGACAAGAATTTGGTTTGCAGATAAGGTTCTTGATAATTTTTTTGAATAATATTTGGCAATAATATTTTTAAGTTTTTCAGTGCCGGTTGATGGGAGATAACTTCGATTCGATGCACCTTTTGCCAATGCATTTTTCAATAGGGGATGGGTTGGGAATCTTGATTCACCAAACCCAAGGTGTAAAACATCTTTCCCCTCATTCCACAAGGATTGGATCTTTTCGTTTAGGACGAGTGTTGGTGATGTTTTAGCCGATGACATTTTGTGGGTTAATACTTGAATAATTGTACAATTATCGGCAAAAAAATAAGCTTAAATAAAATTAAATAAAATCACGAAGTTACACAATATCATTCAAATATTTCATAGTGTTTATATAGTGTATTTATACTATATAGGTGTTTGGAATCAAATTAAAAATCCCAAACTCAGAAAATAACTTTAGTCTAAAGACCAATAAAATAGTTTAACTTATAATTATTTATTTTCAGTTGTTGTAATTTATAAATCAAAAATGAATAGAATTCTTAAAAAATACGATATCTATTTAATGGTTTTATTTTTACACAATTTTACGAGGTTGAAACGATGCTGAACTTGATAAAGATTTGAGAATAGTTTGATTAAATACATCATATTAATTATTTAAATTAATGGTGAGTTTTCATGGTTAGATATTAATCAACTAACAGATCGAGTTGAGTTAGATGAGACTTCGAAAAGTTTTTATTAAAAGAATTTTAGCCCTTCATTGGAAAATTATTTTGCCGCAATAACAACTGTGAATATAAAATTAAAGGAATATATATGGGAAAAGTATTATTGGTCGGAACAGGAGATGTTGGTAAACATTTACTAGAATTTGCGGTTAGAGATCAATCTAATTTGGAATGGATTGTAGGTGATGTGGATGAAGAAAGAGCTCGTTGGGCATGCAATAATGCTGAAATAGGAGCGGCTCATCATGGCAAGCATCCAAAAATTAAAGCCATACAGATTGATCTTTTTGACGGTGAAAGAACAACCGAACTGATCCAAAAAGAAAAACCAGATGCGATTATAAATTGTACAGTATTACATACTTGGCATCTCATTAGTCAATTACCAGATGCGCTCTATTCAAAAATAAGTTCTGCTGGTTTGGGAGCATGGTTACCTTGCCAATTAGCTCTGGGGTTAAACCTTGCAAAATCAATTCAAGATTCGGGGTCATCTCCTTATTTTATTAACACATCTCTCTCATGTTTAACCAATCCTGTTATGGGAAAGGTTGGTCTGGCGCCCACTATAGGGATTGGGAATGTGGATCTCATCGCACCAGCAGTTTTAACCTATGTGGCTCAACAAAAAAGGATTGATCGATCTAGAGTTGAAACCATTCAAGTATGTCACCATCAACATTGGGTTTTCCCCAGGGAAGCTGGTTATCAGCCCGGCGCACCTTATTTTCTTAAAATCCTTATTGATGATGAAGATGTTACATCTGAATTTGATACAGATGAGGTTATGTTTGAATCCGTAAAATTATATGCACCGGGAATTGGATTTACAACCGTATCTGCATCTTCAGCCTTAAAAAACTTGAAAGCTTTGTTATTTGATCAAAACCTTCGGACACATTCTCCCGGACCAAACGGATTACCCGGAGGCTATCCAGTTTTATTAAATGCGAAAGGCGCTGAGGTTGTGCTTCCACTCGAGATCACTTTAGACGAAGCGATTAAAATGAATGAGCAATCAGGGAAACTAGATTCCATTGAAGAAATAAAGGATGATGGAACAGTTATTTTTACAGATTATGCATACGAGATTATGAAGGACACACTTGGTTTTGACTGCAGATCTTTTTCTGCTTGGGAATCCAAAGAATTGGCTTTTGAACAAATGGCCTGTTTTAAACAGTTAGCAGAAAAATATATCAATTAACAGGATCCTAAAACAAATCCACATATTTTAAACCACTCCCAGTAATAAATAAAACGATTTGATCATTAGGTTTAATTATTCCACGATCTAATAATTTTGGGAGTGCTGCCACCGTTGCGCCACCCTCAGGTGCTGAAAAAATACCTTCAGATGATCCTATTTGTTTCGTGCCAGTCATCAATTCATTATCTGTAACGGATAAAGCAACACCCTCACTTTGTCTTATAGAATTCAAAATAAGAAAATCACCAACTGCAGATGGAACTCGTAATCCCAAAGCTGAAGTTTTCGGATTTTGAAATGGCTGCGCACAGTCCAATCCTTGGTCAAATGCATCAACTATTGGAGCACACCCTTCAGATTGAACCGAGATCATTTTTGGTCGATGTGAGCCAATCCATCCCATAGTCTCCATTTCATCAAATGCTTTCCACATACCAATCAAACCAGTACCCCCACCGGTAGGATATATAATTGCATCTGGCAATTCCCAATTAAATTGTTCGGCCAATTCATATCCCATGGTTTTCTTCCCTTCTACGCGGTAAGGTTCTTTCAATGTTGATATATCAAACCAGCCTTCTTTTTCTTTACGCTCAGCCACAATTTTTCCGCAATCACTAATCAAGCCATCAATCATTTCTACATTGGCACCGTATTGGTCACATTCTACCTGGAATGCTTTTGGTGTATCATTTGGCATGAATATAAAAGCTTCTTGTCCTGCTTTTGCGGCATAAGCGGCTGCAGAACCGCCGGCATTTCCTGCGGTAGGAATTGCAATATTTTTTAAATGAAATTCCTTTACTTTGGAGATTGCAACGCTCATTCCGCGATCTTTGAATGAACCGGTTGGATTAATTGATTCATTTTTCAAATAAAGATTTGAAAATCCTTTTAACTCGCCTAATCGGTTTGCCTGAACCAATGGTGTCCAACCTTCCCCAAGAGAGATTATGTTTTCTTTAAATTCTACCGGCATTATTTCGCCATACCGCCACATGTTTGATTCACGACTCTTCAGGTCTTTTTTATGTAAAATAGATTTAGCTTTTTCTAAATCATATTGCGGAAAGAGAGGAAGAGTACAACAGGGGCTCAAATTATGAAGTTCGGTTTTAGAATATTTTACGCCACATTTTGAGCACTCTAAATGAGAAAAGGTAGAATTAGTTTTTTGTGTCATTCTCGGGTAGTAAACTATGGGGTGAAGATGCTGATATCAAAGCTCGTGCCAAGATTTTTGTTGAATCAATGATTGGGATACCATTAATACTTTGTTCGCCTATGGCAAGTGGAATTTCCGTACAGCCTAAAACCACTGCTTCTGCGCCGGCATTTATTAAATGATCAATCCCTGAGTAAAAATCATTTTTGGCTTGTTCAGTTACAGGGTTTGATAAAGCCTTTACTCCATAAGTTTCACTGTAAATCGCAGGATCAATTGCGGATTTTTGAATTTCACTTGATACTTTTAATTCTGTTAATCCATATCTTGCCAAGGCATTCTGGTAAACATTCGAAATAGAAGTTCCTGCAGTGGATAAAACACCAATCTTTTTAAAAGATGGGTATTCGTTTTTTATAAAATTTGCGACTTGGCGAATCATATGGATAAATTTTATTTCAGTTGGAATATGATTTAATATCTCATTAAAAATGGGATCAGCATGGGCAGTGTTACAAGGCATGCCTATGACTGTGGCGCCTTGAGCATATAATTTATGTATGACTTTTGAAATAGCTATGGCTGGATTCTCAGGTGATTCACCTGTAAGGAATTTTGTTCGATCTGCAATAGTTTGGGGACTAGATAACATAGAAACCGGAATATGCTCTTGATCAGTTTTGGCATCAGTTTCATCAAATATTTTTTTTACCAAATCGAGCCCTGCATAGGGCCCCATACCCCCAACAACACCAATCATCTTTTTATCTTCTGAATTCATTTTAATCTATATCATTCCCAGCCATGTCATTGTGAGTGAAACGTGTCAATCTCAGGTGCTGTTGCACAAATTTTGTTCCGATGAAGAAATTCCACCGATAAACGCGATTATTTCATTCTTTGTCAATCTCAATATGACTATGGAAAGTTAAGTTTGTAAACAAAAAAGGCGGTGAAAAATCACCGCCTTTTTTTATCATTACTTCAAAAAATTAGAAGTTGTATGTCAAACGTGTAAACATCATACCACCATGGTAACCAATAGGTGTACGACGTGGGTAAGGCATTCCCTGAGACATCCGTGTTTTAATCTGAGTTGGAAATGTGTTCAATGCATTGTTTGCACCAAAAACAACTGAGAGATTATCGCTAACGCGATAGTTTAGTTCAATATCAACTAACTGTATTGCGGCAACAATTTCTTTATCTCCGCGTTCATCAGTTGTTTCTCCATAATGGTTTACACGAGCCATCAATGAAAGGGCATTACTCAATTGGTGTGAAGCAGTTGCAGCAACACGTAAACTTGGAAGGTTCTCTTCAATATTTTGAACATTACCATCCGAAACAGGATTAACACCGCTTATTTGTCTTTGAGTCACAACTTCAGTTGTGTTTGAATTAACGGCTAAGCCGATATTGGTATTGCCCATTGTATAATCTGCAACTACATCAATACCGGATGTTTTTGTATCCAAAGCATTGGTATAGAAAGCCAATTCTGCAAAATCATAACCGCTTCCTTCCGGAACTGCTAAAGAGCGTGATTTGATAATCTTGTTGGTTATATCAATTTGATAATAATCAACAGACAGATTCAAACCACTGATCATGCTTGTGGTAAAACCTGCACTCAAATTCACAGCATCTTCAGGGCCCAAGGCCGCACCACCCATTGATTTTGAAAGATCGTGTGTTGGTTTTAGGGTTCCTTCTTGGATTTGCATGCCTGTAACACCATCAAAAGATGTTACAGTACCTGTGTAGTTAGACTGACCAGGTGTTGGCGCACGAAACCCAGTGGAATAACCCCCACGAAGTGTGGCGAGATTACCCAGAGAGTAACGTCCTGTAACTTTGAAATTGGATGTAGATCCAAAATCAGAAAAGTCTTCCATGCGGAAAGCAGCTTGAACTAAAAGGTCACCCATATCATATTCACCATCTACATAAAAGGCTGTATTTGTACGAGCAAATGCACCTGCAGCATCCGGGCTTGTTCCCGGCATACCGTTGGCTGCTAGACCGGGAGCGGTATAATTTACTTTAATAGTATCAGGTTTATCATCACCTCCGGTACTAGGGACAATATAAAACCTTTGATTGTTTGAGTTTGTCCAGAATTCATGATTGTTTGTTTCTGCAGAAGCAACAACTACCGGATCTTCATACATTCCTATTTGTCCCCAAGGTCCAGCCATCCAAGCTTCCTTCTGGCCTTCGTACATGGTGTATTTTTCTTCACGCCATTCTGTACCGAATGCCAGGCTAATATCGCCCATTGGATAGGTGAAGTCTGCATTAAAATTAGTTTCTTCTTGTTGAAGATCACCAATTTCAAAGTTATGAGGTGAATTGGGTCCCCATGAAAGATTCAATGAGTTACGTAGGTAATAATGAAGATAGTTCGAACCATAGCTGGTGCTAAAGTCATATCCTAAACCAAAAAGGTCATCCCCTTTTACACCAAGTACAGAACTAAAGTCATTTCCATGTCCTTCTAAACGAGGTGTAAACCCAATAGGATATGTATCGCCCCAGGAAAAATTACCTTCTGAAGGATCTGTTGGATTCAATGGAATTGCTGTTAAAGCACCAGATTTTTCTGCAGCACGTAAGAAAAAACTATACTCACCATAGGTATCTGCATAGTTACCAAATGAATATGCTTCAACGCCGTCTCCAACTTCTAGACCGGCATTCCATACTGAACGGAAGCCATTATTCTCTGGACGGCCCCAGTTCATGGCTGTTTGCCAATCATCAGTATCTTGAGTTCCAACATATTTACCATCATCATTGGTTACATCATTTCCTTTTACCCAACCTTTATATCCATCAGAAGCAGAAGCGTGTTGATAACCACGAGATAATTCGGGGCGAACAGAGTATTCTGCACTGATGTTTAAAAATCCATTATCGGATAAAGGGAGTCCAATATTAGCTGCGGCTGTAATATCCTGTTCACCGCCACGGCCATTTTCAGCTGTCATCCAAGTACCTTGTGTGACCTGGAATTCAACACCTTCAGAATTATCTTTAAGGATAAAGTTCATCACACCAGCAATAGCGTCAGAACCATACTGTGCTGATGCGCCATCTCGTAAAACTTCCAGTCTTTTAACAGCAATGCTAGGGATCATACCAATATCAACAGCTTGGGCACCCACATTCATGGCTGCACCAAAGTGTGAAATAAGAGACGAACGATGACGACGTTTTGAATTGGTTAATACCAAAGTGTTATCCGGTGGAAGTCCGCGCATGGAAGTTGGTCTTACAAATGCAGCGCCATCACCGGTTAAGGGTGTTGCGTTAAAGGATGGAACCTGATTCTTCAGTGTTTCAGTCATATCACCGTTCCCTTGCCGCCTTAAATCTTGTTCGTTAAATCCATCAATAGGTGATGGAGATTTCATTGCGGTACGGCCAGCAGTACGAGTTCCTGTTACAAAAACATCAGATGCTGCAAGAGCATCGATGGCAAGAGCAAAATTCGCTGTAGCCCCGTTGTCACCTACTGTTACTGAATTACTGGACGAACTATAGCCAATAAATGAAGCAGTTACAGAATAGCTACCTGGTGATACGCCATTAATAGCATATGATCCGTTTGCATCTGCAGCTGCGCCCATGTTAGTGCCATCTACAGTAACATTGGCACCACCTAGTCCGTTACCGTTTTCATCAGTAACAGTCCCGGACACTGTTTGCCCTAGAATAAGGCTAATGTTTAAGATAATCAAAATCACAATAGATTTAATCATATCGGTCTCCTTTGGTTTGTTGTGGAAAGTGTTCAACCACAACAGGTCTATCTGTTAGGGCTTGAGTGCTGGGCTGAGACTACCAAATATATTAGACAGATGATGAAGTGTTCAAGATTTTTCTTATTAATAATTGTTCTAAACATCTTGAATTTATTTTATATTAATTATATGAATTTTAGAGCATTAGAAGTCTTTTTGGCTGTTGCAGACTGTGGAGGCTTTGCATCTGCAGGTGAAAAAATTGGACTAACCCAATCAGCTGTGAGTATTCAAATCAAAGCATTAGAAGAATCTCTCGATACTATATTATTTGATAGAAGTAAACGACCACCAATTTTGAATGATAATGGCGTTTTATTAGTTAAAAAATCTCGTCAATTATTGGATCAAGTAGAGAAACTTCAACAATCATTTACTGAAAAGAAATTCAGTGGTTCATTGAAAATTGGAACTGTCGCTTCTGTACTAACGGGCGTAATGCCAAATGTTTTATCCTCAATGAAAAAAATTCATCCTAGATTATTGATTAATGTTGTAAATGACACTTCAATTGAACTGATGTCAAAAGTAAAAAGTGGATCGCTAGATGGAGCGATAGTAAGTGAACTTGTTAGATTATCCCCAGACCTAAAGTGGCATATTTTTGCCCACGAGCCCTTGGTGATTATATCATCACCGGGGACAGAGGGTCTTACAGAAAAGGAATTGTTAACTCAATGCCCTTTTTTGCAATTTGCAAAAAATACTCGTATTGGAAAAATAATAGACAATAATCTTATAGAGCGTGGTATTAAAGTTCAATCTAGAATGGAATTAGATTCTTTAGAAGCGATTAGCCTTATGGTTGGTCAAGGATTGGGCGTGTCAATTATTCCCCAACGAAGTCACACTCGTGGGTTAAAAAAGAATTTGGTAGTCTCTCCGTTTGGTGAGAAAACAATTAAGCGTGATTTAGGATTGGTTTATCGTCCTGCTAACCCTAATGTTAAATTGCTTGAGTTTTTAGGAAAGGTACTCACAAATGAGACCAATTCCGCACTTAAGAAAAAATAAACGTTTATTTATAAATTAAAATTTCCGGTTGATTGCCAGCGGTCCGAAACCCGCGATACATACCAGCCGTGTTAAATGGCATTGAAATATTTCCGCGATTATCCATGGCAATCACGCCGCCTTCACCGCCTAAATCAGATAATTTTCCTATAACTTTCCGTGCAGCTTTTCCCACAGATAAATTTTCATATTCCATCACAGCAGAAACATCGAAAGCCACATTACCGCGAATAAAATATTCTCCTTGTCCCGTTCCAGACACGGCACATGTATTATTATTTGCATAAGTGCCTGCACCAATAATTGGGCTATCACCAATTCGTCCCCATTGTTTATTGGTAAGTCCACCAGTAGAAGTACCAGCCGCAAGATTGCCATTTTGGTCTAATGCAACACAACCAACGGTACCATGTTTTTCTGATTGAATTTTTTTCAAACTGTCCCAGCGTCGCTGAGTATAAAAATAACTTGGATTAACAATTTCTAAATTTTGTGCTGCAGCGAATTGATCTGCGCCATCGCCAGAAAGCATGACATGCCAAGTTTCTTCCATCACTTTTCGAGCGGCGGAAATTGGATTTTTTACTGTTTTAACACCTGCAACAGCACCGGCTTTTAAATTGCTTCCATCCATGATACTGGCATCTAATTCATTGGTGCCTGCGTTGGTGAAGACAGCTCCTTTTCCGGCATTGAACAAATCCGAATTTTCTAAGATTTTGATAGTT
>Ga0209362_1002805_pt1 | contig 12548 bp, 6 predicted proteins | sample SaaInlV_165m_DNA_FD_184680 | JGI IMG/M metagenome (GOLD analysis project Ga0209362, IMG submission 184680) | Marine microbial communities from expanding oxygen minimum zones in the Saanich Inlet - Saanich Inlet SI037_S3LV_110m_DNA (SPAdes)... | ecosystem: Environmental > Aquatic > Marine >...
TGTTGTCGCTTTGCCAATGACTCGGCCATTTGAACATACAATGCCTTATAGCGGGCATAGCTTGCATGGCGTTCGGGGAGGTGTTTCAGGATTCGGGTCAGCCCGCCAAACGCCCACCCGTTGCCCCGGGACCACAACACTTTTTTCCCGTTCTTCGTCTTCCGGGGTTTGGAACGAGCGTCCCGATAGAACAGGCCCGCATCGTGGTCAAAGATTTCTTTGCGCACGTCCCAAAAACAGGCATTCATCCAATCCACGTATTTTTCATCCCCCGTCATTTGATACAGCATCGCGAGCAGCGGAGGTGCGGTAAACAGCCCATCCACAAAGCGATGTCCCGTGTTTTCCAAATACCATTTCCCGGAGGCGGACACGGGATTCTCAACCTTTGGGTCTTCGAGAAATGCAAGGGTGGGCTGCATCATCAACTCATCCTTGTTTGCCTGATAGCAGCCATACCAAATCTGGCCGCAAACAAGCGGATAGGCCCCGCTTTCATACGGCCCGCCCCCCTGCTCCTTAATCCGCCAGGAAACCCGCTTTCCCCATTTCATGCAATCATCCAGATAGGCGCGATCCGACGTGCTTTCATACATGGCCATCAGCCCCGCATAATACGCGCCTCGAACCCAGTGCTGATTGGGGAATCTGAGCGGCTGACTATTCACGTGTCCGCGGACGCGATCCGCCAATGCTTTGACCGGATTGGTCTTGCTTACCAGAGAATGATCTACGGCCGCGACACTGTGGATGGTCAGCGACAGTAGCAGGGCGTAGCGTCCCAGACGGCCGGATCGGCGAAGTGTTCTTCGTAATTGTTCCAAGGGCCTAGATGGTTTCTTTACTTCAGGGTCAGGAGGTAGGCCATCACGTCGGCCAACTCTTGCGGCTTCAACAGCACGCCCATCGGCGGCATCGGGGATACCTTCCCCACGTAACCCTCAGCAATCGTCGCTCCCGGATCGATGAGGCTTTGCAAGATATAATCTTCTTGCTTGCGCGTTGCAATGGTGTCCAAAGCCGGCCCGACCGGTCCGCCCATGCCATTCACGACGTGGCAGCGGGTGCAAGCGGCGATCGGGTGCGTCATGAAAATCTTCTTGCCGCGTTCCACGTTGCCCTTTGCCACAGACTCCGATTCGTCGCTCTCGATGACCTCATAGGTGACCTTGCGCAAACTGACGTCGTCCCACCATGCCTTGCCGGTGACAATGCCCCAACCGCCGAACAGGCAGGTGATGGTCATCGAGGTGTCCAGGCCCGACTTCAAACGCATCTTTACCTGCGTCCAGTCGTTCGTGCCTTTCAACGCCTTACTGGCCGGCGTGTCGTTGCCACTAACGTAGAGCATTGCGCCTCGCCCTCCCCCGGCCACGTTCTCCGTCTTGATCCAGGCGCTGAGTTCGTATTCCGAGTGCTTTTCCACCGGGACCTTAAAATAGATCCCGTACTCGGCCTCCTTGTCAGCCGAGATTTCGATCGACCGCTTGCCTGTATGAGAAATGTTCGCCACCCGGTGTTGCGCCGTGCCACGGTACGCTCGTTCGGACCATTTGACGGGCATGTCGCCGACCACGTTCTCAAACGAACCATTGACGATCAATTCCTTGCCAAACGTTGCAGGCCCTTTCTTGACCTCTCCGGCCCCCGCGTTGCGCAGGCTCTGCGACAGCCACATGTCATCGGCATTGGCCGAATCCGTGATCAAGGTCTTGGCCGCCAGCTCAATCGTCTTCTTATCCTCAAACTGGACCATCTTGTTGAACGCAGCAAGACGCACAATCAGGTCCGCGTCCTGGACCACGGCGGTATCGAAGAACAACTGCAGCGCTGCCGCATCGTTCCCCAACGCGGTGATCGCGTTGCGACGCAGCGCGGGATCTTTGCTCAACAACGCCTGTTGGTGTGTCTCCTTGTCGAGACTGCCAAGGCCGTGCAAGCTCCACAGCGCCTGGATGGCACCTGGACCGCCAGCCTTGATCTTCGCCTTCAAGTCGGCAGCAGCTGTCTGCTTGCCGCCGTCGACCAGCAACCGTTGGGCCGTCTGGCGCCAGAACAAATTATCGCTGTCCATCGCCGCCACCAATTGCCCGACGCTCGCGCCGGCCAGCGATTTGATCTTCGCCTCCGGCGCCTTGTCCCACACCACGCGATAGATCCGCCCGTGACCACGGTCGCGGTTCGGGTTGATGTGCGCGTTGCCCTTGCCGCGCTTCGCGTCATAGCCTGCGCGGGCTAAGCTCGGTGTCGGGTTGTGCTGGATAATGAAGTTGTACCAGTCAGCCACCCACAGGTTGCCGTCCGGACCGACCTCCGCCGCCACCGGCGAGAACCACTCGTCGGCCGAGGCGAGGAACGCATAGCCGTTCTTCGCCTTGTAGCCCGAGCCGGCGCGGGAAAGGTGATATTTGCCCAGCAGATGCCCGGTTGGCCCGCTAATGAACGCCACTTTTTCGCGATACGAATCAGGGAACCCCGCCGAGGTCGCCACGGTCTGGCCCGCGCCGGCGGTATAGTTATTGAAAGCGTCGACCTGGCGGATGTTCGGTGTGATCGGGTGGAACGAGCGGTCGGTCGCGATCATTCGCGCGCTCATGCCCTTCTTGCCCGTCCGGTAGGCGGTGGCGGGGATGCCGCAGAAGAAGCTCGGGTTGTTGTTGGCGGTTGAGCCAAAGACATCGCCCGAGGAGTTAAAACCGAGGCCCCAGGTGTTGTTGTTGAACTGGTGCATGAATTCCAATTGGGAACCGTCCGGCTTGATACGGAACACGCCGGAACCAAAGCCCAATTTCTTACCGCCCACTTCACCTCTGTAGCCCGAGTATCCAACGGCGCCCCAGATCCAGTTGTCGAATCCATAGCGCAGGTTCGACGGCCCGGCGTGGGTGTCGCCTGTTCCCCAACCGGTGTTGAGCACCTCGCGCACGTCCGCCTTGTCGTCGCCGTCGGTATCCTTCAGGAACAGAAAGTCGGGCACGTGTGCGACAATGATCCCGCCGCGCGAGAAGGTCAGCGAAGTTGGAATGTTCAGACCGTCGGCAAACACGGTTACCTTGTCGCACTTACCGTCGCCGTCGATGTCTTCGAGGATCTTGATCTTGTCGTTGCCGACACGGTTGGGCGTCATCTCGTTCGGGTAGTCGACCGTCTCGGCGACCCACAAGCGACCGCGCTCGTCCCAGGCGAGGCCGATGGGATTGATGACGTCGGGCTCGCTGGCGAAAAGTTCGAGTCGAAAACCGACCGGCGCCTGAGTGTAGTCCATACTGTCCTTCGCCGAGAGCGGAAACTGATACGGTAGTGGCTCCGAGCGTTTCTCGTAGTTTGGGATATTGTCGCGTTTCTCGTATTTCAGCAGTGCACGGCCGGCGATGAATGTTTCATACGACTGCTTCCTCGCATCGCCCACCGACCACAGGATCCCCGCCTTCAGCAACTGATGAAAGGCCGGCTGCTTCCACACCCGCTCGTCGTGACCCGACGCGGTGTAGAAGACACGCCCCTTGCCCTGTGTGCGCACCCAGGTCCACGGCTCGGGATCGGTAATATTGTCACCCTTCTCCGCCACCTCGCGCACCATCAATACCTGACGATCTTTCTTGTTGTGGTTCCTGTGTTTGTAGGTCTCGTCCCAAGCCTCGAACTCCTTGACACCAGCCATCGCCGGGTGCTTCGGGTCGACCACCTTGGCGGTGAAGATACCAGTCTTGTGGCTGGCGAACCGGCCACCGACCAACTGGTCAAAACCCGGTTCGTTTCCAAAGCACCAGCTCGCGCAATGCACCGGTACGAAGCCTCCCCCTCCCTCGACGAAGGCCTTCAGGTTTCTCCACTGACCGGGCTTGATCCTTCCATGGTTTGCATAGAGCAACAAAGCATCGAACTTGTTTAGGTATGCCGCATCGCCAAGGGCCCCCTCGACGGTTGTAACGTAATCAAAGTAGATGGCATCCCGACCGAGCCCCTTGGCCAGCATCGGATAGAACTTGTTACTGTTGTGATGCTCGCTCTCGTGACCGAGAAAAAGAACACGGATCGGCTTGGCCGAAGCGCTCCCGAAAAGGAGCGACAACAAAAGTAAAGACAATAGGGAACGCCTCATGTTAATGAATGGGATCATGGTTTCGTAAAGGGTTGAGGAAAGCACGAACACTACTTTACCACGAAGTCATTTGATAATGATAGGTTGACTTCGCCATTTTCTGTTGAAAGTTAGCCATATGACAAAACCAAATATACCCAAGCAACAAAAAGGTATTCTGGAAGAGATTCATTCAAAAGCCAACTTTTTAGCTATGTTTGATGCACTTGAGGGTATTTCTTTTTTTGCAAAGGATCGGAATTTTTGTTTAATCTACGCCAACCCGACTTTCTATCAAAGGCTCGGTTTGAAATCACAGAAGGAACTATTGGGAAAGAATGATTTCGAACTTTTCCCCGAGCCCTTGGCCAAGAAATTCAGGAAGGACGACGAGTGGATAATCGGGAAGTCCAAGCCCATGACCGGCCTAGTCGAACTATTCCTAAACCTTCAGGGGGTTCCCGCTTGGTACCTGACTAACAAGTTCCCAATCATGAACAAGAAGGGGAAGCCGACCGGAGTGATGGGAACCGTGCAAAGATATGACAAGGACAGCCTTCGGTTGACCCGGGACACAAAAATGGAATCCATTATCGAACAACTGCGGACCGAAGGAATCAATGCCCCGAGCATCAACCGCTTGGCAAAAGCAAACGGGATGTCGCACCGCCAACTCAACCGGAGATTCAAGGAGGCAACAGGTCTTACTCCTCAGCAATTCATGGTGCGCTCCCGCATCGAGAAAGCTTGCGAAATGCTCCGGGAGGGCGATCTCCCGATTTCGGAAGTAGCCTACGACTTGGGCTTTTGCGATCAGAGCGCCTTCACCGCGCAATTCCGCAAGCGAATGACGCTAACTCCCAAGAAGTACCGGGAACAATACGGGTAAGCCTAATCCCCGAGTCGCCCCGCACGATGGAACCGGGTCACTTGGGCTTGGACTGCCCCACTTGACGTGTTTCTCAAGGAGGGCAAGAAGCTTGGCCACCTCCTCGGGTTTTTAGCGGTAGATATTTTCCTCTCCCCTACCCTATTACTCCCCGCAAGCGAGAATCTGGAAAGGGAAAATAAAATAATTCAGGCTAGAGCCCATGGCGAACAACTGCTACAAAGTTTATTGCCTACACTGAGGGATATCAGTGGAATGGACGGCATGATAAAACGGTTGTTGTTTATTTGCTTGGCGCTCGGTGCGGCGCATTACCCGGCGTTCGGAAAGCCCAACGTATTGTTCATTGCCATCGACGACATGAACGACTGGATCGGTCCGCTCGGCGGCCACCCGCAAGCGATCACCCCGAACCTGGACCGGTTGGCGAAGATGGGGGTGACCTTTCGCAACGCCCATACGGCGTCCCCGGCCTGTCATTCTTCGCGGGTCGCGATCATGACCGGAGTACGGCCCAGCACCTCGGGCATAACCGCCAACGTCTTTCAAGGGATCGGCCCGAATTGGCGTAAGAACAAAAAACTGGCCGATGTCGTGACCTTGAGTCAGCATTTTCGAGACAATGGGTATACCGCCGTGGGCGGCGGCAAGATCTACCATTCCCTGCAATGGTGGAACGGCAGCGAAAACGATCCGGATACCTGGGACTCCTATTTCCCGGAGCCCCACAAACCAATTCCTTTTCAGGTGCGACCGCCGACCAAGGCCGTGCAGGCCCATGAGGCAAGTTGCTTCGGGCGACGTCCGCTGGGCAACCATTTGTTCGGCTGGTTACCCGTGGCCGAGGGCGATTCCGGAATGAGTGACTACAAGGTCGTCGACTGGGCAGTGAGCGAAATGAAGAAGAAGCGCGACAAGCCGTTTTTCATCGCCGCCGGTATTTTTCGCCCACACATCCCCTGGGAGGTGCCCGCCAAATATTTCGAGATGTATCCGTTGGACAAGGTACAGCTTCCCGCCCACAAGGAAGACGACTTGATCGACACCTGGGACCACGGACGCCGGAGCTGGCATCAATGGGTCGCTCAAAACGACCAGTGGAAGCAGGCGGTACGGGGATACCTCGCAAGCATCACCTTTGCCGACGCCATGGTCGGCCGATTACTGGACGGGTTGGAGCGAAGCGGACGGTCCAAGGATACCATTATCGCGCTCTGGTCGGACCACGGCATGCATATTGGAGAGAAAGAAAACTGGGAAAAGTTCACTTGCTGGGAGGAGTCGACCCGGATTCCGATGTTCGTGGTGGCGCCCGGAGTGACGACTGCAGGCAGCGTCTGCGATCGCCCGGTAAGCACGCTCGACGTCTATCCCACCTTGGCGAAACTGGCGGGCACGGCCTTGCCCGAACAGTTGGAAGGCGAATCCCTGGTTCCGTTGCTGAAGGACCCGAAATCAGGCAAACGCGTCCAACCGGCCATTTCAAGCTACCGTCGGATTCACGGTGTACGCACGGATCATTGGCGATACGTCTTCGATCCCGGCTCGAAGCTGGAGGAATTGTACGACCACCGCAAGGACCAGGGCGAGCACGACAACCTGGCCTACCTCCCCAAGCATCAGGCCACACTGGAACATCACCGGTCCCTGCTTCGACAATACACCCCGGTGAAACCGCCTGAAGGTAAAGCGATGCCCCCCAAGGCCTTCGAACGACTCCCCAACAATCGCATTCAGCGCAAAAACTATTACCCCATGACAAAAGCCGTGGCCGAGGCAAAGGCGGCCAATGCCCGCGGCGAACCCGCCCCGATTCTAGGGCGTAAAACGGCACCGACTGCCAGTAAAAAGTCAGGGATGAAAAAACTGGCCCTCATCGATCCGGCAAAGGAGAAAAACGTACGGTCAGGTGGAAATGGGCTGGCAGTGCAGTTGACCTTTCGGAACCAAAGCAAGACGAAGGTCATTGTCTATTGGATCAACACCTCTGGTGATCGTGTGCAATATAAGGAAATCGAACCGGGTGGGCAGGCCTTGCAAGGAACTTACTCCGGTCATTATTGGCTGGTGGTCGATCCGGTCGGCAAGGCCTTGGGCATGTACAAGCCCGATAACCAGGATGGCTTGATCATCATCCGATAAAAAGAGGCAGAGGGGATTGGGTGCTTTTGACATGACCCCGCGTATAAATCCATGTGTTAAGTGAGTCCAAGCAGCCTCGTGACTCACACTGTGCGAAAGCCCGAGTTACCTTTTTGGCGACCATAGCATCACGGGCGATACAATGCCGCCCGTTCCTACTTCATCGAGTCTCTTGTTGGTGACCTTGACGACAATGGTGTTGTCGGCGCTGACTCTGGCTTCTTTGGTCACGTTGAATTCAAACGGCAGGAATGTGCCGGCTGTGCCTGGCAATCCTTCACCGGCATCCGCGCTGGCACCCAGAAGTTGGCCATTGAACCAGACCTTGGCCTGTTCGTCGACCCCGCCAAACCAAAGGTATAATTTACGACCTTTGAATCGCTTTGGAATTCTCACGGAGGTGCGATACCAGCCCACGCCTTTGTAGTAATGCATTCCCTGATCACTCCAACTCGCTGTTTTGGTCCGCAACGTCCGCCAGTTCCCACCCGTGATACCGTCCGCAAACCAGCCTGCAGATTCGCCGACGTCGGTGAGATCCGCCAGGAACCCCCATTCGTCAGGCAACCCTGCGACCAGGTCGCCGCGTTCAACCACTCGTTCGTAACCGCTTTCGACCGTAGCCGACCAGAACCGTTTCACGTAGGCGCTGGACGTACGCGCGTGCATGGCTGGGATTGCGCGCGGTTTTCTTTTGCCCTTGGCTACAACAACAGGCTCTTCGGGAACCACCGCATAGCTGAGGTCAAAGCTGATCAGCTTTTCGTTGAGCGCACGCATGTTATCCAATTCTTTTTTCGCCAGAGCAAAGTCAAATTGATCACGTGCCTCGAGCATGGCGATGAAGGCTTCCAAAAACTGGAAATTGAGTTCAAACATCGCAACGCGCCGGGCATAGACGTTGTTGCGCCCCGCGTCTTTCATGGCGCGTGTCAAAGTTCTCCGCCCGAACTCCAAACATTCCGGCGTGAACGCTTTGGGCATACAGAAGCTGCCACCCGTGTGCGTATCGGTATCTCTGAACGCGTGGTCAACCATCTCGAAGTACGCCTTCATGGATTTCGAAGCGTCCCCGAAGAATTTCACGTAGAAGTCGTCAAGCAAGGCATCCACGTCCGTGTCAACGTCCCACATCAGACGGGAGGCGACGTAGGTGGTGGGCGTGTGAGTTACCCACGAAGGAATGCCTTCGACTTTCCAACCGGTTACCCCAGCCTTCCGCGCTTCCACAATCTCGTCGCGCACTGCATGAACTTTGCTGAACGGGAATCCGGGACACGCCAAGTTGAAGTAGTAACCGCGTTCGAAAATCTCTGGTACCACTTTACCCCAACCAACCATGACATTCTTGTAGAATGAACGGTCCGGGCAAACCGGGTTTGACATACCGTGAATACGACACAATGAGATCGGGGCAAACGCCGGAACGATGTGTTTGTCCGGCATATGTTTACGCGGGGGCAAAGTGTATGTGTGGTATGCGTAGAAACAGAGTTTCTTACCCGGATACACTTTATGAATCCCAGCCACGACTTGGTTGAAGAACCAGACGTATCGGTCGGTGGTGGCCATGTGAGACGAGTAGGAGTCCCACTCGTTTGAGTCCAAGGCGCGACAGTTCTCGCATTCGCAGAATCCGCTACCATCGTTCGGCCCCATCCCGATCCACGGGAGATCCGGGCGTTTTTTGAAGAAGTTGATGGCGTAGGCTACGGCGCGTTTCACGGCTTCCGGATTGCTCACGCAGAGCTGACTGCCGAGACGTTTGCCGTTGACCAGCGCATACAACTCCTGACCGTCTTCCTTGGTGCGTGGCGGTGACAATTTGATCCCGTGCGCGGAAGGGAACATCTCGCCACCCAAACGCACCCTGTTGGAGAAAGGCGGTGTCATGGATGAGGTGATGTAACGGCTCCTGAAAGACGGAGACCTGAAGGTCACACCGTGGCCAAACTCGAGATGTTTTGCCTTGGGGATGACCGTGCCCAGTTTGCCCGGCATGTACCAGCGGACTCCCAGGCGTTCCAGCAGTTCGTAAGTCGCGAACAAAGCGCCTTTCGGGCTACGGCCAATCAGTTTAATCCCGTCTTCATCGACTGCGAGCATGTAGGACGCTTCGTCGCTGCCAATTTGTTCGGTGCGTTTGTCGGCATTGAAACCAGCCACTGTACCGATGCGGATCGGCATGGTGTCTGAAGTGGAATTGCCTTGGACAATCGGCAACTCCGCCCCGGAAATGAGCTTCAGATGCTCGCGTAATTCTTCGGCAGCAAGGGTTTCGTCGGTCGCAGGTTCCGCCGGCAGAACAATGACGGCCAGGGGTTTGCCGTCCCGCGCAACTGCGGTCCCCTCACCGGGGGCAAACGATACAACGTCGACCGGCAAGGTCGTACCTGCGGCAGGCGGCGTTTTCGGTTTCGCGGCAAACGTCACCGGCACCGCCAAGATCAGTGTGGCAACGCGCATCCAAACCAACCTCAAACCTGCTCGCTTCATCTGTTTCTCCTTCTCGTAATTGCTCTCATCGTTCTTATCCTAAATGTTGTGGGCCGAAATTGGCTATTTCTTCTTGGGCTTCTTTTACGTTCATCGGGAAATATGGTCCCAGTAAGCCCTCTCCGCGAGAACCGAATAGGTAACGAAGAGAATCATTCGTAGCGGAAGGGAACAACGGGAACTTTTAGTGAACGATTTGAATCCGGCTCCAGTAGGCGGCTTCATGGGACCAGCCCGTGGCCTGATTCAGAAGCTCGACGCTGATCGTCTTGCCGGCGTGCTTGCTTAGGTCGATCTGGAAATTGCGCCATTTCGTTTCCGTTACGTCCTCACTGAGCTCTTTCTTTCCATTCACCTCAACCACCAGCTTCCAGTTTCCCTTCGGGTGATTGGTTACCTCCAGCTCCAGGATGGTTTTCTTCCCCGCGGGCACCTCGAACTTCCGGGACAGGACGCAGGGAACGGTTTTGCTGAGCGGATGGGTAAGAAGCACCTTCTTGCGTCCATCCCATTCCGTACGCAACCCGGGCTTCATGGCCGGACCGCCCCAGTCGCGAACCTTCCAACCGGGAGCGAAAGTCGCGACATCGGCAGCTAAGCTCGATCCTGCCCTGGGGGCGTTGCTGGGCTTGGCATTGAGAACCCGTGCCCCCTTGGCCGGTTTCGAAGTCGCGGTTTTTGGATAAGGCATTTTGGCATCCACTTCATCACGCCAATCATGAAACATCTTCAAGAGCTTCGCAGTGATATCGGGTTTGGACTCGGAGAGATCGTTCTGCTCGCCAATGTCCTTTTCCAGATCGAAGAGCTGCACGCTCCCGTTTTCGTAGTATTCGAGCAACTTGTACTTCCCCAAACGTATCGCACCGCCGGGGCTTTGGTAACCGTGGTTACTGTAATGGGGGAAGTGCCAGTAGATGGCACCCCGGTCATGGGTCTTGCCCCGAAGGGCGGGCAGGAAGCTGACTCCGTCGACGTGCTGCTCGGGCAAGGAGGGCAAGCCCGTCATTTCGAGCAACGTCGGGTAGTAATCGGTTCCCGTGACCAAGGCATGGGAGGTGGAGTTCGGCTTGGTCCGCCCCGGCCAATGAACGATCAAAGGTACCCGTACCCCACCCTCGTAGTTCCAGCCTTTCGCCCCGCGCAGGGGGAGATTGGAAGAAGCAAAGCGGCTATCGATAGAGTTCCTTGGATGATTGATTCCCCGGTACTGATTCGATGCGGACATGCCCCCGTTGTCCGCCGTAAAAATGACGATGGTGTTCTTTTCCAGTCCGAGTTCCTTCAACTTCGCTCGAATGCGGCCGAGGCTTTCGTCGGTGGCCTCGAGCATCCCGGCAAACTCCACGTTGTCCTGCTTTTGTTTCACCCACCAGACGCGCGAGTCCTGATGCGCCTGCAGTTCGTCATTCTCCGTCAGCGCCTTGATTTCTTCCTCCGTGAGCGGAGGCCCGTCCGGATTGGATTCAAGAATGAAGTCCGGTCCGTCCCGTTTTGGCATCGCCGCGAGCTTTTTGCGATATTTCTCCACCAAATCCGGGCGCCCCTGGATCGGGTCGTGCACCGCAAAATGCTCCAGGTGTACGAAGAAAGGCCGGTCTTGGTTGCGCTCAATGAAATCCAACGCCGCATCGGTCAGCTTGTCGGTGTAGTAGTCGCCTTTTTGCGCCGGCAGCTTCTCATTGTAGGCACCACCGAAAGGATAGTGATAGGAGCGCACCCACCCCGTGATCTCCTCGTCGAAACCATAGGCCTTGGGGTCCACCCTCAGGTGCGCCTTACCATAGTTCGCGGTGGCGTAGCCATGGCGCTTGAGAGTTTCGGCCAGGGTCACCTCCTCGTCCGGCAAAGCGGTCAGCTTTTCCCCGTGATGCAGTGGCTCGTATTCGCGCTCGGGACGTCCTCCCAACCACTCCGTCAAATTGGTACGGGCCGGGTACTTGCCCGTCAGGATACTGGCCCGGCTCGGCGAACATACGTGACAGGTCGAGTAGGCATTGTCGAATAGGATGCCTTCCTTGGCCAACTGGTCGATCGCAGGAGTTTCATGAAACTGACTGCCATAGCAACCAACGTCCCGCTGCCCCAGGTCATCGACCAAAAAGAATACGACGTTGGGCTTGCGATTCTTCTCCGCCCCAAAGGCGGAACTCCCCAGCAGGGAAGCTACGAGAGCGGATAGAACTAAAAACACTGATTTCTTCATACTTGTATTCTCTATTTGGGTGGTTCGTCCTTTGCCACCGGCAATCACTTGGCCAACTCGGACTGAACTTTAGGGATTTAGCAATAACGCAGAAATATGGTGGGTGCACCTTACTTGGTATTTTGAGACCTGCCCCTCATTCTTCCTTTGATCTTGAAATATTGACCAGGATTTCACAGGCCTTATTATAACCTAATACTACTCCAACGAATCGAATCCTATATTGGCCGGCTTTTGTTGCTTTCAAGCTGACTTTGTACTGGGTCTCATCTGACTGAGTCTTTAAGAGCTTCAACATTTTATCGTCAAACATCCATGTTCCAGCCTCGGCTTTCATTGGACTGCCTTTGGCGGCTTCCGGGTCACGCGATCTTGGATAAGCCCAGCCTTTAGCTATTATCTCAAACGACTGACCAACAGTAATATTTGCCGTATAGGCTCCATTCTCTTCTGATCTCTCGATATTGTCGCCGAACATCTTAAAGCCTGCTCCACTGGCCCAACTATTCGATACGCAGAACTGACTGAAAAGGATGAACGCCGAAAAATACATCAATTTATTCATAATGTGACTCCATTGCTTGTAGTTTTAATCAATTTATCCAACGACCTGATTCGTTTATAGAAAATACCCTCCAGTTCCTCTGACACGTCTACCAGTATACCCTTGTTCATAATCTTTTCACCCAACGTCAAAGGTTGTGGTTACGGAAATCATTCGAACTAGGGCCGGG
>Ga0209362_1002812_pt1 | contig 12521 bp, 13 predicted proteins | sample SaaInlV_165m_DNA_FD_184680 | JGI IMG/M metagenome (GOLD analysis project Ga0209362, IMG submission 184680) | Marine microbial communities from expanding oxygen minimum zones in the Saanich Inlet - Saanich Inlet SI037_S3LV_110m_DNA (SPAdes)... | ecosystem: Environmental > Aquatic > Marine >...
AGATGATGGCAGACGATATGATGTCTGAATCAGTCGATCTTTTGTCAAAACTTTTCCGAAGGCTTAAGTGATGCCGAAAAAAATAGCTGATACTCAAGTGGTTAAGCAAATCATAGATAAAGGTTTGCTGACCAGCTTGAGTGTTCATAAATATTGGGTGGTTGAAAAAATCAAAGATCGAATTCACCCTAGTCGTCTTCATAACAAAGTACGAACGTACTCATCAGAGCGTTCAGATGGAGAGACAGATAGCGGCATCGTAAATATGCACCGTGGGTCACAAAAGGTGTTTCGTGATTCAATGAAGTCGTTGAAGAAACAAGGTTATTCGGAAGATAAAGAAGGATTGATAACAAAGAAAGAAGTATCAGGAGAAGCTCCAAGATCAGTCCTTGATCTTTTCGAACATGATGGTCAATTGAAAACTTTGCAAGAATGGTTTGAAACGCCACAATGTCAAAAACTTGGAATATCTTACGACGCATTGCGTCATCGGATGGTGAGAAGCGGTTGGTCGGTGGAAAAAGCATTGACAACCCCTGTGGCTTGTAACAGCGACAAAGATTGGATGAATTTAATTACCTCTGAGTGGATAGATCGAAAAGAGCTAGGCGATCATATTGACGAGGATGAAGCTATTGCTGTAGCCAAGAGCAGGGAAAAGGTTGATGAAAGATTGCTAAAGAAAAAAGGAAAGACAGCTAAAAAAAGGAGTAGAAAAGAAAGAATCAAAACCGGTCGTGGAATTATCATCACACAGGTTATTTTTAGATTGTCTAAAGAAGGATTGATTGAAAAAAACGGCATCTTTGGAGGAGCCGTCCGTTCCGTAAAGTAATATTGCATGTAACAAAACATTCTGATATAGTTTTGTTGCTGTGTAGTATGCACGGCAGACATTTTTGCACCAGCCCCGTATAGCACTTGTTATGCGGGGCTTTTTCTTTAAGACCAAAAGTTTCTTATTCTTGCTCTTGGCACATTCTATAATTATCTGTAAGATCATCACTCATGTTGAAGTAAAACAAATTTAACAAAGAAGGATTTCTTCTAAAGGGATGATCGATGAAAAAGAACAAACTGAAGTTAAGAACATTTCAAGAAAACTTTGATGCGATCACAAATCAGGGCGAGTTATATGCTTCAATTCCTGATGGGTACGAAGCAAAGGCTGTCCTGATGGCTAAAGATATTGGCAAGCTGATGAAGAAGTTTTCCAGTCGGGAAACAGAATTCATGGCAAAGATAGAAGCCAATGGGAATCCTGACAAAATAATTCCAATGTTCATGGCAATTCAAAGCGTGACTAAAACGGGATTGGAATCATTCATATCAAAGTTGAGCAAAAACAACTTTGGTACATACAATCATTTCATATCTGATTTGGTTGGGTATGAAATGTGGAAAGACTTTGATGAAAGTCACGGGTCTGATTTTGTGTCAGGAGTCACGACTGGAAAAGAAATAAACATACCTAAGATATCGGGTATAGTTCGTCTTATGTTTAACGGCAATAGACTGCCAGAACACATTTTGCAGCAGCACCCTTGGCTTCGTAGTTGTAGTAAAGAGTGCTTTCTTGAGTGTGCTGATGTCCCAATGAGGCACATGCTTCAAAAGACTCGTGCTCACTTTAATGGAAGTAGAACTTCTCATCGTGGACTCATGATACAGAAGTATTATTCAGATGTTTTGACTGTGTGTGGAGTAGAGTGGTTGGAGAGAACCATCTGCAAAGGCAGTCGCACATGGGATAATGTTGTTGACCATCCTTTTGTAAATGGACGCAGGCCGGTTGCTCCTATGACGGCAATAGAGACTTCTTTTCCAGATGCCACTGGTAGCTCTATTAGTGATAAGACGGCTCATTTGACAAGTGATATGGAAAAGGTGGATTGTCTCTCTATATTTGTTGGCGGCGGAACGGGTTGGGCTTTAAGGCCCGGAGATGCTGCAAAAATCGCAGAGTCGCTTGATATGTGTTTTGGCCCAACAGAAGAAGAAGCTTTAGCTTTCTTTAGTTTCGTGGTTAGAGATGTATTGAAAAAAAGAATCTCTAAGACTAAGATACATCAAATCATGGAAGAGGTGCTCGATGAGGCTAAACAGAATACTACAGGGTGATTGTCTTGAGAAAATGGCAGGTATCCCTAATGACACTTTTGATATGTCATTTGCCGATCCTCCATTTAACTTAGACAAGGGATATGATTCCTATAAGGACTCAAAAAAAGAGGATAAGTATTTCGATTGGTGTGCTGATTGGATGGGAGAGATGGTTCGGATCACAAAGCCATCTGGCAGCATTTTCTTACACAACATACCAAAGTGGTTGGTTCAGTATACTTGTCACTTAGCGGACTTGGCGACGTTCAAGAACTGGATTTCTTGGGACGCTCCAACTTCTCCCATGGGCAACACTTTACAGCCTGCTCATTATGGAATTTTGTATTATGTGAAAGATGAATCACAATGCAAATTTTATGAAATGAGATATCCTCACAAACGATGCAGGGATAAGAAAGATTGTAATTTGTTAACGAAAGATTATGGCGGTAAGAAACATACCATCCATCCTTTCGGACCTCTGGTCAGTGATGTGTGGACTGACATTCATAGATGTAAGCATGATAGATACAAAGACAAGCATCCTTGTCAGCTTCCAGTCCACTTAATGGAGCGACTTGTCTTATTTTGCACAGATGAAGGCGATAGTGTTTTCGATCCTTTTGCGGGAACGGGTACAACTTTGATCGCCGCTCGACGTTTGGGTCGCAAATATCTTGGCATTGAATTGTCAGAGCAGTATGCTAAGATAGCTGCTGATAAATTGGCGTTTGAAAAGACTCCTTCTAAGCTTAATGACATTTGGGTAAGTTGCTATTTGAACAGGATTCACACAGCAAGAGAATCAGATATTTCTGAGGGAAGACCCAAGCAGTTCAAAGAAGGCTGGAAAGAGCTTTTTACTAATTGGCCAGATACAGACGACAAAAGAAGAGCCTTAAACACGTCTGATTTGGCTTTTACAAAGGAAGTCAAGAATAAGATTTCCAAACTTTGTAGACCAAAGAAAAAGGTGCAAAAAGATGAGCAGAAGAAAGAAGGATGAATCGATTCATGTGAATGGCAGTGAGTTTAAGTTGCTGCATGATTTACTTGGTTTGGATTTTTTGCTGTCACACGCAATGAATCCACGTCATGGAATTTTCTTAATGAGCGGCAAGCCGCTTACGTTAGCTGAAATCAAAAAAATTCACAGCGAAGATCCTCAGATGATTCACTTGATGGAAAACATCAAAAAGAATGGTGGAATCTTAGAACCTTTAATTGTTGAGAAGGCTGGCAAAGAAGGGTATTTCACAATACGAGAAGGTAATAGAAGATTTTTTGCTTTGTGTATTCTCAATTTACAATTTCCGGGAAAGTTCAATAAAGTCCCTGTTAAAATCTTCCCTGAGAACATGGATGAGAATCATCGAGCAGATTACATTTCTACAATACACAGCAAGACAGTGGGAAGAAATCATTGGACTTCGTTTGCAGAGTGGAAGTTTATAATTGATGAGCAAAAGAGAAGAGGTCTTACAGACGAAGAGATGATGGAACTGAGAGGCATTGATAAAGAAAAGTTCAATGTTGGGAAGGCAAGCTTGTCCTTAGTAAGTGAGTATGCTAAGTCTCAGAAGACACAGCACATTGCTGGTGCTTGGGCTCAGCTACGCCAAATTGTAAAAACTTCTAGTCAGTCTTTTCCTAAGTTCATGAAAGACCCTAAAAACAAAGCCAAGAAAGAGCTTATTTTCAAGGCGATAAAAGCTCGAAAGTTAAAGAATCCCCAGCAAGCCCCTAAGATTCTGGGTCTTCTCCAGAACACTCAAGCTTTGAAAATTTTGGCGAGTGATGGAATTCAAGCAGCATTGTCTTATAAAAAGGACACCGTGAGGCCGGGGGATTCTGTCTTTAGTCATCTACAAAAGTTGCAACTTTCAATAACTTCGAAGCCCAAAAATTTTGAGAAGCGGCTGAATGGTTTGAGTGACAAAGACGAACAACAGTTGATAGAAGTCTTGTCCATTGTTTCTGATGCTCTTAAGAAGACGGGCAATCAGAGGATACTAAAAGTTGCCAAAATGTAGGTTTGCAAAATTAAAGAAAAAGCCCGGTTACACCGGGCTTTTTCTATTGATATATTACATAGTTTAGACTAGAACTACTTTAACGTCGGCGATGGCTTAAGGTACACTCTTTATGAAGAACTATGTGATTGTTTGGACGCAGCGTGGGAACTCGAAGGACAATGTTCTTTTGGTTCTAAAAGACAAACCAGAATGGCAAAAAGGGAAGTTAAATCTTCCCGGTGGTAAGGTTGAAGATGATGAATCTCCTCTTAAAGCGGCGGTAAGAGAGCTTAAAGAAGAAACTGGGTATGATCCAATTCTTCCTGTGAGGAGTATGGGAATCGTGCAAGATGGCAACAGTACGATTCATTGTGTCAAAGCTGTGATCATGGACCATGATGACCCTTCCCCAAGAGAAGAGGAAACACAAGAAGTTCTGTGGACGCCATGGTACAAAGCGGAGCATGATTCACGTCTTATACCAAACTTGAGAGTTATTATTCCCTTGATGATGACGGGAGTTTCTGGTTGGGTAATTGGTGATACTTACAGAGGTAGTGGCAAAAAACGCCATACCATTAAGATAAGTTTGCCGACAAGAGAAAGTTGATAAGAAGAAGCGTGGGCGCATCTTAAAGTTTATGGTATAAAGCTTGGATAACAAGATTAGATAACAAGATTAGATAAGACAAAGGAAGTGCCCAATGGACGATATGTTTGACGACCCAACTTTAGCTGACCCAGATGCAGAATCAGAAATCAAATACTCATGGGACGAAGATTTCCAGAGACATGTTATTTCGCTCCTTCTGCTCGACCGACAATTCATCTTGCAATCTCTTGATTTGGTTAAGCCAAATTACTTTACCAACAAAGCACATCAAAAAGCGTGTGCGATAACATTTAAGTTTTTCAAAGAGCATCGGATTCTTCCGAACAAAACATTTTTGATTCAGGAAGTTAAAGACGATCTGAAAGACAACAAATCTCTTGACTATTACTTGTCAGAGATTGGTCTTCTTTATGATTACTTCCAGCCCGGTCTTGATGCTAGAGATTATCTTCAAAACAAGATCGTATACTTTGCCAAGATACAAGCCATCAAAGCTGCCTTCAAAGAATCATTAGCGGAGATCGACAAAGCTCCCGAGAACGAAGACACATGGGGAAAAGTTTATGATCTAATGCGGAAGTCAATGGAGACCAATGAGAACTTTGATCTTGGTCTTGATTACTTCAATACCATCAAAGATCGCTACGAGCAGATGGAAGAGGATCAAGCAGAAAGAGCAAAATTTGTAATGGGCTTGCTGGGCATTGATAGTGAGATCAGTGCTGGCGGATACATCAAAGGAGAAATGGTTTCTTTTGTTGGTGGATCAGGTGTAGGTAAGTCGGTCATGCTTTGTTGCCTTACTGCAACCAATGTGTTGCGTGGTAAGAATGGTGTGTATATCACTTTGGAATTGGCGGCAGAAAAAGTAGCAGATAGAATGGATGCAATCCTTACTGGATTTCCTATTCAATCTCTTTCATCTCATAAAGACGATATCTTTTCAAAGCTAACCGAATTGGAAGGTGTTGATTATAAAGAAGATGGATTGGGTTCTTTGGTGATTAAACAATTCCCTGCCCAAACCTGTACTGTCAACACAATCAGGTCGTATTTGTCTCAACTTCGATTTCATGGTTTTGAACCAGATTTTGTTGTATTGGATTACATTGGAGAAATGAAAGACCTTCCGGGGATGAAGACTTATGAGTCTCGGGAGAAGACTGTCAGTGAGCTTCGAGGAATGGCGACAGAAGAGAATGTATTCTTGGCTACAGCCATGCAGCCAAATAGAGGCTCCAGAGAGACACAGAAGGACGACAGAGGCCGTATTGAAGAAGAACACTTGGCAGACTCCTTTGGACAGATCAGGCCGTTAGACGGCTGTTTCTCGTTGAATCAGAACGATGTGGAGAAATTACTGGGAATTGGCCGTTGTTATGTCATTAAACAACGAGACGGTCGAAGCCGATATATGATTCGTTTGAAATTTGACCTTGAAAGTCTCAAAATATCAGAATTATCTCAAGACAAATACTTGGATATACTTAACAGCCATAAACAGTCAGTTGAAGGAGATGTTGTGGTTGATCACATGGGTTCGGTCAAAGTTACAGAAGAAGATAAAGTTGAGGCGGTTATGAATCGTGGCACAGGGTGGGCACCCGGCAACGGAGAAACCGACACAATCGGAGACGATAGTAAAGACCAAGACTCTCAATAACGATAACAAAAGAAACAGAGGTGAATGATGTCGGTAGAAAAATTAGAAATTGGCACAAGTTCGGTTGTTATCGATCCTGCCAATTTGACGTTTAGTGAAGCCACTCTGAACAACTACGTTGAAACAGAGGCGGCTTATTATGACAATTTTGGTGCGTACTTGGCTCTTGCTGAGAAGAACTTGCAAATCAGAGAGATTGAGCATGAGAAGATTCTTCACATGCGATACATCGAAGCCAAGGATATTGGTGGCACTGAAAAGTATTGCGATGCAAAAGCAAAAGTTGATCCTGATGTTGTTGCTCTTAAAGAGCGATGCGTAGAGGCTAAATACATGGTGACACGTCTTAAGCAACATCTCAAAGCTTGGGACAAAAATCACGACAATGCTCAGAGTTTGGGCCATATGCTTCGTAAAGCAATGGACAAGCTAAACTCTGCCATCATGGGTAAAGCTGGATATGGGGATTATGTTCCCGGCGTTGATGATGAACTCATCAAAGAAACATGTCCTGCGGCAACTGTTACAGAAGTTGAGGCAGATGACGATGAGTTGCAATTTGCAGGAGACGATTTAGGAATTTCCGACTTGTTATGAAATCATTAGACCTAATTGTTGAGCTTCGCAGTCAAAATTTCACCAATAAAGAAATTTGCAGAAAGCTGAATGAACAGTCCATTACGGCACCATTTGGGAAACCGGAATGGACTTACAGACTTTTGAAAGAGTTTGAAAGTCTAAAGGTAATCCATTTGATTTCCGAGCTTAGGGAAGAAGATTGCGACAGCAAAGATATTTGCAGGGCACTTAATAGAAAAAATGTCCATCTTCCGTTTAACCAAAAAGGAAGATGGACAGAAGAAATCTTAGAAGAGTTTGAGTCCGCAGAAGATATACACAAAAGGCTTGCTAAAATTTCTGGCCCGTTACACGAGAAACACTCAGGGATATCTGACGATACTCTCTATGGTTCTTTTCATTACGACAAATTCAATTACACCAAATGTTGGAGAGATACTCTTCATCGGTTTAATCAGCTTGGCGTTCCTAAAGACCTCTCTGGCAAGACTGTGTTGGACATAGGTAGCAACACTGGGGCGATGAGTTTTGAGTTTGCCAGAAGAGGCGCAAAAGTAACAGGTCTGGAATACAACGGAGAGAGGGTCTTTGTCTGCAACGAACTTCGTGACTATTTGGAAGTTGACGCAGAATTCCATCAAGTTGATCTTAATCTTAGCATTCCAGATTCTATAAGTTGTCAAGAGTATGACATTGTTTGTTGTTGTGCCGTAGATGCTTATGTTGATGACCAAGCTGCTCTTTATAAGTTTGTATCAAACATGACCAAAGACACTTGTTATTTTGAATCAAATCATCCAAGTGCTGTGAGTAAAGATATTACAAAAGAAGTTGAAGATGTTAAGAAGCATTTTCGTTCAAGCTTTGAAAAAGTTGTCTTCATAGGTCAAAATGGGCAAAGAAGAGTATTCGTGTTTTCTAATTCAAATTTGTCTTTTGGAAAAAGCGGCACAGCGTTGGTAGAAGGATGGTACGAAAGAAGATACTTCTGTCACGATGAATGGCAAACTGTAAAAGACTGTTACGAGAAGGTATCAGACATTGAGCAGTGTGTCCCAATGGATTTTTCAAGAGTGGGCTGGGTTAAATCAAAGGACATCCAAGGAAGATCATTAAAGAAGATGATCGGAAAGAACCACGCCAACCAACGCCAACAGGAATCAATTTGGATTGATGATCCAAAATTGAAAGAAAGTGTGAAAAAGCAAACAATTTCTTTTATTCATAACCTTATCGAAAGAGGTGTGTCTCATAGAGATATTCATACAGGCAATATGCTTGTGGATGAATATGGGAAATTGTTTGTTATAGATTGGGAGTGGGCTGTTTTTGATGAAAATATGTATGACATAACAGGAGTAGGAGAAACACCCAATGGTGTAAGACAAACTCTTTTTTCTATGCCTTGCGGAGACAAGTTAAATACTGTTGCGCATATTTTAGGAATTACAAAAGAAGACTTCCATGATAAATACTCTCATGAAGAACCATTGGATTGAGCAGTATAGAAAAAAGAAGTCAAAGTTTTGGACAGCAGAGTTTGCAAAAAATGGAATTTTTGTATTGAAGCCTCGAATAGCAGGCGTGTCCTTGGGGCAAAATTATTGCAAGCTTCTTTTTGTAGATTCAATGTTTGCTCTCCAAGACAATGAGTTGATGGATTTTCTTAATATTTGTCATCAACAAAATATGTCTGGAATGTATGCCAGATTAAGATGTTTCAGAGGTCTTGAGTCTCCTACAGAATTAGAGAACTACGAATTAACTGATCTGTCTTATTCCCAGTTGGGAATGGGAGTCAAGCCAGATGACATTAAATTTGAGTTTTCTTACAAGAACAAAAACCATCATGTGTTGTGAAATTAAAGTACGGGTGGCATATATAACTTACCGTCCGTTGCTGTAAACCATGATGGTTGAGACTAACTTCGATGATGTCACATCCAGAGTTTACGGCGAGTCAATGGCTTACGAAGGTTTTTGATGATACCCATAGAGGAGTCAAAGAACGTGTCACACTCGTTGGTATAACAACCATTAGGGAGCCGTAAATCTTTGTTGGATAACGGTTCCCTTTTTTTGTTTATGGTTGTCGTTATACATCCACTCTGAAGAGTTGCAAATTTTAGGATCGGGCGAGCTAAGAATTTTGTAATGCTCCCAAGCACTATTGGTGCCGGTGTTCAATCGGATGAAATGATATCCGGGACACTCCATGGTAAATCTAGCAAACCAACCTGTTTGATTTAAGTTCCATGTGTGAATGGGAATCCATCCTTCTTCTCTAGTCACAATAGAGACAACGAGACCTTGTTCATCAAATCCATCTAATGGTCCGTTGCAGCTTTCTAGCAGTTTTGTTTGAAAATCAAAATTAGGCGGCAATCCAAAAAATCCAGCACAACAATTATTGTTCATTGGTCGAAATCTTCCGTACTGCTCTTGACCATAGCTTGTGCTTATAATTGGCACATCTTTGGTTAACCAATCATCGACTTCTGGGATTCTATCCATTATGACAATATCATTGTCAATCCAGAGTTCATGGCCATCTGGCCTGAGTCTTGTTGGACATAGTTTCCAACAATGATTGTTGACCTTTTTTGCTTTATTGAATTTGTGTGGTATTTTAAGGTCTTCTTCTTTTTGTTCATAAAGATCAATCCCAAAAGATTTCAGTCGTTTTAATCCATCTTTTGTTTTGGATAGACTTTTTTGTTCCATGCTATTATAACATATGACATAATCGAACTCAGGATAGATTTGGGGGAGTAATCTTGTAGACTCGCTGAGACATTCCCAGCCAGCTTCGCTAACATTTCCCATTGTCCATCTGATTAAAGGATTCATTGATATTAGTTATGACAAACAAAAAAACATTTGAAGTACGTTCCAGAGGCTATGCTAAGGAATTTGAGTCGGATAAACCGTGGGCTGCAATTAGCGTGGCCACAGAACCACCATGGCCTGATCTATTAGAAGAAAATAGAGTTGGCTTATTACAGTTGGAATTTATGGACGCTGAGTTCATAAGGCCGACAAGTAAATGGAGTAATGGACTGGCTATCTTTAATGAAGATCATGCAATGCAAATTTTGGAATTTGTTTCCGATATGTGGGACAAAGCTGAAGTTTTTATGGTGCATTGTGATGCAGGATTATCTAGGTCTCCAGCAATTGCAGCAGCAATTGAGAAGATTTACTACGATGATGATTCACATTGGTTTAACACAAAAACCCCTAATATGCTTGTTTACAGAAAAATATTAGATGTTGAGTATAAAAATTTAGATTCTCCAGAAGAATCATAAAGCATGTACTATGTTAATGCAGATGGTTACTGCGGCTAAAGCGGGATACGGAAGTCCCCGAACAACCTCCATCTAAGGAAGAGTGTCAGAGATTTCGATCTTTGACACTCTTTTCTTTTATGGACTATGTAAAACTCCAAGACGATTTAGACAAAGCACTGATTGGTCCTCAACAGTTGCTTTCTGGCACAAAGGTTCTTACAGAATCTTCTCGTGAATCTCCTGCATATCTGGACAGAAGACACTTTCCATTTTGGTATCATTTAGGTAAACAATTGCCTGATATCGATAGAGTAATGCAAGTTGGTCCATATTTAGGATTAGTTGGTTCATGTCTTCTTCAAAGCTGCTCTGTCGCTGAATGGAATGTGTGTAGCGGCGGTGCCTATGAAATCACCAAGTCAAATATAAGGCTTCATTCTCCAAAAACAGAGACAAAATTTGTGTCTCCAGAAGAATGTGGCGAGGTTGGACTAGCTTTGATTACAGAAAACTGTGATCTTACACACGACCCTATCACAGAACTCTTTAATCTATTGTGGGATTGTCTAGCTCCAGAAGGATTATTAGTTTGTGACTATATAAATTCTGACGCTCAAGGAGAGGCTTTTGAGGACTTCTGTAGGGTGAAGAATAGAGAGTCTCACACATTCAAAACAAGGTATGGCGTCGGAATCATAGAGAGGTAACTTATGGGATATGAAATAAACTACAAATATCATCCACGTCTTGAAGAAGGCGTTGGATACGATCACGAAGTGGAAGAAGTAAAGAAGGTCAAAGTTGGGAAACCATTTGACGATACTCCTCTTGAGAAATGTGCAGCAGCAATAACTGCACAACTTGCAAGAAGAGACATCTGGGTTGTTGATGTTGAAGTGTATGAGCTTGTCAAAAAACAAATCAGCTTCAAAGAATCAAAAGATGGAAAAGGGATAGTCTTAAAGAACAAACGATTTACTTTAGGGGCTACTGCGGAGTTGATTGCTGAAGACTTGATAGAAGTTCCAATGGTGTCACCAGTAGTTGCTCCTACGGCTTTAGTGCCATCGGAAGCTCCAGTTCAAAGTAATTTACAGCCACATGAGATGATACAAAGGCAAGCAACTCAAGGCACAGATAATTTGTACGCCAATCCAAATCAGGCGGCTGTTAGAAGAAGTATTGATCCAAGAAACATCGATAAAACAAAAACTCTTTATCAGGTGTATTACGAACCTTATGTAAGTCAGGCAGAGGCTAAGTCACTTAAGCTTCGCTTTACTGAAGATACAAGGTATAATGTTCATCAAGTAATCCCATCGGCTACTGGAAAGTTAGATGCTCAGCAAATTGCTTTAACAGACGATACTGGTCAGGTTGTCGTCTTAGATGAGAAGTTCTTCACTTCAGCAGGGAGGGGACTTGTCGGCGATGCCGAGGTCGGGTTTTCGGAGCCAAGAGCAGCAAGAAGAAATAGAAATAAACTCATGTATGACGGAGAACTTACAACCGGATCACACCCAGAGGAGTTGGGTCAGCCGGGTTCTGCGATGGGTGACATTCCGGTAGATGATGGTAATATACCAGAAGACTTGTTAGTCACTCCAGATTTGAGACCCGGAAGATCAGTAAGATAAAACTTTAGGACACAAATTTAAGGATAAAGAAAATGACATCGAGAGAACAAAGAAAGTTAAAGAAAAAGAAGACCAAGGAAAGAGATGCTAAGAAAAGAGTCTTGGCACGGCGGGAAGCGTTAAGAGCACCGGCTCGTGAAGAGAAGGCCGAAGCTAAACGTCAGAAGAGACAAGACAAGTTCATGAAAGATGTTGCGTCACTCGACAACAATTTTCAGTTCTTCACTGAAGAGCAGTTAGCAAATCTTGATGAGGCTACGTTACATCAGCTTGAAAAGAACTGTAAGGTGCTTCGTGGTCTTGAGGATGAGTATATGAAAGAAGCGGAAGCGAAGCTCCAGTTGAATGAGGAGCTTGAAGATGAAGGACATTTTACTCTTCAAGAAAAGCTCAAGGCTATGTCTGACAAGACCATTACTCAGCAGAAAAATATCGCCAACCAAGATGTAGGAACTGGTGGAGCGGCTGAATGCAAGATGGCTGTTGCAAAACCAAAGGTGGGTAGGTCAAAGTCAGACATAGCAGAAATTGCTTTAGTTAAAGCAAATGAGGACTCTTCTGAAATTACTGATTCCCCAGAGGTGTCGCTTTCTAAGGCCGTTGAAGAAATTTCTT
>Ga0209362_1002816_pt1 | contig 12510 bp, 12 predicted proteins | sample SaaInlV_165m_DNA_FD_184680 | JGI IMG/M metagenome (GOLD analysis project Ga0209362, IMG submission 184680) | Marine microbial communities from expanding oxygen minimum zones in the Saanich Inlet - Saanich Inlet SI037_S3LV_110m_DNA (SPAdes)... | ecosystem: Environmental > Aquatic > Marine >...
ACCTCCAGGTAATGCATTTATGGAATTTCAACGAGTATTACTTTCATTACATCAAAGAGGAATAATTTTAGCAATTAATAGTAAAAATAATTTTGAGGATGCAATTAAGGTGATTAAAGAACATCCCTACATGATCTTAAAAGAAGAACACTTTGCAGCCATGCGTATTAACTGGAATGATAAAGTCAGCAATATGAAAGAAATAATTAAAGAAATTAATATTGGATCAGATAGTTTAGTTTTCATAGATGATGATCCAGTTAACAGGGAATTTGTTAAATCAATATTTCCAGAAATTCTAGTTGTAAATTTATTAAATGATCCGTCATCATATGTACGTGAAATTGAAAATATTATTGATTTTAGTGTTTTAAAAATTACAGATGAAGATAGGAATAGAGGTAAAATGTATTTGAAACAAAAGAAAATAATTGAATTAGAGAAAACAAGTACTAATCTTCAAACATTTCTTAGTCAACTTGATTTAAAAATTATTATTAAAAATGTAAATGAATTCACTTTGCCAAGAGTTTCACAATTAATATTAAAAACAAATCAATTTAATTTAACAACAAAAAGATATCAAGAAACAGATATTAAAAAAATGATTCAAGATTCAAATTTTATTGTAACCTGTGTACAAGTACAGGATAAATTTGGAGATAATGGAATTACAGGAGTATTTATCATCAAAAAAGAAAAGAAAAAAGAATGGAGAATAGATACATTTCTAATGAGTTGTAGAATTATGGGAAGAGATATAGAAAAAGGAATTATGGCTCACATAATTAATAAAGCAAAAGAGAATAATATTGAAAAAATAAATGCTGAGTTTATTCCAACACAAAAAAATAAACCAGTTCAAAATTTTTTAGCAGATCATAAATTCAAAAAAAATGGACAATTTTGGACATATGTAGTGAAATCAGAAATTAAGATACCAGAATATCTTAGTGTGGAGGCAAAATAATGTCAAAAAAACTATATGAAATAATTTCAAGAGTAATGAAAATAGATATTTCAAGTATATCGGATGAATTAGGACCAAAAACCATTGAAAATTGGACATCATTTAACGGATATGTCTTGCTTAATGAATTAGAAACAGGATTTAATGTAAAATTTACCATTGATGAAGTAATAGATGTTAAAAATATCATAGATATTAAGAGACATTTAACAAATAAGGGAATTAAGCTAGATGAATAATCCATTAGAATATTCATTTAATGAAATTAAAATAGGATTAGAACATCATTTTGAAATAAGTATTGATGAAAAACTAGAAGGAGATTTTGCAAAAATTTCAGGAGATTTTAATCCACTACATATGGACGAACAATATGCTAAGAAAACTAAATTTGGAAAAAGAGTATGTCATGGAATGTTATTAGGATCATTTTTTTCAAGACTAGTTGGAATGTATTTACCAGGAAAAAATGCTCTATATTTTTCTCAAAATTTAAATTTTGTAGAACCATGTTTCATAGGAGATATAGTTATTGTAAAGGGGAAAGTAATGAATAAAAGTGAAGCTACAAAAATGATCAAAATAGAAACTACTATTAAAAATAATACAGGAAAGTTATTGGTTGAAGGAATTGCACAAGTGTTGGTTAGATAAATAAAATGTTTAAACAAATAGGAATTGGTATAGATATTGCAGATATAGAAAAATTTGAAAAAATAAAATTTGAAAGAAAACCAGAATTTTATAAAAAGATATTTTTACCTTCCGAAATTTCATATTGTTTAAAGTATAAAAATCCTTATGAAAGATTTGCAGGTAAATTTGCTATAAAAGAGGCCACAATAAAAGCAATCAAAGAAAAAATTAATTTATTAGATATTGAAACAATACATATAAAATCAAAACCAAATATAAAAATTCAAAAAATTAAAAAAAAATATCAATTTCAAATTTCTGTCAGTCATGATAAAAAAATTGCTGTTGCAGTTGTAATATCATTTGAAAATAAAAATAAATAATTACTAAGAGTAATTTTTTCTTAATTTTTTATTTCTCATCAATTTAACCATAGCATAAAGAAGAATCGAAGATTGTATCAGAATAATCCCAAAAATTGTAGAACCAACTCCAATTATAGCAGAGCTAAGAAGAATTTGTCTAGTTTCTGTAAAAAGATTAACTGTAAAAATAAGAAAACCCAAACCAATGGATAGAAATACAAAACCAGGCATTCCATAAAATTTCAAAGGATGTTCCATTGAAATAAATTTAAGAGTACTAATCAACACAGATGAACCATGAGATATAGGATTATGAGTAGAAGTATCCCCATCATATAAAATAATTATTGGAACTTCAACAATTTTTAATCCCTGCTTATTTGCTTTAATCAGTATTTCATTTGAAACACCCATTCCAGATTCGGAGGGTGTGACATTTTCAATAACATGCTTACCATAACCTCTAAAACCACTCTGTGAATCAGTAATATTTTGCTTCAAAGAAGTATTTGCCAATTTTGTAAGAATTTTAATTCCCACTTTTCTGTAAGATGGAACATTTTTTCCATCATTATTTAAAAATCTTGAACCAATTACAAGATCAGCTTCCTTATTTTGTAAAGGTTTCAAAATAGTTTGAATATCTTCAATTCGATGTTGTCCATCAGAATCTAAAGTAATTAAAAATTCAGATTTTTCTTCACGTGCTTTTAAAAAAATTGAACGAATTGCAGCCCCATATCCTAAATTTGTGTCATGTTGAACAACTAATACTCCCATATCTCTAGCAATTTTTGCAGTTGAATCACTTGATCCATCATCACATACAATTATTTTATTAGTGATTTTTTGTAATTTTTTTATAATTTCTGAAATATTTTTTTCTTCATTGTATGCAGGAATTCCAACAGTAATGTTCATAAAATAACCTACATGTCTTTCTTTAACATTTTAAAACCATCATAACACATTTTCAAATCTTTCAGACTTCTAATTTTTAAAAATTTATTGAAAATATACGAAGGTCTAAAATAATATTCACTATAAGCTTGTTTTGCCCAAGATTTCAAATCATTAGCAGATAATGAATTTGTTGTTAAAACTGGTGCCTGTATTCCGCCAACACCAACTCCAGAATAGACAAATTGATCCCAAGTATCATCTAATTTTACTAATCCAGATTTTACTGCTTCATCATATAATTTATTTCCAGGAAAAGGCATGGTGATTGCAAACATAGCATATGTACAATTTAATTTTTTTGCAAAATTAATTGTTTTACGAATTGTTTCAGGTGTTTCTTTTGGTAAGCCAATCATATAATATCCTACAGTTTCAATTTTTGCATTATGTGTCCACTTTATTGCATTTTCAGCTTGTTCCAATGTAGCAGTTCCTCCTTTTATCTCATGAATAAACTCACCATGTTCAATTCCATAAGACATCATTCTGCATCCAGCTTTTTTCATAGCATAAAGCATTTCTTGATCTACTAAATCAACTCTAGTTTCAGCATCCCACACTAGATCAAAGCCTAGATTTTCCGGAGTCATTGCATCCAAAAGTTTCATGGTAGCTTTACGATTAAGAGACATTACATCATCATAAAATGTTAGTTCCTCTATACCATATTCTGAATGTAAATATTTGATATGATCAATAACATATTCTGGCGATTGATTTCTAAATTGTAATCCAAAACTATTTTCTCGATTACAATAATTACAAAAAAATGGACAACCTCTTGACCACATGATACTACACCATTTTTTACCAGTACTTTTTGGTGGATGTGGATGATATCCATCTGGGAAATGGGGTAATTTATGATATGCAGGGTATGGTAATTCATCCATGTTTTTAATATAAGAACGAGGTGCTGTTGGAACCACTTTACCATTTTTTCTAATAAATAATCCAGTGACATCTTCAAGAGGACTACCTGAAACAATTTCTCGAATTTGCCCTTCACTTTCATCATACGAAATGACATCTAAAGCTGGACATTTTTGTAATGTAATATCAGCCAAAACTGCATGTGGTCCTCCTAAAACAGTTAAGATATTAGAATTAACTTCTTTAACAGTAGTTGCAGCTTCTAATGCAGGATTTGCAAAAGGAGTGAAAGCACTAAATCCAACAAAATCAGGATTATGTTTCTTTACAGCCATTTTTACATCATAAACATAGTTTTCTGAAAAATTCCCATCAAGAATATCCAGTACATTAACATCAGGTAATCTTTCTAAAACACCTGCAAGATAAGCTAATCCCAAAGGAGGTTGAGGATGAGGATCTGCATCAGAACCACCCTGTAAAGCATTTGAACCAGTAGGGGGTCTAGTAAGTAAAATTTGCTTATATTTCATATATTTTTCATTATATTATTTTAATATATAAACATCGATTAAATGCAACAAAAATAGTATAAAATCTAATTAAACTAAAGTCCAAAATAATCATTAATGGGTAAAACATTGGAAAAAAACAGACAATCAACTATAGAGAAATTTGAAAACAAAATTTCATTTTTTTCAAATAATATATTTTTGTCACTTTTGATAATAGGGATTATAGGTTTATCCATTAGAATTTTATTTTTAGACATTGAAATTCCAATGAATTCAGATAATTTTCGATACTTTAATGTCGCCATAAATCAAATGACAGGGTATTCTTCAGAGGAGTTTCTTCTTGCTAATGATGGATGGCCATATTTTTTGTCTTTATTTTTTTCAATTACTCCTTCAAACAATTTCATGGATTATATGGCATTACAAAAATTCCTGACAATTGGAATTTCAGTTTTAACTATTATTCCCATCTATTTATTAGCAAAACAATTTGTCAGTAAACAATATGCCATACTAAGTGCAGCAATATTTATTTTTGAACCAAGAATTGCTCAAAATTCTTTGTTTGGAATAACAGAACCATTATACATAATGGCATTAACTATTTCATTAGCATTAATATTTTATAAAAAATATTATCCACAATACATTTCATTTGCAATTCTATCTTTTGCCATACTAATACGATCAGAAGGATTATTTTTATTACCAATATTTTTTGTAATAGTTATTCTTCGTTCTAGAAAAAATAAAAAAATATTTTTTCATTTATTTATTATTTTAATAATTATAACATCAATTTTATTGCCTGTTTCAATCATACGATCAGAATATCTTGGAAATGATGGGATGACTGCAAGAATTTCAGGCGGAATAGATCACATATCTAAAACATCAGATGGAAATCAAAATCAGATATTTTCAATTGTCATAAATGGAATTATTAACATGTTAAAATTTTTGGCATGGTCTCAAATACCATATCTAATTTTCTTTGTACCAATTGGATTAATTTTATTTATCAAAACAGGTAACAAATATGAAAAATCTTTAATTTTGGTAGCAATTTCTGCTTTGATACCTACAATTTATCCATACTCATTTGCATCTGATGTGCGATGGATTTTTCCATTATATCCAATTTTTTGTATAATGTCAGTTTATTCAATGAGATATTTTTTGCAGAAAACTACAAAGCCAAAATGCATTACAATTGTAATCTTTTCATTAATTATCATATCCTCAATATTTTACCTTGATTGGAAAGATATAGATCAAAGTAAGGAATTAGAATTGTATAATTTAGCTCTAGAAATATCCAGTAGAACATCAATGGTGAATGTATATTATCCTGAATCAAGCTATCTCAATGTAGTTGGATTAACAAAAGTAGAAAAATTCCCCATTCCAACAAAGGAATATTTGGATAAAAATATAGAGCAGTATTGGTACAATGAAAATGATTCAATAATTGATGTAATTCAACATGGAAAAGAGTTAGGTTTAACTCATTTAATAATTGATAATAATGAAAATCGTCCACAGTTTGTAAAAGATATTTTAATTGATGAAAATAATTTTCCGTATTTAATTAAAGAATTTGACTCGTTAGAACATGGTTACAAATATGAATTAAGAATTTACAAAATAGATTATGAGAAATTTGGTTTAATGAATGAAATAAAAAAATAAGGAAAAAAATTATCACAACATCATAGGTTTAGGGATAGGAATAAGAAATTTGCCATTATCAATATTATAATAATTTAGCAAAACAGTTCCTTTTGCAGATGCACCATATCCAATCAAAGATTTTTTTAAAAAATTAATATTTAAAATTAATACATTAATACAAATATACTAGTTTTTATTTTTAAAACTATGATTGATGAAGAAATTAAAGAAGTGTTAAAAAAAAATGGATTTAAGATTGATGAAGATTCTGAAACTAGAATCAAAACAATGATTCAGTCAATACAAGATAATAATGAATTTCATAATTTAGAATATGTTTTACAATGGTTTGAAAAAAAACGGAAAGAATCCCCTATGAGACTTAAAGAAATTGGAATAAATGAATTAGAAAAATGGCAAGTGTCACAAAATACTGGAAATATATCCCATGAATCAGGAGGTTTTTTTGAAATTATTGGTCTTCGAATTTCAAATTCTTTAGATAGGGAAGTTGGAAATAAAGGGTGGACACAGCCAATTATTGCAAAAAATGAAATAGGGATTTTAGGTCTGATTATGAAAAAGTTTTCCAATATTCCACATTTTTTACTTCAAGCAAAAGCTGAACCAGGTAACATTGAAAAATTACAATTATCACCTACATTACAAGCTACAAAAAGTAACTTAGAACAAAAACACGGTGGAAAAAAACCACTATTTGTAGACTATTTTGAAAATACAAAAAAAAGTAAAATAATTTATTCAAAACATCAAACAGAAGATGGGGGAAGGTTTTATTTGAAATCAAATTTAAATATGATCGTAGAAGTTTCAGAAAATGAAAAAATTGAAATTCAGGATTCATTCATTTGGGTCACTATGTATCAAATTAAACAAATGATTCTTCATCATGAAAATTTAATCAATCCACATGTTCGTAGTATAATTTCAGGATTTTAGGTTTGAAAAAAATTAAATTTGGAATAATAGGTTGTTCAAAAATTGCAGATCGATCTTTACTTCCAGCAATCATAAATTCTGATTTTGCAGAGTTAGAGATGATAGGTAGTAGAGACATAGAAAAAGCTAAGAAATTTGCTAATAAATTCAAGTGTAAGAATTTTGGAACATATGATGAGGTGATTGATGGAAAAAATATTGATGCAGTATACATCTCTGTGCCAACAGGATTACATCAGGAGTGGGCAGAAAAAGCTGCTAAATCTGGAAAACATGTTTTATGTGAAAAAACTGCGGTTACATCATATTCACATGCTAAAGAAGTAATATCGATAGTAAAAAAAAACAAGACTAGAATTATGGAAAGTTTTATGTTCCAATTTCACCCTCAACATATTAAATTAAAAGAAATAATTGCAAAGAAAGATTTTGGTAAATCTTTCATTTTTTCTGGTATGTATGGTTTTCCTCCAATATCAAAATTAGACATACGATATAATGCAGAGTTAGGTGGAGGGGCATTAAATGAAACTGGATGTTATCCAATATATGCAAGCAGAATGATATTTGACGAAGAACCAATTTCAGTTTCATTCAATCTTTTTAATGATTTGAAAAATAATGTAGACGTTAAAGGTCATGGAAATATTGAATTCTCAAACAGCAAAAAAGCATTCATTGGATTTAGTTTTGAAAATCAATATCAAGCAAATTATAAAATTTGGGGGGAAAAGGGCATTGTTGAATTAAAAAGAGCATACGCAGTACCTCCAGATTTTTCACCCACAATAGAACTAGTAGTATCAGATAAAAAATCACAAATTAAAATTGAACCAACAGATCATTTTAAAAATATGATTAATATTTTTTGTCAAGAAATTCAAAAAAATGAAAAAGATAGTATAAATTTTGAAGAAGACCTTCTTAATCAAGCTAAATTGTTAGAGGCTATTAGAGAATCTAGTAAAAGAAATACTATAATTAATTTATCAGATATTCATTGAGATTTATATTTTTTAATATATTCAATTAGAAATTTAATATAATAAGTAGAAAATAAAAATAATTTTTATTATAATATCTCAGGTTTTGGAATAGGTATAAGAAATTTTCCACCTCTACTTCTAAATAATTTTTCTTTCTCTAAAATTTCATCCTTATAATTCCAAACCAACAATAGAATCAAATCACCGTCCCCTTTAGTTTCTATCTCATTAGGTGGCAATATAGGAATATGAGTACCAGGAGTGAATTTTCCTTGTTTTAATGGTGTTGTATCTACAATGAAATCAAGAATAGTATTATCAATATTACAATAATTTAGTAAAACAGTTCCTTTTGCAGATGCACCATATCCAATCAAAGATTTTTTTTCTTTTTTTAGTTTAATGATATGTTCTATTAAATCAGATTTTAAGTCATTAACATTTTGAGCAAATTTTTCATAAGTTAGAATTTTATCTAAACCATATTGATGTTCTTCATCTAAAAATTTTTGTACTGAATTTTTTTGTAAAATATTCCCTTTCTTTGTTATGAAAACTCGTATTGTTCCTCCATGTACAGTTTGCTTTTTTATATCAAAAACTTCTAATCCAAATTGATGTACTAAATTAATTATAGGTGAAAGTCCAAAATATGACAGATGTTCATGATAAATTGTATCAAATTCTAATTTTTGAATTAAATCATTCAAATATGGAACTTCAAAAATAAAAATACCATTTTCTTTAATTAAAATTTTAATGCCCTCCATAAAATCATGAAGATCATCTACATGTGCAACTACATTATTTGCTACAACTACAGATATATTTTCAATTTTAGTTATTTCTTTGGCTATAGTAGATGAAAAAAAACTATTTTTTGTTGGAATTCCCAATTCATTTGCAATTTTAGCAATATTTTCTGCAGGTTCAATTCCTAAAACTTTGGCGCCTAATTTTTTAAATTCTAAAAGCATAGAACCGTCATTACTTGCAATTTCTAATACTGTGAATTCATTTTTAGAACTTAAATAATCATTATAAATTTCATTGGCATATTTTTTAAAATGCTCTACTATAGGTTTACTTGCACTAGTCATGTAAGGATAATGCTTAAACAGAAATTCTTTATCTACGATATCCAATAATTGTACAAAAAAGCAATCATTGCATAAACCCAATCTTAATGGAAATTTAATTTCTTGTGAAATTAATTTAATATTTTCAATGAATGCATCTGAAGGAGGTTGTTCGCCTAAATCTAAAATTATACTAAAATTTGTACCATTACAAATACCACATTTTTTTCGAGAATTATAATGCTTCAAATAAATCTATTAAGAATAAAATTTGAGGTTATTAAAATCATTAGAAGATATTTTTTGAATTAGATATCAATTCAGGTTCTAGTTTTTTAATTTGTTCATATAATCTATTTAATGATGAATCCATTTCATGAATTTTAATTCCTTCTTTGATTATTTTAGAACAGTCTAAACATGTGAGTAATGGTCTTTTAGCGAATTGATTAAAATCATTAGAAGATACACTAGTGATTAAATTTTTATCATATCCAAATACTTTTGTAATTTTTTTTGTAAATTCATATCTATTAATACAATTTAAATCAGTCGCATGATAAATTCCAGTTAGATTTTTTTCTATGCAATCATAAATTATGTTTACTAAATTATCTACTAATGTAGGATTAGAAAACTGATCATTAACAATTCTAATTTGTTCATTTTTATTTAATTTACTTAAAACCCACAAAACAAAATTCATAGATTTAGTATAATTTGATCTAGATTTTATTGAATTACTTGTTTCAAAACCATATAATACATTCGTTCTTAAAATGAGATGATTATCAAGTTTTTTAATTTCATTTTCAGCCTCAAGTTTTGTTTTCCCAAAATAATTCAGAGGTTTTGGGACATCATCCTCTTTATTATTAATACAATTTCCAGAAAAAACAAAATCTGTTGAAATATAGATAATTTTGCAATTTAATTTTTTTGCAATTTTACAAAGATTTTGTGTTCCCAACACATGTACAGAATATGCTTTTTTTTTATTTTGTTCACAATAATCTACATCTGTAATTGCAGCAGTATGAATAATAATATCAGGATCTATTTTTAGGATTTTTTCACAATCTTCAAATTTTGTTATATCAACTTTTATTGAATCAGATTTTTTAGAATTACCTAATGCTTGATTATATCCTTCAAAAAATGAATATTTTTTATCATTAGCTTTAACAATATTTGAACCTAAAAGTCCTTTTGCACCAATTACAAAAATTTTTGTTTTCATGAATTATTATTATTACTTGTAGAAGTAATTAAATCATAACTAATTAATGAAATTATTTTTTGTAAAAGAATATTTTAAATTAAAAAATAATTAATTCAGACTTTTAAAAAAATCATAACAGAGCAAAACAAAAATAATTTAATCTATAAATAAAAATTATTTAAAATATATTAATTCGTTTGTAAATATTAATTATATGTCATTTATTTTTAAAAGATTATCAATTCCAGATGTAATTCTTCTAACGCCAAAAGTATTTTCTGATGAGAGAGGGTTTTTTATGGAAAGTTATAGAAATTCAATTTTTAAAGAAAATGGAATAAATGCAAATTTTATACAAGATATGTTATCACATTCAAAAAAAGACATATTACGTGGATTACATTTTCAAAAAAATCCAAAAGCTCAAGCAAAAATAGTAATGGTAGTAAGGGGCAAAATATTTGATGTAGTAGTGGATATACGTAAAAATTCTCCAACATATGGAAAATGGATAAGTGAGATTCTTTCGAATGATAACCACAAATTACTATACATACCAGAAGGATTTGCACATGGATATTGTATACTAAGTGATAATGCAGATATCATATACAAAGTAAATAAAGAATATTCTCCAGAAAATGAAAGTGGAGTAATTTGGAATGATCCAGATTTAAATATAAAATGGCCATGTGATAATCCGATTATATCAAAAAAAGATTTAGAATATCCTTTTTTGGAAAATTCAGATAATAATTTTATGAATTAAGTAGTCATCAATTAAATAGTAACTAAAATTTAGAAAAATATGCAAGTTTTAGTTACAGGTGGAGCAGGGTATATTGGCTCAGTTTTAGTCCCTAGATTATTAAAAGAAGGATACAAGGTAAAAGTTCTAGATAGATTTTATTTTGGTCAAGATAAACTAAAGTCAGTAATTAAAAATCCTAATTTGAAACTTATTCAAGACGATACTAGATGGTTTGATAAAAAAATTCTCAAAGGTGTAGATGTTGTGATGGATTTAGCTGCACTTTCTAATGATCCAAGTGGAGAGCTTGATCCTAAACGAACTATAGATATTAACTTTGGAGGTAGATCCAGAGTTGCAAAATTAAGTAAACAACAAGGTGTTAAACGGTATATTTTAGCTTCTAGTTGTAGCATTTATGGTTTTAACGATGGAAACTTGGATGAAAAATCAAAAATTAATCCTTTAACTACATATGCTAAAGCAAATAGAAGAGCTGAGATAACTGCCAAAAAACTTGCCAGTAGAAAATTTACTACTACAATGCTTCGATTTGCAACAGTTTTTGGATTATCTCCTAGAATGAGATTTGATTTAGCTGTTAATGGAATGGTTTTGGGATTTTTTAAAAATAAACAAATACCAATAATGCGTGATGGCAAGCAATGGCGTCCATTTATTCATGTAAAAGATGTAGCAGAAGCATACATTACAGCTATTAAAGCCCCTTCTGATAAAATTAATGGAGAAATTTTTAATGTTGGTTCTGATGAACAAAACTATCAAATTTTGCCTTTAGCAAAAGAGGTAGCTAAAGCAATGAAGATTCCATTTAAGAAGAAATGGTATGGAGATCCTGATTCTAGATCATATCGAATTAGTTTTAAAAAAATTCAGAATACTCTTGGATATGATACAAAATACACTGTTTCGTATGGTGCAAAAGAAACATTTGATGCATTAAAGCAAAAAAAGATTATTGACTCAATTCAAACCAAAACTGTAGAATGGTACAGGTATCTACTTGATGCACAAAAAATTACAAATTCTATAACAATAAATGGTAAAGTCTTGTAATATTATTTGAAAGTGATATTTATTGAAAGGTATAATTTTACATGGTGGTCACGGAACAAGACTTAGACCGCTAACTCATACTGGGCCCAAACAATTACTTCCAATTGCTAACAAGGCAATGTCCCAGTATGCATTAGAAGATTTAAAAACTGCAGGAATTACAGAGATTGGAATTATAATTGGAGATGTTTATCCTGAAAAAGTAAAAGAGTATTATGGATCAGGAGAAAAGTTTGGTGTTAAAATCACTTATATTTATCAAGGCGAACCAAAAGGAATTTCACATGCAATCAGATTGTGTAAAGATTTCATTGGAAATGAAAAATTCATCGTTTACTTGGGTGACAATGTATTAAGAAAGGATCTTACTGATTATACTGAAAAATTTACATCCTCGGATTCTGACGCAATGATATTATTATGTGCCGTTGATGAC
>Ga0209362_1002819_pt1 | contig 12506 bp, 7 predicted proteins | sample SaaInlV_165m_DNA_FD_184680 | JGI IMG/M metagenome (GOLD analysis project Ga0209362, IMG submission 184680) | Marine microbial communities from expanding oxygen minimum zones in the Saanich Inlet - Saanich Inlet SI037_S3LV_110m_DNA (SPAdes)... | ecosystem: Environmental > Aquatic > Marine >...
CGAATTATGTGATTTTTCGAATTGTGGTTGCCTAGAAACCAGGCGAATACGCAAAAGAGAAGTCCGCTTGAGGCAAGCATACGAGTAGGGCGAACAAGATAAGCCAGCCAAAGCAGGCTGGCCATCCCCCAGAGGGCAACGCTTGCATAACCGAAGTCGCTAAAGGTTTCCGGGTTCATTTCCTGAGCCTCATAACGGCATCGTTCCACTGGGTGAAGGAATAACTGAGCAGATTGATACCCAGGTTAAAGGCAGCATCCCTCATTTGCGGAGTGATATCCGTAAATCCGGGATTTTTCCATGCATCGTTCATGTCTCCCGGATGATAAAAGAGTACGATCCGGCCGTCGTGCTTGATCGCCTTTGCCCTTCGGCCACCGTGGTGCCAGAAGGCGGGAGCTCCATCAGGAAATAGGTTGGGCACTTGAAAGATGACGTCGTCATCCGCCAAGTCGATGAAGGGCTTGTCGGGAAAAACCTGTCGTACGAATTGAACGAAGGAATGGTGAAAACTGGGGCTGCCTGCATCCGCAATCAGCATCCCTCCCTTCAAGCAGTATTCGCGCAACACTTTCCGATCGCCCGCGCCGACTCGCCCCATGCTTCCGTTGCCGGTCAAATAAACGAAAGGAGGGAATCCGTCTTCGGGGTACTTGGATAGGAATGCGATTGAATGGCTTTCTCCTTTCTTGGCAATTTTCCTGAACCCCGAGGCATCTCTAAAAGCCTGCAGGAAATTGACGTCGGCCCCGGTCGGGTCATCCATTCCGTCGTCCCACCCGTTTCCTCCGTGTTCCAGGCGGATGAAACGTATCTTGTAGTCCTCCATCCCTGCGGGGAAGCCTCCCTCTGTTCCTCCACCTGCGCCCAGGTTCCCGGGGACTCCGTTTGGGTTTGCCTGGTAAGTCAATTTCGTGGCTTCCTTCATTTGCTCGGAGAGATCCGAATCATCGATGTCGGGCATTGCGTAAATGATGGCGGAATTCGGTCTGAGAATAAGCTTCTCTTTCTTTTTCTTTTTCGGTTTCACCATCTTGACCATTGCTACCACCGGGTTTCCGCTCCCCTTGGGCAATCGATAAGCCTCCACGCATCCAGCCATTTGCAAGATCCAAGGAATAACTATGAGAACCAGCACGTGCGTCGCTATGCTCCGATAGAGGCTCTTGCGATGTCGTTCGTCAGGGCCATGAGTCCTCAAGTCTTCAAGGGTCAGGTCGCCGTCCATTGGTTGCCCTTCCGATTTGGAGAATACGGAATAGACTGCCCGCGTCTTGAGCATGGCCTGCAACCAAACCGCATAGAGTGCAATGGCCATCGCAGGCCATGAAATTTCCCACCAAATAAGCAGAGCCGACACCCGATCGGGGACCTTTCCCGCCACCTCGACCTTCGCCCCGACCGCAGTCGAGTATCCTATTCCCGTAGCGATAAGGTAGAGGGCAACCGTCAGGTATACCGCGTATAGACCCGCTCTCATTAAAATATAGGCCAAGCGGTTCGGCCAAAGCCCGAGCAACCCTCCTCCTCCCACAAGCAAACTAGCACCGGCGAAAGCTTGGAAGCAATAGGTCAGCAGAATAAGCAATCCCACCTCCTCAAAAAGGGCGGACGCCATCGGGTTGGCGATGAGCCATGCATGCAAGGCAGGTGGAATCCATTGCCAAACTCCCCACCCGAGAGTTGCCATAAGCAATGCGGCAACCCTTACCGTCCAAGCTTTGACACTCGAGGGACCGGTCGGTATCTCGTCGTATCTAACTGATGCGGTCAAGGATTGCATGAGATTGAATGAAAGAACTTTCTTTTGGCTTCTTTACTCGAAGAGGTCCTCCTCGGGATCGGACAGGGCGGGTTTTGCAGGTCCGGGTTTGATCACATCAAGCTCTTTTTCGATAAGCCCTTTTTCCTTTCCGTCCCCTGATCCGGATCCCTGGTCGGCACCGTTCTTTTTAGGAGAATCAACTTTTGGAGCCTTGTCTTTACCGCGTTTTCCCTTTTCGAACTGGCTGCTCAGGTCCTGTGCTTTCAATCCGTTTTTCTCCGCGATGTCGCGCAGGGACGAAGTCGCTTCACGAACCGCCTTTTCAATTCTTTCCTCTTCGCTCAATCCCGTGAGGTCCTTGCCCGTAACCGTTTCCATTAGGAAGGGTATACTCGTGCCCAACAGGACTACGGCATGTATAAGGATCGTGAAGGTCAGGATTGACTTGAGGCTTCTTCCCTCGAAGTGCCTCAACATATGGTTGGGCGAATGGTTTTGTTCTTCTTTGCTCATGATGTTTTTTGCTTTGTTGAAATTGGATCAGTTTGTTTTTTCACCGACTGCTTCGATGATCCCGCCCGCCTCTGCGATTGCCTTGAGAACGGGTTCGAAGGTTTCCTTGGGGAGGTTTGCGTCGCACTTGAACTGGACGTGTCTTTGGTCATCGGTAACCGTATTCGTCAACAAGGCGCGAACCCCCCACTCGACGTCTTTTGCCCCGTCCACGCGCACCCCGTCAAAATATATCTCACCATCCTCCGAGACGGCGATCCTTGCCACTACGGTGGCTTCCATCTTTTCGACCTTCTCGGATTCCGGCAGGGTTACCCGAACGTTTGCCTTGTCCTTGGAGACTTCGCTGCACACGAGGAAGAAAATGATCAGAAGAAAAGCGATATCCCCCATGCTGGCGATGGGCACAGGTACGGAACGCCGTTTCTTTCTTTGTGATTTGCGCATGGTCTTATTCCTCTTCCACCAAGGCGACTAGCCCCCCGTTCGAGCTGATTGCGGCAAATGCCTGGAAGTATAGGTCGTAGGGCGTTCCCTTCTCGGACTCCAGCATGATGGTTCTCTTGGATTCCTCTTTTTCCGGTAATTCAAGAGCCGCCAGACGCTCATTTAGCAGTTCGACGTCAACGTCCTTGTCATTGAACCTTATCCCATTGGTGGAAAGCCGGATTACGGGAGTCTTTTCGGACTGCGTCTGGTTGGATTTCTCCCCGGCCGGCAAGTCTGCCGTGATGGACTTCACCTTGACCAAGGTGGTGGCCACCAGAAAGTAGATGATAAGCAAAAACGCAATATCCGAAAAGGAACCGGTGGGGATATCTCCCTTCCGATGCTTCTTGGTCCTTCCTTGTTTGCGTTTTTTGAACATCCGGGCGGATTAATGATGGGTCAGGATGAATTCCGTCAGCTCGCTCGTGCCCTCGTCCATTTCCAGTTCGATTTCGTCACTCCATCGGTTGAATACGCTCTGCGGAATGACGGCCGCCAAGGCGATGATCAGACCGACTGCTGTCGTAACCATTGCCTCGGAGATACCGTTTGCGACTTCGCCTCCGCTCCCTCCGATGCTTCCCGCCTCGGCCAATCCGGCAAAGGACGCGATCATGCCGGTAACCGTCCCCGTCATCCCAAGCAAAGGAGCAGCTGTTCCGATTGTCGTAAGCACGTCGAGCCTCTTGGTGACAACACTCATGGCTTGGGCTCCGGACTCCTCCATGGTTTGGCCCACTACCAGTCGCATTGTCTCGGAACTCTCATCCTTTTCTTTCAAATGCTTGTAGGAACGCACTCCTGACAACAAGACCGAGGCAATAGGCCCGGAGGAGGTCTCGCAAACCGAGATTGCATCATTGTAATCATCCTTGCGCAGGCTGGCGAGTACCCTTGACCGAAGAGACCGTGTGTCGATTTTTCGGTTTGCCCGAAAAGCTGACCATCGATCGTAAACCACGGCTAGGCTGATCAGGCTGCACAAGATCAGTGGGACCATGATCGGTCCGCCTTTTAGTAGATGTTCTAACATGTCTGTTCTTTTGTTTGTTTGTTTTGATTAAGTAATTTCTCCAGCACGATGAGAGCGTCACGGGGAGAAAGGGAAAGGCTCTTGGTCATTAGAGACGATGCAGGTTCCAGAACGAGTTTTCCGCTGGCATGGTCATAATAACTCGATTGGCATTCGGACACTGAAATGCGTTCGACGTAATGCCTGCGGTTTGCAGCAACCAGTACGAGTTCGCTACCCGTTAGACAAAGCCAGACAAAGGAACGGCGAAACCACTGGCCCAAGTCGATTCTAGTCTTCGTGCGAATACTCAAGTGTGGTTCGGAATCACCTGTTTCGTTCTCTAGTAACTGGACTTCCTTGGCGTTCATCGCTGTCACCTGTTGGCCTTGAGTTGATCAAGTAAGCGTTGCCTGTCTACGCGTTCCATTTCGATGATTCTGGCGAAGGCCGGGTCATTGAGACGCCCTCGGGCTCTCTTCGCCCAGATTAGGTCGGGGTAGTCAAAAGTAATGCGGCGATACAATTCGTACGCTTTTTTGCGATCTAGTAGTCGTTCGCAAATGACGGCATGCCAAAACATGGCCTCGGCCTTGAGCCTAATCTCCTCGACCTCGTCGTTTTTGTATACATTCACGTACATTGCGCTCGCTCGTTTGTGCTGGTACGACTTGAAGTAATTGTTTCCAGATCGAACACCTGCCATGGAGGAAATCGGATGATCGGGAAATCTTTGGTAAAGCTTCCTGAAGACCATGGCCGCATTGAGGAAGTGGGGGTAGGAAAGTTCATCCAGACGGAGTATCTCGGCCTTGTCCGGTCCAGCCAGTTCTTCGCCATCCTTGATTTCCTTTTCCTTGTCGCGAAAAACGTCAGCCTGATCCTTGAACGCCTGGCCCTTGGATTCGAACTGATCGCCCAATCGGGACATGACCATGGGAATCAATTCGTCCTTGGGGTACTTGTAGGCAACCTTGACGTACTCCTCGATGGCATTCTCGATTTGGCCCATTTCCTCGTATACCATGGCCGACTTGTATTGAGCCTTGGGAGCAAATTCGGTTTCGGGGAAATCCTCGGGTATCTTGACGTAACGCATGAGGGCTTCCTGTTGAGCCTGTCTTTTCGATTTTTGATTACGGGCGAGGTTTGCGAATTCCTGAGACAAATTAGCCAGAAGGTAATCCGCATGGGCCTTGATGGAATCATCTCTGTAACTGGCAAGGGCTTCGGCTAGCAACCGCTCCGCATGGTTGATCTTGCGTCGGGCATAGCTATCTTCCCTTTTCTCCAGTTCGACCTCTTCTTGCTCGGCATGCTTCTTGGCCATCTCTCCATGTTTCTTCGCCAGCTCGAAGTAGCATTCCGCGAGAGTAAAGCTAGTCCGCACAGCCATCTCATCGGCCGAGTATCTTTTGCTGAAAGGTTCGACCCTGCCGTCCGCGCCGAGGTTGACCTGAAAGGAAAGTCTTCGATGCGGATTCGATTCGTCCGTTTCCATTGTGATCGTCACCTCGTCGCCATAAATAGCAGGAAACCCGTTCAACTCCACGGGTGGTAGAGGGTTCATCGTCGATCCATCCCCGTAAGTCAGAGTGAAAGCACCTTTGAAAACCCCCGAGTGAGCCTCGGTTTCCATCAATGGGAAAGTCGACTTGGCGCCGCTTTTCGCTTCCAGTCGAACCAATGCCTTGTCGCGGTCGGGCCCTATGTCAAGCCCCGGAGCAAGAAGGCGCAAGTAAGCTTTCTCTCCTACAAAAGCACTGCCAAGAGTCTCTTTATAGCCACCGTCCATGACGTAAAGCATGGAATGGGACTCTACTTTGCACTGGGTGGTCCGCCAGTTGACCTTTTCCTCATCGTCCAGAAAAGCGTACCCTATGAAAACTTTTTCGCCATCGCGTACTACAAGCCCTTCGGGAATGGCAGAGGAAACGAGTGAATCCGCAGCCTTTGTGGCGTAACTGCGATTGGGCAAATCACCGAGAATCAAGGGCGTGGAAAAGGCAAACCTCCCTTCCTCCAAAGGTGGCGAACTTGTGGCGGGTTTGGCGGAACGACCCCAGTCATGGCCAATCGGCGTAACGATCTCTGGCAGTTCAAGCAAGCCGTCCAGCTTGATTGTTCCGGGAACGGAAACGTCGAACGGTTCCTTCAATTTCTTGCCGGCCGCCTTTCGGCCCGATTCGGTTTGGACGTAGGCGACAATCTTGCTGCTCTCGGCCAAGGCCAGATGCGGAACGACGACGTCGAAGCGAAGGCTTGCCCCTAACTGAACGGGATGCTCACCTGACTCTTCGACGGTTACCTCGCGATAATCCAAAGAACGGAGAGGCTCGATTTCTTCGATTCCAATGCCACGTTTTCCGCTTTTGGATTTGAGTTCGCTTGGGACAACTTCGAGATCGGACTTGGGCAACCACTTGCCCGAAACCTCGAAAACGGAAAGCCGGGGGGGCGAAAACTTTGCATGTTCGATTGTAACTGTCCGATCGGCCGGAATACCCGGGTCCAGGTTTTCTTCATCCCGGTAAATTGCGGTTAGGGTTCCTCCCTGCTCGATTGTAATCTCCGAAGCTCGCTCAGGTTCTCCTTCCACGGGGAAGACGCGCCCGAGGAACCGACCGCTGTGCTCCTCGGTTTCGACAGCTTGTATGATGACTTCCTTACCTCCGCTGGCGCTTACCTTGAATTCGATGACGTCTCGCTTGGGTCCCGTGTCCAGATCGGGATCTTCGATGACGATGGCAAGAGGATCGTCGTGACGAAAACGTCGAATGGATTCCAATTCCAGAACCCGTCCGTTCTCGGTGTCTCTATAATTAAGGAAGGAGGCAGTGATCGTGGCGGTATTGAATGCCACAAGCATGCTTGCTTGGTTTCTGTTTTTTTTCTCGGTCGCTGAGATCGGATCCTCGTACCTTGCGACAATTCTGTCTCCCGGCACAACCTCCAGTTGATCATTTTGTCGAAGAGTCATGAAGTCATTCTCCACGGGCAAGTATTCTTTGCCGTTCCTACCGGACAAGGTGATCTTCTTGATTCCCGGAGCGACTCCGTCGAATCCTTGAATTGAAAAGCGGACCAACCGGGCTTGCGCACGGTCTCCGAATTGAACGATCAACCCCTTTTCAGATTTATCCGAAATGCTCGCAGGTTGAGGAATCTCTTTCAGCACTCCCTTGGGAAAGGCAGATGGGTCAAACATGGTATCGGGGCAGGGGAGCAGGTCATCATCGCCATCCACGTCGGCAAACAGTTGCAATCTTTCTTCCAAAAGAACGTTGCGTCCGCCATGCCTCCATACCTCGATTACATGCAATCCCGGTTCCAGTTCTCGCTCGATCAGGTAGGGGTCCTCGAACTCCTCGTTGGCAGGATTGCCATCGATGAGGAACAGGGTGTCCGCCTTGAATTCTCCGACCGTATCATCCGCCTCTCCCTTTTTCTTTTCGGAATCGGGATTCTCATCGATTGCATGAGCAAGCCGAAACTTTCGAATTGCCCTGGCGGGTTGATAAAAGAGCGCCCGGAATCGAATCAGTCCGGAGTATCCGGGGTGACCGGTATCGACGACAGGAAGATCCTTCGCGGTTATGTTCGAAACGTAGGCCGCGAGATATTTGCATGAGGGCGATGCGGAACGCCGTTCCATTTTCTCATGCCAGTCTTCCGGCAGTTCCCGTTCCTTTCGTTTGCTAACTGAAAAACCACCGCGATAGGTGGGGAAAGAGGTTACGAGGGGACGCCCATCCCAAGGCGCCGTATCTTCGGGATAACGGGCCCGGGTGATCCAATCGGTTCCGTTCATTGAGGTTTGTACCACGAAATGGGTAAGGGGAGTGTCTTCCGAAAGCCACTCGACGGACATTTTTTCAAGAGGAACGTCGTCATTGAGATCCATGCCGTACATTCGCTCTTTTCCCTTGTCTCCGACCAAGCCCAACCAACCGGGGTATGGCTTGGCGCTTATTGCCATGTTCGGGTCGCGTCCGGGTTCGCTTTCCGAGGCAAAGGCGAGGGCTTGCGCTCGGGCCGTTTGAACAATCGCCTGAAATTCGCCCGAGTACGGAGCGGTTTCCGTCAGTTCAACCATTCGGATCTCATCCCCGCTCGTGGTGGATAGTGAAAGAGATATTTTGTCGAGCTCAGGGCTTATACTTCGATCGGGATCGTTCACCCTGAGGTAAACCGGATTGCCCGGTCGAACGGCTCGGGTGCCCAAGGCGGCCTGCGAGGTTTCAAGTCCAACTTCTCTTATTCTGAGCCTGCGTTCACCCTTGCGAGGGGGAAAGGCGCCGGCGGTCAAGTCCAGATGGGCATCCGACGCTACGCCGATCACTACCTTGGGATCGGGTGGCAATTCATCCATCTTTTCGCGAAAGCGCTTGGAGTAACCAAACGTGATGCTATCCACACCCAATACCTGCAGGGCTTTGTCTCCCGGGACGGAAGGACCGAGCTCGGTGGGAATTTCGGCTCGGAAACGATCAGGTTGATCACCGAATTGGTAGAGCATGACGTGTTCCTCGTCTCCGGACTTGGCCCGGACCGTTATTTCTATGTCAACCCCAAGCCCCGAAACTCTTAGAGACGGATCGTCGAGCATGATTTTAAGGGATTCGCCGGGAACGATCACTTTGTCGGTTTCGCGGGCTCCAATGGTCACCAGGCTGGCATCGACGTACATTCTCATGCGACGCTGGATTTCACTCAGCAGCAAGTGCGCGTCCGGGTGGTTGGGGGAACTCCGAAGGACCTGATTTACCTCGTCGAACGCTTCCTTGAAGTTTTCCTGATCGGTGAGTACCTCCGCCTTGGCGAACCGAAGACGTGAACGAAAATTGTCGTTGTTTCCGCGGAGAAGCTTTTCCAGTTCGTCCAGCGCTGCGGAGTAATTCTTGGAAACGCGGTCGACTTTTACCGAACCGAGGGATGCCTCGATGAAAAGTTCAGTTCCCTTGTATTCACGGGCATCGGCAACTCTGCGATACCATGCTCTTGAAGTGGGCAAGGCTCCCTTGCCAAAAGCCAAGTCGGCATAGGCGAGCTTTAGTTTGCCTTCCTGCTCGATCGTAAAGGAGCCTTCCGCCTCGCGAGACCAGATGGTCAGGTCCTTGACGAGTTGTTCGGCCCGTTCGGGGTGGGAAGTCTCGACGTTTCTTTTCAGGAGCCAGAAACCGAAGTCCGCCGAAAGCCTGCGAAGTACGGCTTGGAGGGATTGATCGTTCTTGTCGTAAAGGTCCCATGCCGAGTCCATGTTTCCCTGTACGTAGTCGGCATAGGATTTGTAGATTGCGTAGGAGGGATCATTCTTTTCAACTGGGATTTCAAAGGCCCCAATCGCTTGCATTGCCTGCGTAAAGGCCGCCCTCAATCGATCCAGTCGATTTTGAGCCAAAGTTTTGTCATGAGACCTGCTCGGATCGAGAGCTTTGCTTTTCATTGATAGACCGCTACGGGCAATGGAGAAGACCGCGGAGGGATGCCCGTCCTGCAAGGCGGACTCGGCAAAATCGACTAAGGCATCGGCAAGGGGATCGCGGTTGTGGTGGTCAGGGAACTCGCAAATTGCCCAAAGAGCAGGAATCTGCGTAGTCGTCGACCCCCATTGCTTGCCCTCCTTCGCCTCCTTGAGGATGCGTAGCCCGAGCTGCTCGTATCCTTGTCGACTGGGAAAACGTTCGAGCGAGCGGGCTTGAGTGAGCAGGGAGATAAGATGATTACGCGTAGCGGGCGACCAGGTCGGGAGGGCGATGACCTTTTGCAAGCCGTGGATGAGAACGGGTTCGGGCGCCTTGCCCAAGCGAGTCATGATGGATTCGAGGGCGCCTTCGACTTGAGGCGGATTCGCTTCTTTCGGTAGATCAAGCAATTCTCGACTCATGAAACGCGTATCGGTGGTGTTGAATTTCGCGGTCAGTGCACTGGCTCCGAATAGATCATCGAGCACGGCCATCTCGTGGTAAGCCACCCCCAAACGCTCATAGGTCGCCGACTTCTTCAGTAGCTCCATCAGCGTCTTAGCTTCCTTTGTCTTTGGATCGACGCAGTGCAACCACATGCTCAGCATCAAACCGGATAACTTGCCAGCCTTCAGCTGCTGGCGGAGTAGACCGTCAATCTTCGCCGCAAATTCGGGTAACGAGCTCCTCAAGTCCCTAACGCCATAGGTTCTCCAGTTGTGATGCCCTTGGTCATGAATATTTGGAGAAAGCCGCAGTACAGCATAGACGTTCTGCCGTCCAAATTGTTCACGGTGACCTTGGTCAAATCGGGACTTTGTTACCGCGCGGGTCAAAAGATACCGGACGTAGTGCTGCCGTACCGATGCCTGCGTGTTATTCATCAGCCCTGCATGCAATTCAGTCATCAGTTTTGTCAACATTTGCAGCTTGTCGGCATCCGGCGCGTTGGTGAAGAGCTCATCCCACATGGGCAGCGATCCCGGCATGCGCGGTGAGGGGCTAAGTAGATCTGCTTGCAAGGCGTTGAACGCAAACATGCGATCCTTGCCGTTCGCCATTGGGTCGACCTTTTTCTTGAACTGCTGATAGCGTGCGTCGAGGTTGGCGTACTTCTTTATTGGCGCATCGTGATCCACATCCCGTTCGAATGCCCCGCTGTGCCAAAGACCGTGCGTCAGCGCCTTCACCTCGTTAAAGCGCCACATCTCCGACTGCATCATGTAGTCGGACGCCGTGCTGTAGTTACGATCCGGTCGCGCCCATGCGAGTACCATGGCGGCACCTGCGTATGGATTGCGCTGGAGGTGAGGAGTCAAGGCCTGAGCCTCTTCCATTGTCATTTCCTTGTGCCAGTAGGGGATATCCGGGCCGGAAAGAGAATTGAAGACAGCAGGCATTTTGGGAATCAACGCCCGCAATTCCTCATTCGAAAACAAATAGTCCTTTACTGAACGCCCCCTGGCAGCCTGTACTTTCAGGGAAAGAACCTCCTGCGCTTGCTCAATCGTGAGACTGGGCAAGACCTTGAGGATCGGTGCAACCTTCTCTTCCCGCCTCGGCGCAACGAAGGCCGTGACGTTCGGGCTGTGACCCGGACCGTACTGCAACCAACCACGGGCAACGAGAATGGAACCTTCATGGGGTAGGGCGGCAACCAGTGCATTCGCCGCCTTCAAGGGGCTATCCAAAAGGGAATCCAGTATCGGTTGCTTGGACTCGTACAAGTCGATCATCTTTGGAATAACTGGGGTGATCTCGATCACCCAGTTCAAGCGCGCCCTGGTTGTTGCCCCCGAGTACTTGGCGGCAACCAGTTTTTTCAATGAGGCAAAAAGGCTCTCGTCATTACGGTCGAAGGTTTCGATTCCACGCAATAGTTCGCTTTCATTCTCCCGGTAAAGCTTAAGGTTTTCGCCATCTCGATTGTAGACCGTGGTCAAACGTTCCGCAATCGCCTGGAAATCGTTTCGTTTCGCAGCTTCCTCAAGGAACCATTTGTCAAACTTTCGGGTTATGCCATAGGGACGCAAACGATTCCCTTCCTCACGCATGAACAGGTAGGCGGCCTCGGAGTCCTGCATTACGTTGATCAAGAGCCGGTACATCGCAGGGACTGCCTCGGAAGCAAGCTTCGCATCGACTGACTTGCTTCTCAGCAATCTCCTGTAAAAACCGGCAGCATCCTTCCATTCTCCCGAGAACTCAGCAGCTTGAGCAACCCGAAGCAACGAGGATTGGGCGCGAACGGTATTTCCCTTCAGCCATCCTTTGATCGTCGCATAAGCTATCGCTTGCCGGTTTTCCCTGAGTCCGGCCTTGAGGACCGAGTCGACCAGGGATTCGGAAGGGGGCGCGGCTTTCTTGAATTCTTGGATTCTGTCATCCAGTGGACTGCTCCAAGCAGTCGGATATATCCCCAAGGCGAGAAAGGTTAGAAGGAAAATTGTGTTTTTCACGATTAGGCCGGGCATTAGGTTCGCTTTATTTATTGAGTTCCTCCAGTCGCTCGATTTCCAGGTCGTTCTCCAAGCGGACCATCGAGTCTTCCGCCAACTCCCCTCGGGCATAAGCGGCCCAGTCACTTTCCGGGAAATCATAAGTAATCCTCTTGAATAAAGAGTAAGCCGCCAATGGTTCGTTCATCTCGCAGTAGCATTTGGCCCCCCAGTACATCGCTTTCGATCGCACTTGCTTCCCGTCGTAACTGTCATGTCCCATCACCTGCTTGAAGGTCTTGAGAGCTTCCTCCTTCTTTCCGGCGGTCAAGAGGGCTTGCCCGGCCAGCACGCCGACCTTGCCGGCCAGTTCATGCTCGGGGAACCTCTCGAGAAGTCGGATGAAAATGTCGGCTGTCTTGATGAATTGCTTGACCGCCATGGTCTTTCTGGCCGTGCCTTCGAATCGGGCATCTTCGTCATTTTCTTTGGCCAGTAATGATTCCGCCTCCTTGTCGTATCGGTTGGCCTTCTTCAGAAAGTGCGTACCCAGTTTGGCCATGGCGGTGGCCAGGTATTCGCTCTCCGGATATTTGTAGGCCAATTTGACGTATTCCTGAGCGGCGATCTCGGGTTCGCCAAGTTTCTCGTAGACCGAGGCGATCTTAAATTGAGCCTTGGATGCGTAGAGCGTGTCTGGATAACGGCTGACGACCTTCATGAAGCGCGAAAGGGCCGCCCGAAACCGATCTTTTCTCAATTCGCCAAGTTCGGTGCCGTCCGCCTCCTCAAACGTAAGATTGCCCAATATGTATTGCGCGTTG
>Ga0209362_1002823_pt1 | contig 12490 bp, 9 predicted proteins | sample SaaInlV_165m_DNA_FD_184680 | JGI IMG/M metagenome (GOLD analysis project Ga0209362, IMG submission 184680) | Marine microbial communities from expanding oxygen minimum zones in the Saanich Inlet - Saanich Inlet SI037_S3LV_110m_DNA (SPAdes)... | ecosystem: Environmental > Aquatic > Marine >...
GGGTACCGAAAGTGAAAATATGGGGTATAGGACTTGGTAGAACTGGAACAAAAAGTTTGTGTGAATCTTTAAGGTTGCTTGGGTATGAAATACTGCACAATCCTCCTGGATTAAAAGAAATTTCGTCAAGTAATATTGATGGTGCAGCCGAGGGAACTGTGGCATTTCATTTTAAGTATTTGGATTTAAGATTTACTGATTCAAAATTCATATTAACTACAAGAGATTTATTTTCTTGGTTAAAGTCGTGCAACCGAGCGATTGATAATTTATATCCTATGGATAGGTTTGATGAAACTGATGAGTTTTATAACCCAATGATTAGAAATCGTGCAAATCGTTATGGGTGTCTGGAGTATAATGAAGAAATATTGATAGAAAAATACTATCAACACCACAACGATGTTATTTCTCATTTCAAAGGAACGTTGGATAAACTTTTAATAATGGACATAACGAACGGCGACGGTTGGAATAAAATTTGTCCTTTTTTAGATGTAGATGTACCGGATATCGGATTCCCGTGTAAGAAGGAGACATGAGAGTATGAATAAAAAAGTAGCTATACATTTTATGTCCTTTTACTTTACGGATGTAATTTTTATGGTGGTGGACAGACTACACGAAGTAACCAAGCATCCCTTTAGAATAATAGTGGGTGACAACCTTAGTGAAAACTCCCCCATAATCCGTGAGAAACTTAGAGATTATGTTGAACAAGGAAAAATATCAACTGCATATTTTTTTGACAATAATAGTCGGTACAATAGAATGGAAATGTATAAAAACGAACCCAAACCAGATTATTATATAGGGAGTGACCAAGATGCCCTTGTAGAAGATAATCAAGATGGGTGTTGGTTGACTGATTTTGTTGAAATGTTGGAATCGGATAATAATGTTGGGATAACTGGATTCAGTGCTAAGAATGGTTGGGGATCTCGTTCCGGACAAAAACGTCCGTTCCACCAAACCTCCGGCCAGAAATGGAAAATGTATCCACCTAAGAAGAGAAATGGCCACGGATTGCCATTTAATGGACATCTTATGACATATAAGACGGAATTTATGGATGAATTCCGTAAAACCGGTAAGATGTATTCTGATGGCAATATCCAACGATTCATTGCAAACCTCGGATATGCATCTGCAAGATATGATAAATCATCGGTATATAATGTTAGTAGCATTAAACGGGGATTCTCGGTCGATGGTATGGATATTGCAGTCGAACATGGATACAAGAAACTTCGTGCGAGTTTCCGTCATGTAAGAAGAAAGTCTGGCAATTTTGAAATTATTCGGAGTGATGGTTAATGAAGGTTAATTCTATCATTCTTGCCAGAGGTGGAAGCAAATCTATTCCAAAGAAGAATATAATGAAGGTGGCAGGAAATCCATTGCTTTATCACTCGGCAAGGGCATCACTCGGGTCTTCCACGGAAGAGACATGGGTGAGTACGGATTGTACTGAAATCAAGAAGGTGGCACTGGACATCGGATGCAAGGTGATTGACCGACCAATGGAAATTTCAGGGGACAACTCAAAGAGTGATGAGGCATTGGTTCATTTCGCAGAAAACGTTGACTTTGATATATTGGTTTTTATTCAACCAACTTCACCATTGATAACATCGGAGGATATAGACAAGGGATTGGATATGATGGGTGAGTATGACTCGGTGTTTAGTGCGTGTCGTGAACATTGGATTCCTCGCTGGACATTGGATGGAAATCCAGATGGGTGGGATGTGAACAACCGACCAATGAGGCAGGACATGGATGAACGGTATATTGAAAATGGTGCGTTTTATATCACAACACGTAAACAACTTGAAACAAGTGGACTACGGTATGGTGGTAAAATTGGTGTGGTGGAGATGCCGTTACAGAGAAGTTTTCAGATAGACACGTACGATGATTTGGAACTTATGACTAGACTTATTGAGAAGGATTGAGATGATTATTTTCGTGGACATAGATGAAACGATTTGCGAAACGCAATCTGATAGGGATTATTCAAAGTCCGTTCCGATGAAAGATAGGATTGCAAAAATAAACAAATTGTATGACGAGGGAAATACAATCGTGTATTGGACGGCAAGGGGAACTGGAACAGGTATGGATTGGAGAGAAGTTACGGAAATCCAATTTAGGCAGTGGGGTGTAAAATATCACGAATTGAAACTTGGAAAACCAGTCTTTGATTTATTTATAGATGATAGGGTAATTGACTCGGAAGAATTTTTTAAGGAGAGTGAGAGATGAGTGATGAAAAAGAAATTCTTAAAAAGATTCTGAACGATTGGTCAGAGAGGGGGGAAATTATAAAATGTATAGATGGTTGTTATTTTCCGGATACCCAAAAAAGTCCTCATCAACAATTTCCGGTTCCATCCGAATTGTTGGATATGTATATGAAATCACTACTTGAAACATTAAGTGCGTTTCATGAGTATGCGGAGGACAATAATATTCTTTATTCATTGCTCGCGGGAACTCTGATTGGTTACTATTGGAATGGTGGTATAATACCGTGGGATGATGATATAGATATTGTGGTGAGTGAATCAAGTTTCCATGAAATAAAAGATAATCTTTGGCAAACCGGATATATTCCAAAAAAAATTAGAAAGTTTCGAGGATTTTGGGATGCTTCAAAGACTCGTATTGTGGAATTGGGTGGTGATAAATACGAAATAGGTTTAAATGCCGGCAGGCATTCGGAACACCGTGCCCCCTGGAGACGATGCATCAAACTCATTCCTTTGGGTGATTTTTCTAAAAGCAAAACAGGAGGAATTGATATTGTCCAGTGTAACGTTTTATCGGACGGAAAACTAACCGAGAGTTGGAAAAAGAATAGAATTTGTTTTGGACCAACCGATGATTCTTTACCGAAGGATTATCCAGTGGTAACATTCTCTGGAATTGAAACTAGGGCGGTGACGAGAGAACTTGGTGAACCTTATTTGGATCAGGTCTACGGACAAGCATGGAGAATTCCGTGTACTCCCAAGATGAAACATGGATATAAATTTGGAGAATGAGCAATGATAAGTCATACGCATAAGTGTATTTATGTTCACATACCCAAGACAGGAGGGACATCACTTAGAGTAGCTTTCCGTAAGCCGGAGAGGCAGGCGGGGATGGCACATAAACAAACATATCAACAGGATATAATATCTAAATATTATGTTTGGACAGTGGTACGAAACCCCTGGGATAGACTCGTTTCTGAATACCATTTCAGGCGGCGGCGTGGTTTATTCCGTCAACTGGACTATCGACATTGTTCGTTTGTTGATTTTTGTGAGTTACTTTTTAGTGGGGAATTGCAAAAAATATACCCTAAGTCACAGGTAATACATTTATGGCCTCAGTTGCAAGTTATAAACTATAATGTAAATGATATGACAAATGTAGATTTTATTGGAAGATTTGAAAACCTTCAAGATGACTTTAATGTTGTGTGCGACAAAATTGGATTCCCTCACCGAAAACTTCCCCACATACATAAAACAAAACACAAACACTACACAGAATACTACGATGATGAAACAAAACAAATTGTTGCGGAAAAATACGCAAAAGACATTGAGTATTTCGGGTATGAATTTGGAGAATGATAAGTCATAAACATAAGTGTATTTTCGTTCATTGTCATAAATGTGCAGGTGAAACAATTGAACTTGCAGTATTGGGTAAAGCGGACAGAGGAATCGGGGGTGACCATTATAAGGGTTCACGTGAAAAACATTTTTCAGTAAACCGATATATTAAAAAATATGGAGAGAATATGTGGAATAATTATTTTACATTTTCATTTGTTAGGAATCCGTGGGATCGTGTTATATCTTGGATTCGTTATCGTGATACTAGGTGGAATCTTTATGGAGGTGAAATCAATGCTTCTATAATTAAAAAAGAAGTGAGTAGTAAATTTTACACAAAAAATACATACTATAATCTTTTATCACTCGGAGGAGATTTTGATATTAATTTCATTGGAAGATTTGAAAACCTTCAAGAAGACTTTAATACAATCTGTGACAAAATTGGAATTCCACGACAAGAACTTCCACACGTAAATAAAACAGAACATAAACATTACACCGAATACTACGATGATGAAACAAAACAAATTGTTGCGGAAAAATACGCAAAAGACATTGAGTATTTTGGTTATGAGTATGGAGGGGATTGAAAATACATGAGGTTGGGTAAGTGATCAGTATGCATACGCAGATATTCCCACGACTTGAGGTTTTTTTCCTTGAGGAGTGGATTGAGCATCACACGACTCTTGGTGTTGAGAAGTTTTATATCTATGACACCGGATTGGTTTCAATTGATAATAAAAAACGAAGGCAACCAGGACGAAAACTGAATAAGGACGAGGTGGGTGTAAAGTGGTCAAAGAAACCGGACGTTAATTATTTTTTGGAATATTCCGATGATGAGATATATCAAAAGTTGCATCAAGTTATTGATAAGTTTAATGGAAACGTTGAGTTAATACCGTGGGCAGTTGGAAAGGAATGTATCAAAGATTGCAGATATAAATGTCAGGTGCACGGATATAGGCATTGTGTGAAAAACAACAAATCCGATTGGTGGATTCATATGGATCCTGATGAGTATATTCTTCCTCTAGTTCACACAAACCTACGCGACTTTCTGCATGAGTATCATAATCAGAAAGGATATGGTTCACTTGAACTTCAACAACGAGTTTTTGATTCACGCAAAAAAGACATTCCCGTGAGGAGTATTTGTACATGGGGATATGAAACTCAACTTAGAAAATGCATAGCAAAGACACCAACACTGATGATGCCAAGAAACGTGCATATGATTCATTCCAAACAAGGTGGACCGCATATAGTTGAACGTTCCGTTATGCGGTTTAATCACTATAGAGGACACCCGTCAACTTCAGGTGATGCTCATCACATTAGATTTAAGAATCGCAAATTTGACAAGCTTGATTTTGATATGGTTCGGTTTACTTCGAAATAATCTATTTTCTCTCAAACAACTTCTCGTTGTCTAAACTCAACACACCATCGTTTATCAAGTCAAGGTCAAAGAGTTTTTCCTTCACACTTTCACAGACCTGCTCCTCTACGGTCTTTGCAACGAATACGATTCTTTGAAGTGCTTTTGTTTTTGCACCATCTCGGTGAACTCTACCAAGACATTGCTTTAGAATGATTGCACTATAACTTGGTGAAATAAGTGCCATTCGTGGATACTTTCCATTTAGGTCATGGAGACTGATACCTGCACCTCCTGCCTGCGTGTTCACTATGATAACTCTTTTCTTGTCGTTCTGAAAATCGTCAATGTTTGTTTGGCGTTCCTTCTTTTTATTCCGGCCGTCCACAATGCACTTGGTTTTGAGTCGTTCGGATAGTGCGTCAATGCTATCCTTGAAGTTCATAAATAATACGATGCTCATGCCATTTTCCATTGCTTCTTCCGCAAGGTCAACGAAAAGAGGAACCTTGATCAGTTCGCACTTCTGCCTTGCACGGAGTTGGACTACGAGTGAGTTTGCTTGCTTCTCTTTGTCACTCTTGGCAACTGCATTCAATTTTTGCAATTCCACCTTCATTTCGTTGTAGACACCAGTAATCTGTTTGGTGTCGGTGTCTGCCATGTCATATGCAATGCTATGAGTATCACATTCGGGGAAGTTTGGTATTCCGTCACGACGTAGACGAATTCCACGATCAAGGAAAATATCTTTGTGGAGTTGCTTTAATACTGCCTTTTCTCCGTTGAACACATAACCCCACCTCCCTTGATGACATCCTCGTTTTCTTGCCCATTGCCAAAAGTTTGCATTCTTGTGTAATCCTAGAATATAACCCATTGCTCGCATCTCCAACGGATTGATTGCAGATGTTGCACTTGCCATTAAAATCTTGTAACCCTGTTCTTTTGCAAAGATTCCCAACTTGCTGTTTAAGGAGGTTCTTCCCTTCAGTTTGTGACTTTCGTCAAATACAAGAAGGGTTTTCTTGAGAACTTTCCATTTGAAAATCTTTTTATTTCGACCGTTGACCTTGGTGTTCGTCCAAGTTCCGATTGCTTTGCGGTTACCTGTGCGAAGGCTTTCATAGTTGATAACGAATTCAGGCACAATTTTGAAGTGATGCTCACAGACTCGTTTCCAACTTTCCTGAACTGCCTTTGGGCAGATGATTCCTATTTGCAGACCAAGCTCTCTTGCGACACCGATTGCATTGTAGGTTTTTCCTACACCTGTGTCACTTCCGTCCATTGCGGCCTTGTGCTTGAGGATGCTTGCGGAAAGTCTTGAGACGGCATCAATCTGCCAAGGTCTCAAACCTTCCGTGTTTTTTACCTTTCTTTTCGGTAAGTCACTTTTTTGCTTGGGTTCCGGTTTTGCCTTCTCACCAATCAATTCTTCCTTGTTTACGTTCCAATGGGTGATTATCCAATCTCTAGTGTCTTTATTCTTGGATACCGAATATCCCATCTTCTTCATGTGGGAGGAACCACTTTTCCAAAATGCCCAAAACCCCTCTGCAAAATCGGGATCGAGAATACAGCACTTTTTCCAACGACTTCCGTATTTCGTTAGAACCTTAATTGGTTTAGACCATGTTAGTTGGGTAGACAAGTCCATAATTTATGGTAGTTGTATATATATAATTATGTTAATTATATAAAATTATGTGGGATAATGTCAAACCAATTACGTTATTTTTAGAACAGGAAAACGACGATGGAAGTCGGTTCCTGTTGTATTTCTATTCCAATGACTACGAGTTGATTAAACTTCGTGAAGCAACTCATTTTGATGCAGAGGGTACTCTGATGGGGGGTTATTCCCGTTTATTGGATGCTCATGGATCGTGCAAATATGATTCAAATTTTTTCGTGGAAAGACTTTCAAAAAGCACCACGATGAAGTTGATTGAGTATTATGAAAATTCCAGTCTTTATATCGAATACTTAATGTAGATTTTTATATTTTTCAAATATTTATTTCTATATTAATATGTTAATGGGTATAAGTGCGATATGTCTGATTTAAATTTACGTCTAGTTACGGCATCCGGGATTTCGGAAGTTCTTCCTTCGTCAACGTCATATCCTGGTGGCCATCGAGCAATGTTTGTGTTGGTTGACACGGACACCCCAAATTTTAAACCAGAAGATAATCCGACAATTGATGTAACGTTCACGATAAAACAGGATGAAGAAACGACTACGAGTGTAATTGATTATGCGGATACGGAAGTGACATATGCACTTCCCTACATAAATACGCACTCTGCAACTGGACATCACTATTATAGTTGCACATGGCAAGTGTTTACTAAGATTTCTACCGAACCATCCACCACAACACCGACACCAACCCCGACTCCAACCCCAACTCCGACTCCAACTCCGACTCCAACTCCAAAGCCTGCAAACTTCATCCCAGCATCGGTGCAAGGAAACGAATTGATGTGGAGAATGTCATGGTCAAACGTTATGTCGGATTTTATAACGAGTTTCGCAGTTACTCCCAAAAATGTGACCGTGGGTGCTTATGGTACGGCGAGAGACAATTCGGGTGATGACTGGCCAGCAACCGAACTTACGAATTACACACCGACACTTGATGATTTGTTTGATATTGTTGCATTTGGTGATGAAGATACATACGGACCGGCAACCGAGGCTTCTCAGTGGGAAAACTATCCGTATCGTGCAGACGGCCCTGGTGGAATTTTGCGTGGAAACATATTAAAGTGGAAAACCGAAGCACACCAAACGATTTGGGCCCCGCAAATTCAAGGCTTGACGTTCGGTGGAGGTTCGTATGGAAACGAAACGCACCTTGTAAACTTAAAGGGAATGACTCACTTGGAGTCGGTTACTATCAGTAGTGGTGATTGGTTTAAGAAAATACAAGATTTTTCAACTGCCGGTGCAGATGGAACTGGATTGTCGGTAAATTTCTCCAGTACGTTCAAATATTGTACAGGAGAGGATTGTTCCAATAATTACGACGTATTACCCGATACCGACAATCAATATACCGAAACATTGCCATTCGATGCCTGGCCGACCAAGATGACTTCATTGAACTTGAATGGTTGTTCGGCAGTTGAAAAACTTACAGGGTTACCAAGTACGTTGGAAGAGTTGGATGTTTCATATACTGGAATTGAAAACGTAACTAACTTGGGAATTGCCAACAAATCTAAAATTACCACGTTGAACATGAGTGGATTGTGCAGTCATCGTCCAGACGACCACTCACCCATGATGTCCATCACAGGGTCCTATTTGTCTGGATTTACAAGTTTGGAAAGTCTTAGTGTTGCCAGAATAAGATCGTATCATCCAAAAATTACGTTTACACCGAACTCGTTACCCAATTCATTAATCACATTAAATATCCGATGCCAGGGTATAACATCATTACCAATATTACCGACGTCACTTGAAACATTATATGTAGAGGGAAATGAACTGACTACTATTCCTGCGTTACCAGTTTCAATAAAATCACTCAACTTGGGACAATACATCTCGTACTTCGGTATGGTTGGAAATCCACTATCATCATGGACGTCAGTTGAAATAACGGGTGGAACAACCTTACCACTTCTTACCACCTTTTTGGCAGATGCTTCAACTGATTTCAAACTTACGGACTTGACAAAAATGGTCGCACTTGAGACATTGCAACTTTCCAATAGTACATTGTCCGGCAATACTTTACCGAAAACACCGAACACCCTCGAAACCTTGAACGCAACGAACAGTGGTCTTGTGAAAGTATACACCGGCCCTACCGACTATGGAATTAGCAAGTCTCCGTTAACTGGTTTATATTTAGGTAGTAATCCAGGTTTGACCATATCGTCTGCCCATGTAGAAGCCTCAGAGCAAACTCTTACAACTCTGAATTTAAGTTATTGTGGAATAACAAGTTTGGATTTCTCCGAGTTTGTGAAGTTGTCGAGCATAACTTTAAATAACAACCCCGGCATCATTCCTGCATCGGTTGCCTTGAGTGCCCAGGGGGAACTGACGTCCCGAACCTTAAATTTGACAAATTGTGACCTCTCGTCAATGCCAGATATGGCAACTTGGTATGTCACCAACCTCTACATTGGTGGAACAAATACGTTCTTCGGAACTTCGGGTTGGTCGGGAAAACTGCCACAGGGACTGATCCAATTGGACATATCGTCAAGTTCGTCGATATCAGGAACTTTTACGGAAGATCTATCCAGTACGGCTATAACATACTTGGATATAGGTAGTTGTCTTAATTTGGAACGATTTCCGGAGACAAAATTACCGACAAACCTTGACCATTGGTTGGTGGAATACTGTCCAATGTTTACTGGTGGAACCGTCAGTAACACAATCAATCTTACCAACACGTGTAACAACTTGAATTACCTCACCATACGGGGGTCTGGTGAGATTACAACACTTACATTGGGAACGAAGAGTGACCTTGAGCATATATATGTTACCGACTATTCAAACTGGGCAGGAAGTTCCTGGGACGGATTTAATTTCAGAGCAATTATCACCGAGAAAACAAGTTACGATGCAGGATATCTTACGTCATTGACAGGAAATTTACCTGCATTGCATACTTTGGTTGCGGATAATTGTGAGTTAACTTCTATTAATCTATCCACTAGTTCCAATCTTGAGTTATTGTATTTGGTCGGAAATAAATTAACATCCGTTACACTGGCAAGTTCACTAACGAGTCTCCGGCAGTTGTATTTGAGTGGAAACAAGTTGACCAACATCCCAGTGATACCCGATGATGCCAAGGCACTGACACACGTATATCTCGATGACAACTTAATCACATCACAGACGCACATCGCAACGTTACTTCAGAAACTGGTTACCATTGATCCTAGTAATTCTGGACATTTGGTGTACAGTGGTAATGTTGACAGAAAGGTTCCGGATACGGATGCGAATTTCAAAACTTTAACACAGAGTGGCTGGAGGGTAAGACCCAATACACCATCCGCAGATGCATTTGAACCGGTTCCGGCCAATGGGGCACTTGAGATTCCAGATAGCACCACATGGGGTCCACGACAGATACACGTTAAGTTCCCTGCAAATAGTAGCACAAACAAAATAAAAATAGGTGGTGTGGAAGCAGATATTTCTGGATATCCTGGTCCATTTAAAATCAAAAACACTACTTGGGCATTGATTGAGGTCGGTGTAAACAAGAAGGTGAGAATGGGTGGATTTGTATTCATTCGTGTTACTTGGCATGGGTATATTACAAGCTCATCGTCAACTTCAATTCAAAATGCAGATGAAGTTGAAATTTTGGTGGAAGTAACGGAAGTTGGACTCGACGATGAAGCTGCCACGACAACTCCGACACCACTTCAAGCATCACCGACTCCAACACCGACTCCCACTCCGGAAGTTGGAATGGTTCCACCATATTGGGTAGGTGAGGATGGAGAAGAATTGAGTCCAAAGGACTGGAATCAAACGGAACTGAATTCCGGTATAATGCAACGCACGAAAACCGAAGGTATGTTGCTGATACGTCAGCAGTTTTCATCGTTTCCGGCCAGTGACCCACTTGAAAAGGAAACTCAGTATAGCATAACGATAACACCAACTGCAGCTAATGCCAACAAGAGGTTAAGAATTCGACTTAGACGCAAAGACAACACGCAAAATTGTACAGTCACGTGGAATACAATTGACGGAAACGACGTGAATATTTCCGGCGGTCAACCCCAATATATTGCGTCTTCTGCAACGTTCACCACCAGCTCGGACAATTGGAACATAGTGGACACGATTGAGATTGGATTTGCATCCGAGTGGCACAAACTGGATACGATTTCACTGAAGAAGGTTGGAGACGCATCTGAAATGTTGTTAAACGGTGATTTTGCAGTCACTACTCCGACACCAACTCCTACTCCGACACCAACTCCTACTCCTACACCAACCCCAACACCGACTCCAACCCCAACTCCGACTCCAATTATTTCAAACTCGTCATTGTGTATAGAGGGATCATCGGTGTCAAATTCAAACGGAACATATGACCCGGTTGGAGTATATAACGGGAGAACTTATTGGTCAGATGCCAACTATAACAATAACGGTTACTATGTATATTGGCCTGCCGATTCAAGTTGGAACTCCGTTACGAATTATTGGGCAGTTGGTACGAATTATGAATTAGTTGGAACTCCACCCGACTATTCCGAAAATGGAACGTTCAACTATCCTTGGGATAATACAGGAAGTTTGATGAATGAGGGGAAGATAACGGAAGGTCCCTGCCCCACTCCGACTCCTGGTACAATATCAACTCCCACCTCAATACCTGCTTCTGCCTCAACACCTGCTCCTGTGGGTGAACCTCCAGTTGAGTTTTCATCACTTTCATTGTATTCAAATTACGAAAATTTGTCAAACTCCGAGTCCGATGTGGTGTTTATTCTCCATGACTTGAAACTTTTACCTGAGAATTATTCAACTGTTATTAAGTCGGAACTTGCTCTTGGTACTGTGATGAACTGTCAGTTCTATTTGATGCGAAAGGGGTGGGACTCGGAAATCTTCAATCTGGGAGATGCACAGTACGCAATGGGTTCAGACTTGGCATATATCTTTGGTTGGGTATCGGGCGTTCCTGGATGGACAGATAACGCTACTGACTGGGACCGTTCAATTAACTATTTTAGTGAGATAACTGATATGCAAGATTGGAGATTGGAAATGTATCAGATGTATTCCTGGCCAGGAACTCCCACTGGATGGACTGCATGGAGCAACTACGGTACTTTTCAACTTGGACTGCGTATATATGAGTATGCTGGAACGGAACGAGATATTGAAGACTGGACTTGGGACGTTTCAATCTCCCCAACCGAGGTAGCACCATCAACTCCGACCCCAACTCCAATTCCCTTCGACACGAATACGTATTGTGTGTCTGGCATGGACCCCGTGATGAATGGTAATTACACGCAAAACTCACCGTTCAACCAGTTTTTTAATGGACATCCACTATATACCAATGGCAGTTATTTTATATCATGGAGTGGTGGGGATAAAATCCCTGAAGCACAATATTGGACAATGGGTATGTCACTGTCTGGAATGGCACCCTACCAAGGTTACTCATATTCCAATTCAGCAGATCTTACAGGAACTTGGAGAGCAGGAACAGACCCCAACGTGGCAGTAGTAACTTTAGGTGGATGTGTACCGACAAACTGCGAAGACTGTTTTGAAATCTCGGCTGAACCGTGGACGAGTCTTGATGGTTTCAATGGAGTCTATGAAAAGTCAAATACATTGAAACATGGACTACCTGTGTTTATACGCACGACAACGGCCCCTGGTGGGGGTACCCTCGTTATATACTGGGGTGGAGACGATGGTAATGGTTATACTAGCTTTAATCACAAACATAGATGGG
>Ga0209362_1002825_pt1 | contig 12487 bp, 9 predicted proteins | sample SaaInlV_165m_DNA_FD_184680 | JGI IMG/M metagenome (GOLD analysis project Ga0209362, IMG submission 184680) | Marine microbial communities from expanding oxygen minimum zones in the Saanich Inlet - Saanich Inlet SI037_S3LV_110m_DNA (SPAdes)... | ecosystem: Environmental > Aquatic > Marine >...
AATTGGCCAATCAATATGTTCTCGGGCTTGAGATCGCGGTGGATCACACCATGCGCGTGGGCATTCGCTAAAGCTTGACAGGCTTGCATAAAGATGTCGAGCATCCGATCCAGCGTAAACTCCTCTAATGCTACGGCATCATTGGACTTTAATTTTTGGATTTGATGAAATAGATCAGTGCCCGCAATATATTTCATTGTGAAATAAAGGTTGCCGCTAGGAGTCCGACCCATTTCATAAATCGGAATGGTGTTGGGATGTTGCAGCTGCGCCGCAATTCTAGCTTCGCGAGTAAACCGCCGCCGTTCTCGGACATTGTCGGCGAGATGTGGATGAATCGATTTATGGATTACAACACGACCCAATCCAGCATCAACACAAGTATGTAGCGTCGCTTTACCACCTTTGGTTAACAACTTGAAATCGGAGTACTTACTATAGTCGTTGATGAAATCTGGAGGTAGATTCGCATCTGTGATTGAAAGGAAGATGCTCGAGTAACCATCTTTTCTGGTTGCCATACAGTTATTGCTCTGAACAATGGATATTTCACTGGGAACAACTAGTTCGAGTAATATGATGCGTTTTAGTCGCCACGTAAACCGGTAATCTGTTCAACCGGAAGATTGGTAGGCCACTGGACACGCCAAGCCAGGAATATCAAGTAATTTGAGCAAGACTACACCAGTAGGTATTTATCTTGGTTTACGTGGACGTTTGGATTCCACTTCATGAAAATACCAAACGGCTTCTTCTTCGAGTTCCTTTTTAAAGGCGATCCATTGGCAATACTCGAGCCATTCACGGTCGTGCAAAACTAGTGCGTCGCGAGGGATTTCGTTGAGAATGCTATCGTTCATCGTATAGGGTCCTTCCTATTAATGTGGTGAAAAGTCAAGCAAAACACGCTGTTTTGCCTTCCTAGTACATATCTTCGATAACAGGTGTGACACGTTAGGTCACACACTACCTACTATTACGAAAAAAACTGTGAAAAGTTCAGTGGTGGCTATACCCTGCGACTCGGATACAGCGAGAAACCCGCTAAAGGAGCATTAATTATTACTTAAAACCGCTTGGTAAATACGGTCGTCTTGTTCGTAAAGAACATTCCATTGGCCGCGCACAAGAAACGGATTAGATATCGTGTCCACTTTGCCACTCGACTTAAACAACACTGGTGAACCCTTTGTCCACTCCAAAAGATCTGTGGAATTCCAGTAGCGTCGGTTTTCAATTTTCATTGGCTGAGAAATGCCGATATAGGCGTTGCCGATTTTGGTGATCGACATAGAGGCAATTTCCTCTGCGATCGATATCACAGGTGATTCATCAGTCGCTCTTTGCCATTCCAGCAAATTATCACTGCTAGCTACTCCTAAGCCTTGATCGAAATATAATCCCTTCATCCCTCGATATCCCAACCAAAAACGATTATCTCGTTTAAAGATGTTCGTTGGTATCGTCGTGACATGTGTATCCCATTTATCTTTGCGTCCTTGCAGCAGTGGGTTGCGAGCGGATTTAATCCATTGACCAGTTAATTCTGTTGCAATCACAACGCCAATATTTTTGGATGTCATTTTGGTGTCGTGGACGTCGCGGCCAGAGTAGAACAAATAATAACGACTGTCATGTTTAATGACTGCCGCTGGAAGTTTGGCAACAGCCCCGTCCCAACTTCCAGACGCGCCAACATCGACAATTGGATTATTCGCTTGCTTCTTCCAGTGCACACCATCCTCAGAGATAGCTAATCCAATTCGTTCGTGCCAATTAGATTCTTTGGTATCCTGTGCTTCAAAGAAACAATAGTAGCGATTGTTTTCAACAAACACATAAGGATTATCAACCGCAGTAAAATCCCAGCTACCTTCACTGCCGCGGTCAATGACCGGCTTGCCCATCGGCGTCTCGATCCAAGTCTTTTTGACATCGAGTTTGACGGTGACTTCTTGGGCGCAAACTGTTGTTGCACACAATAGAAGCACGGCGATTATTAGAGGTACACGGTTCATGGGTTGTTTATGGTTTGCCAATGGTATCGTGGAAAAACTGCAATGCAGCCGAAAATGCAAATTCATGACTTCCAGCCGGTACACTAAACTGTGGCGGCTCTCCGCCAGCTTGTCTATAGAGCGGAGTTATGATTTTTAGGCACCGTAGTGCTTCAGCTGGGCCAAAACCGTCGTTTTTCGCATTAGAAACATGCAACGCGCGAGGTGTCACCAGCAATGCCAGTTCTGGTAAATCATATGCCGGTAACAGCCTCGGAATCGCTCCACAACCACAATGCTGCTGGCGATCTTGTATAAAGGATACTCGCATACTTCCAAAAATACCCTGGACAGATGTCGCTGCGATTCTGGCATCCATAGCCGCTGCAGACAATGCCAACAGTCCGCCGGTGGAAACTCCAGTTACGCCTACGCGTTTTACATCGGTCCGCGGTTGTTCAAAGACGTAATTTAAGAGAATTTGTTGATGTGCAAACAACAGACTGTACCAGCTGTAGCCGTCTAATCGTAACAAGCGGTCCAACTCGTGATGCCGGTCTCCGTGTGGTTCCATCCCCACATTTTCCATGGCAAATACTTGGTATCCTTGCTCGACAAACTGTCGCGCACACGCGTGCTGATAACTTTTTGGTTCGTTGAGAATCTGAGCGACTTTTCCGTGACCCATAAAACAAACAATTGTCGGTGTGCGTTTGTTAGATACAGTCGGTTGATCATTTGGTTGCAGTTGAAAGAAACGAAACAGCCGTTGCTCGCCTTGGCCAACGGTAAACTCTTGCTGTGAGTAGTTGTCGAATTGTTCAGCTGGACCTCTTGGTGTGATCGACAGTTTGTGGGGATATGGAAATACCAGATCCTGTCGAAATGATTTCCGTTGTTGCACCTGCCAGGCTGTCCATTGATCAATTGATTTAAAAGCTGGCACGGCCAACGGTCGACGCTGCGAACTCCAGTGCTCGTAGGAAAAGTCATTAATCGTTTTGATATAGATGGGACTCGATTTCCCCAACTGAAATCCCTGAATTTGCTGGGCATCGTCTAAACCTAACACTCCCAAGCATATCCACCAGTCGGGGAGATTCTGCAAGACTTGGCCTGAGGTGAACTCGCAATAGTAAATATTCGCTTTATGGGATTTGCCATCTAACTCAGCGTTGCTCGAACCTTGATAGGCCTGTAGTGCGAGTCGTTGCCAGCCGAAGTCTTCGGGTTGCTGTCCGTCGCGGAATGACCATGCTCCGGAGTCGTTGTATTGAAATGCTGCGAAGATAACGGTGGGCGAGGTAAATTTCCACTCGATCTGGTCGCCTTCACCACCGTTAAATAAAATTCGCGGAACATGTACGAGTGGTGGTGGCAGCACCAACATTTCATAGTCTCGATTCAGAAATGTGCGAGCACCGATGCGGCTCATTCCCAACTTGATCCGGGGGTTCGCGTGCGGACTAAATTGCTGTTGTATTTCACATATTTTGGTATTGTGATGTTGGAGTGATTTTAGCGTTTTGATTAAGGTCGCTGGGTCATCCGCTGACAGTGAAAAAGGTTGATGTGCGAGTAATGGCAAGACTTCATTTGGTAAACCAGTTGTTCCGTTTAGGTGGAGTTGTGCTCCGAGTTTTTTGATTTGCGGTACGAGTGAGTTGTCTTCGAGCCAATCGGGCCATAAGCGAATCGTTTCAACTTTAGCGTCGACGAAAGCGGCAATCGATTGCGGGTTCGGAATCAAACCTAATTGTCTGGCCTCGGGTAGTAGTTTACGAAATAGCAGCGCTTGTTCAACACTGCGGACGCCCACGATGGTACGTTTAGGGAGACCATATTTAATGACCTCTGCTGCGACTTGTTGGGCGTACGTCGTTCCCTGTTCTTTGAGATCGAGCAACACGTCAATTTTTGTTTTGCATTGCTGCAGCGCTTCTCGTAACTCAGGAATTCGTTCTCCTTGGTATTTTTTGTTAAACCAGGAGCCTGCATCGAATTGCTTTAATTGGGTAAGCGTTTTATCGGAAGCAGTACCTTCTCCGTCAGTGGTGCGGTTGAGTGTTGCATCGTGGAGTAAATAGAGTTTGCCATCACGGGTAGTACGAACATCCATTTCGACCGCGGTCGCTCCGACTTCGATCGCTCGGGCAAATGCAGATAATGTACATTCAGGTCGTTCAGCACTGGCACCTCGATGAGCAATAATTTGTTCAACGTGGCCCGCCGTATTCTCACTGGCCGAAAGTAAACTTTGTGCGGTCAGGTTCAGATGTATCGTCAGTAGACAGATGGCGATGTTTACGATGGTGCATAGTCGATTCATGTTCAATCAGCCTTTTAGATAAATTTAAATAGTGGCGACGAATACTATTGTCTTCCGACGAGTTTATTCTCTAGAGGCAAGTATATCGCGCGGCAGACCTGTACTAAAGAAGCTGACGTATTGATTTTACAGCGCGGATTTTTCACGTATTCTCAAGTGCTAGCGGACACTAAGGCGTGGGCTTACTTAAAGGTGAATACGTCGCCTTGGTCAACATAGGCTGCAACGCTGTCAGTGTTGATTGTCTTGGCTTTGTCAAAACCACGGACCGTTAAGGAGAATTCTCCGGCAACTTGGTGCATTACCAAGCCGGCGTCACACAGTTCACGGAATCCTTCAAGGAATCGCACGGTGATTTCCGGTTCTTCACGACTGCGAAACATGACATGTGTGTCAGGCGTTTGTTCTGCGTATACTGCCAGCATTCGTTGTGATGATTCGAACTCGGTGTTGTTACTTTTTAGTTCGATGATTCCGCGTTCGCGAGTAACCGATAAAATGGCTAATGCTTCGGAACTCAGTTCGTAATCTTCGGCGGAACGGTTGACCAATCGCATGGCAGCTAATTCAGCAAGTGCAGCCAGCGTGGGAACGCTGAAAGTCAGCTCTTTCCAGATGCCAGCTTGACCCGCTGCGCTTGCGAAAAATGGGGGAATAGACACGATTAACTTGACCTTTGTAGAGTTTAGAATATGTGATGCGGTTTAATGTAGTTGATTGCGGATTACTTAAGACATAAATTGCCCCCCGAAAATAGTAACGAACGCGAGCAGCAAGTGTACACACATTAGAAAGGCCCAAGCGAATAATGAAAAAACGATGGCACGCGACCAACTCAGTTTGAGCCAAACTATTGATAATGGAAACAGTACGATTATTAAATATCCACCAAAGCCTTGATATGCCGTCAGGATGTAAATGGCCGCGATTGCCACGCACCGACTAAAGATTTTAACAGCTGAAAGGTGGTTTGGCATGTCGGATCGATTGGACCTGACATTGGCTGCAGTCGGCGACAGTCTTATCTGGCAAAGCAAGGCAATTCCCATAATTGGAATCGCCAGCACAGCGGCTAAGCAGAGGACAACAACGACGATTTCCACCCTATTTAACATACCCTGTAGTGTACCGATGCGTTTGTCTTCAGGCAAACACGAGTGGCTAATCCGCAAGACTGCCATAACCGGAATATCTTACGTACTTCTCGTATATTATTTTCAAGTGACAATGAAATCCTCCAATTTGCCTCTGCTAATAACCTAGATTTCAAGCACTTACAGGTCGCTCAGTCATGTGAGTCCAAGATTCTACCGGAGCATGTTTTAGATATCAGAGGGATAGTTGTGATTCACCCAACAGGAACAACTCGGCTTACTCAACAAGAATCAACGACACCACTACAATCTGGTGTGGCAGTGACCGTTCGGGCGAAATTGGTTAAACCGGAAAAGCTAGTAAAAAAGGGGTCAACCGCCAACATCACGGATGACCCGATTCGTATGTATTTGATGCAAATGGGCGAGATTCCATTATTAAGTCGAGAAGAAGAGTTAGCGGCGGCCAAAAATATCGAGCAATCATGCCGGCGTTATCGCCAGAGTATGTTGGCTACAAATTATATGTTGGAAGCAGCCCTGCAGATGTTCGAACAGATACAGCAAGGAAAACTGCGATTGGATCGTACGATCGAAGTATCTGTTACGGATGCTGCTGGTAAGGAAGCGATATTGAATCGCATGGAACCTAATCTCGTAACTTTGCGCACTCTTCTGAAATCGATCCGCCAGGATTTCAGCATTGCCATTTACCGTAAAAATACACGTCGCATCCAGCAGGCAGCTTGGCGACGGTTAGTGGTGCGGCGAAATAAGGCCGTGCGATTAGTTGAGGAATTGAATTTACGCACCAATAAATTACAACCGGTATTTGAGCAATTGTGTGACATTCAACATCGCATGACAGCGTTACACAATCAGCTGTCATCGATCGATAAACGTAAAAAGAGTGATTCATGGGCCGACCCGGCGGCACTCAAATCGGAGTTGATCTACTTGATGAAGGCGACGGGTGAGAGTCCAGCAACATTGGCCCGACGTATCAGTAAGACCCGTGCACTTTGTGAGAACTATGATGAAGCTCGGCGGCAACTCTCAGCTGGGAATCTGCGGTTAGTTGTGTCTATCGCTAAGAAGTATCGCAACCGCGGATTGAGTTTTTTAGATTTGATTCAAGAAGGAAATACCGGTTTGATGCGTGCGGTTGAAAAGTTCGAATACCGACGTGGATATAAATTCTCAACTTACGCCACCTGGTGGATTCGACAAGCAATTACTCGAGCTGTTGCGGACCAAAGCCGTACGATTCGAGTGCCTGTGCACATGGTGGAGGTGATGACGCGGGTCCGCAACGCTACTCAAAAATTAGTGCAGGAATTTGGGCGGGATCCGTCGGCTGAAGATATTGCCGAGAACAGTGATTTGACGATCGAAGAAGTGTTATGTTTGCAAAAAATGCTCAAGCAACCACTGTCACTGGATCAACCAATGGGTGACAGCGAAAATAATGAGTTTGGCGATTTTATCAAAGACCATCGCTTCTACGATCCGCTGTCAAATGCTAATCAACACGCGCTCAAAACCCATTTGGGTGAAGCGATGGAGATTTTGAGTTGGCGTGAGCGCGAAATCTTGAAATTGCGATTTGGTTTGGTGGATGGGTATTCCTATACATTGGAAGAAGTCGGACGGGTTTTTCAAGTTACTCGCGAACGAATTCGCCAAATCGAATGCAAAGCAATGAATAAGTTGCAGCAACCATTTCGCTCCAAGAAGCTAAAGTCGTTCTTGGATTAGTATACAGTGAGCGCCTTGACGTTTCGGGTGCAGCACCCCCTCAAATTTACCAAGGCATGTGAAAAAATGTGGTTTCGGCATTTGGGGTAATCTGTCAAACGATTCTCTTGTCTCCCGATCTTTGGGAGTGATGTAAAACGGTGATTGTTGAAACATGTTACGATAAATAGACATCGTGTTAATTGGTTGGTGAGTAGTGTGTCGCCGAAATGCATTATGACTAATCGAATATTGAATGCAGGAACCATGTGAGATGACTTCACGAGTAAAAATGATATCCGCGTTGCTCGCTATAGTGCTGTTGGTCGGCTTTATTTCTTTAATTCCTCGCTCCGTGAAGGGGCAAGACGCGATCGAGTTCTTAAATGGCGTGAAGATGCAGGGCATGGTCAAGGAAATTCGCAACGACAAGCGTGAATTTGATTTTGAAGTGGTGATTGGGGGTAAGACTTTTTTGCGGACGTATGCGTTTGACAAAGTGCATACTGTTACGATGAAAAACCAACGACATGTGGTGACTGCAAAGAAAGCCGCGACAAATAGTGGCGTCGCGGGGGCAGCAGATCAGGAATTGGTGCGGTCGCGAGCTGAGGTCCAACAAGCGATTGCGTCAGCGGGCGATAGTTTTCCGGATTGGTGGGAAGAGACGAAGTTGGAATATCCAGCGTCCTTGGATTTAAACTGGCCACTCAAACCGGTAGGGAACTGGAATAGCCAGCGGAACATGGGACAGTTTATTTGGGACGTTGTAAACCCCAACCCCCGTCGGTGGAATGCGGGAATTAAGTTGGTATTCCAACAGTGGCAAGCACAAAAGAGTGATAGTGAAAAAAATCGGCGAAACATGACTACGCTTGGCAGTATGTTTTTTAACTTGAAGCAAGATTATGCTCGAGCTGCGTATTGGTTTGAGCGAGCGGGTATTCAAAAGGGGAGTGGTCAAAGCGTAAAGCTCGCTGAATCTTATTGGCGATTAGGATCGAAACCCATGGCCATCGAAATGGTGACGAATCGTACCTTACCTGTAAGTGTGATTAAATTGCATGGTGATATGGGAAATTATCAGTCGTCAGTTAAACTAGCAAATTCATTCAAAAAAGGTGGAAGTACAAACCCGCTAATTGATATGTTCCTCGGGGATGCCCTTCGCCATAACGGTCAGATTGGCCCAGCGATTGCTGCTTATGAACGCGTGATTAGTAGCACGGCATTCAAGAATGACAATTACGGAAAAAAGGTGAAGGCTCGTGCTCGAGATAGTATCGAAGCGATTCGGTTATTGTCTGCGGCCAACGTGGCCAACGTGCGAGATGGCGCTTACCGCAGCGTTTCCACAGGCTATGTAAGTGCGGTTGAAGTCGAAGTTAAAGTTGCCGGTGGACGATTGACATCCGTCGAAGTGGTCCGACACTCGGAAAAGCAGTTCTATTCTTCGATTGAAGATACGACGGCGCAAATTATGAAGCATCAAAGCGTTCAAGGGATTGATGGCACGACTGGTGCTACGATTACTTCACAAGCGATAATTAACGCGACGGCCAAGGCTTTGGCAAAAGGTGCCAAGTAAACGCTGGTTGCTGCCCGTTGTCACCTATTGCAAAACGGCGGCATTGGATATTATGGCAAAGATATGGCATCGTTAGCATCATTCTATACCGCGGACCGTAAAGGCCTCTCGTTTGAACTGTTTCCACCGAAGACAGAAAAGGGTGATGCTGCGCTGCTCAAGCACGTTGAGCGTTTGTGTGAATTTAAGCCGGACTATGTTACGTGTACTTATGGGGCCGGAGGTTCGACTCAGGGCAAGACACTGGATATTGTTTCAGCGGTGAAACAGCAGTTTAACGTGCCGGTTGCATCGCATTTAACTTGTGTTGCTAGTACTCGCGAGGATTTGCGTCAATATTTGAATGACGTTGAGCGTCGAGATATCGACTTTATTGTTGCGTTAAGGGGAGATCCACCACAAGGTGTCAAGACATTTAAAGCGGTTGAGGGTGGATTGCAATACGCGAACGAACTTGTCGAATTGATTGATGGCGAGTTTCCCAACTTAGGAATTGCCGTTGCTGGATATCCCGAAGTGCATCAAGAAGCGCCATCCGCCGACATCGATCTGGATAACTTGAAACGCAAAGTTGACTGTGGTGCGGATATTGTCATCACCCAGTTGTTTTACCGGACGGAAGATTATTTTGATTTTTGTGATCGCTGTATTATAGCAGGAATCACCGTCCCGATTGTTCCGGGGATTTTACCCGTTATCAATCTTGCGCAAATCCAACGTATTACATCGATGTGCGGGGCGAAATTGCCGCAGGCGTTTGTTAATCGATTAGGTGAGCGTTGTGACGATGAGGAGTGGCAATTCAAGGTCGGCGTTGAGTTTGCGACTGCCCAGGTGAGTGAACTCTTAGCCACTGGCGCTCCTGGCGTTCACTTTTACGTACTCAATAAATCTCAAGTAACGGTTGAAGTTTTAACGCAGGTTGGCTGGAGTTGTCAGTAAAAAAGAATAGGTCTGCGGGCGATGGTCGTCAGCAATTAATCGCCTTGGATTTCAGCTAACAACTGTTCGACATCATCGCTGGCTACGTTCCACATGCGCTGGAGCATTTCACGAGCGTCGACGTAGTCATAGTTTTCGATATCTCCAACAATACCATTGAGTGGCTGCGGTGAATCTAGGCTGTCTTCTACTTGTGTCACAAATTCAGGCATATCTTGGGAAAGCTCACAGGCTTGGTCCATGTGCATTTGACCGCGGGCGAGGGTATTCATTTGGTCGGGAAAAATTGTTTGGTCAATGAGATCGTGCGAGATGAGTTCGACGAGTGCAGTTTCCACTCCGCCCGCATGTTGATCACCTCGTTCGCCAGAGAATTGGACCAACGGTTCGTGTAGCCAACGAAATTTGTTATGTTCACAACCACTGATGCGGATTCCTTCTTGGATTGCATTGCGATGAACAATCGAGCCATGGACGTCGACGACATATAGACCCGAGGGTTGGAGCCAGTTCATTAGCGCGTCGACGTATCCGGCAACGTATTGAATCAGTAAGCCGGGTGTGATGTCGATACTAAGTCCAAAAGGCAGTCCCCAAGTGAGGTGTCCGTATTCCACTGGAGGCGCAATGACTAGTTCAGGAAAGCGTTTTTGGAGTTGGTCTAAGACAGCATAGCTTTGGAGGGTGTCGGTTGCCAAAGGCAAATGGGGACCGTGTTCTTCAACCGCCGTGTCGACGCTAAAGCAGGCGATGCTGTTGGTTGCTGGTGCGGGCCATTCACGTCTGGGTAATTCGATGACAACGAGATCTGTTTCGAGTTGTTGGCGTTGAGTGCTGTCGGCAAGGTAGGGGAAACAGTATTGGATGCGATCGAGTATATCGCCTTTCAGAACGGGATTCATGGCTTCATGGTACAGCGGTGGCAGGACGAGGGGGCCTAGTTCTTCAATGACTGCTGCTGGCGTCCCAATGGAGACGATGGGCAGGACAGGGCACTCATAACGAATACGTTCTTTGAGTTTGGGAAGTGAGTAGCTTGTGAGTAGCGGCCCATCGTTGATTTTTTTAGGGAGGCAGAATGAGCATTTAGTCATGTTAAGTATCAAGTTCGGTTTGGAGTGGATATGCGGCTCGATATGAGGGAATCTTGATTTGTCGAGCCCATCTTCAGGGAATTGGTTTTTGGTGGTAGGATAGCATTTAATCGTTACTAAATTGTGTTCAAAGCATAACACAATCCAAGCGATGGCCGCCACTGACAAGCGGGGTCCTAAAAGAAGATAGTAGTGTTAGACAGTTAAAATAGGAATGTAGTAAACGATGGCTAGTTCGATGTTTAGTTCGATGGAGATGGCTGCTCCGGATGCAATATTAGGTCTTAATGCAGCATTTAATAACGACGAGAATCCACACAAGATCAATCTTGGTGTTGGCGTTTACAAAGACGAAACGGGAATTACTCCGATTCTTGAATGCGTTAAGCAAGCTGAGCGGATGTTAATGGAATCCGAAAACAGTAAGTCCTATCTTGGAATTGATGGTTTACCTGAATATGCCAAGCTTGTCAGGCAGACATTGTTTGGCCGTGATGTTGATGTGTCGCCAATGGTGACTCTGCAGACGCCAGGCGGTACGGGTGCCTTACGCGTAGCGGGCGATTTTTTGAAATCGAAAGTTGGGGCCAGTCGAATTTGGTTGAGCAATCCTACTTGGGCGAATCATGGCGCTGTTTTTTCTGCTGCAGGACTCGTAACGGATAGTTATCGCTATTTGGGTGAATGCGGCAAAGCGTTAGATTTTACGGGCATGATGGAGAGTATCGCAGCGATACCCGCGGGCGACGTTATTTGTTTACATGCGTGTTGTCATAATCCGACGGGCGTGGATCCGACTGTAGAGCAGTGGAGCGAGATCGCCGCAGCGTGTGCGACTGGCGGAGTGTTGCCGCTGATTGATTTTGCTTATCAGGGTTTTGCCAATGGTATTCGAGAGGACGCCGCGGCGTTGCAACCTTTTTTGAGCAGTGGTAATGAGTTCATGGTTTGCAGCAGTTTTTCGAAAAACTTTGGTTTGTATGCGGAACGAGTAGGTGCGTTGACAATTGTCTCCCAAGACAGTGCTACTGCCGCGGTTACTTTGAGTCATGCGAAGAAGGCGGTACGAACGAACTACAGCAATCCACCGAAGCATGGTGGGGCGATTGTAGCGACGGTATTGGGTTCGACCGAGTTGACGGCATTATGGGAATCGGAAGTTGCAGCGATGCGAGATCGGATCAACGGGCTGCGTCAAGAATTTGTAGCGGCGATGGTATCTCGTCAGTGCAGTGTTGACTTCTCATTTATTCAGGATCAACGCGGGATGTTTTCGTTTTCTGGGTTGAATCCGATGCAAGTGGATCAATTACGTAAAGAACATTCGATATATATTGTGGGCAGTGGGCGGATTAATGTAGCGGGATTGAATAGCAGTAATATTCAAGTACTGTGTGACGCAATCCTTGAAGTGTTATAGTTTTTGTTGGAGAGCTTGCCAGTTACAATTGGTTAGCTAAAATCAAAGGATTGATAGGAAGCCAGAGTGGCGGAATTGGCAGACGCGCTGGATTCAAAATCCAGTGGCCGCAAGGTCGTGGGGGTTCGATTCCCCCCTCTGGTACTCACAACGGTTGTTACTCTAACGAGTTTCAGCCGTTTTTTCGTGCCTGCAAGCGGTCGAATTAATTCGTTTGCCTCTGTCCCAGTAAACATCAAAACTGACCCCAATCAGACCTAGCTGAGACCTAATAGAGACCTAAAAC
>Ga0209362_1002829_pt1 | contig 12479 bp, 10 predicted proteins | sample SaaInlV_165m_DNA_FD_184680 | JGI IMG/M metagenome (GOLD analysis project Ga0209362, IMG submission 184680) | Marine microbial communities from expanding oxygen minimum zones in the Saanich Inlet - Saanich Inlet SI037_S3LV_110m_DNA (SPAdes)... | ecosystem: Environmental > Aquatic > Marine >...
AACTATAATGATCAGGGCGTGAACCAACTAGAGAACCTCATAGAAGCGCTTAAAATGAATCCTGACAGCCGTAGACATATCATTCTATTGTGGAATCCAGTACAGATTGACAAAATGGCATTGCCTCCGTGTTATCTGTACTTTCAGTTTTTCGTAGAAGGTGAAAACTTAAGTATGTTTGCCTTACAAAGGTCAGGAGACTTATTTCTGGGGGTACCTTATGATATGGCGCTGTTCACAATGATCCTAAACTATGTAGCTGCGGCCGTAGGTCTGAAACCTAAAACGGTTAAGATGGAAGTTGTTGACGCTCACATATATGACAACGCGACAGAACAAGTTAAAACCTATCTCGCCCGCCCATTATTCCATCAACCAACCTACAGGTTTGTAGACGACCAAATTATACTAGCCGACTATAAACGTGGAAAATCAATTAAATGCAGCGTTGCTGTTTAGTATTATGAAAGTAGAAACAACAGACCCCGTAGTCCAAAAAGTAATTAAAATGCTCGACGAGCGTAGCACAGTTGGATTCAAAAAGTACGGCATCACATTACGTGACGACGACACTCGCAACTTTGCAGGGTGGATCGATATGGCCATTGAAGAGATGCTAGATCAATGCAACTACCTTATGAAGATCAAAGAAGAGTGGGAAGAAATGAACCCATGAGAAAGCGCCGAAGGTCACGTAAAAGCGGCCCAGTAAGGGCTAAAAAGGTAGAGTATGATGGTATCAAGTTTGCCTCCGGGTTAGAAAGGTACATGTACAAAGCCCTTAAGGAAGCGGGTATACCCAACGAGTACGAAGGGCGTACCTATGTTCTTCAAGAAGGGTTCTTGTTTGAGAGCCAAGCTTACGAAAAACAAGCCAATGGCAAAGGCGCTATGATTAACCGTGGCGAAAAGAAAATCCTGCCCATAAAGTACACGCCTGACTTTATTGGTGAAGGGTTCATCATAGAAACCAAAGGTAGAGCTAACGAATCCTTTCCGCTCAGATGGAAGATGTTCAAGAGATGGATCCAGGAGAACGAACCTGGGACATTACTAATCAAACCACAAAACCAAAAAGATTGTGACGAGACTATTAAAATATTGAAGGCATTTATCAGGCCTACAAAGGCAAAACCTAAAACCAAAAAAACCAAACCATGAAACATTTAGAAGATCATAAATTAAACTACTTCCAACACCTTAGAATGGCCCTAAAGTACGCGATATTATTAAGCGCCCTATCCGTAGTTGCGCTTGTGCACGGTCTTTTTCCGTTCGCATTTAAAACAGTCGTCAGTAAAAACCTAACTAAATTAAGCAAGAAGAAATGAGCCTACTAAGCAACAATATCTTATCAGATATCACCGTACACATGAAGTACGCTAAGTATTTACCGGAAGTAAATCGGAGGGAAACCTGGGAGGAGCTAGTTACACGTAACAAAGCTATGCACATCAAACGCTATCCAGCGCTTGAAAAGGAGATTGAGAAAATCTATGAGTTGGTATACAAAAAGAAGGTTTTGCCTTCGATGCGCAGCTTGCAATTTAGTGGTAAGCCTATCGAAATATCACCGAACAGGTTATATAATTGTGCGTTTTTACCTGTAGATCATATCGACGCGTTCAGCGAAGTTATGTTCTTGCTCCTATCAGGTTGCGGAGTTGGATACTCTGTGCAACAACACAATATCAAGAAACTACCTGGCATTATCAAGCCGCACAATAAACGTGTTCGCAGGTTTGTAGTAGGTGATAGCATTGAAGGATGGGCTGATAGCGTTAAAGTGCTAGTTAAGTCTTACTTAGGTTCAAAGAGAGCATCGCGGGTTAACTTTGACTTCTCTGATATCCGCCCTAAAGGTGCGTTACTTGTAACCTCTGGAGGCAAAGCACCCGGACCTCAGCCACTAAAAGAGTGTTTAGTTAAGATAAAAGGTGTTCTAGATAATAAGGTAGATGGTGATCAGCTATCCTCACTGGAGGTACATGACATCATTTGCCATATTGCAGATGCTGTACTAGCCGGTGGTATCCGCCGTGCTGCACTTATATCCTTGTTCTCTGCTACCGACTCAGAGATGATTTCGTGCAAAGCTGGATCATGGTGGGAGTCAAACCCACAACGCGGCCGTGCTAATAACTCAGCAGTTTTAGTACGACATAAGATTACTAAGGATTTCTTTATGGACCTATGGAAGCGTATTGAACTTTCTGGTGCTGGAGAACCCGGTGTTTACTTTAATAATGATAAGGATTGGGGTACCAACCCTTGTTGTGAGATTGCCTTGCGCCCGTTTCAGTTTTGTAACCTATGTGAGGTCAATGTAAGCAACGTGGCGGATCAGGAAGACCTGAATGAGCGAGTACGAGCTGCCGCGTTTATTGGCACACTACAGGCTGGTTATACAGAGTTTCACTACTTGCGTGAGGTATGGCAGGAAACCACTGAGAAAGACGCATTGATTGGAGTATCCATGACGGGTATTGCCTCAGGAGCGGTACTCGAGCTGGACATGACTGCCGCGGCAAAAGAAGTTAATAAGGTCAATGCTCGCATTGCTAAAAAGATCGGTATTCGCAAAGCAGCAAGAACCACTACAGTTAAGCCTGCGGGAACTACCTCGCTGGTGTTAGGTACCTCTTCGGGTATTCATGCATGGCACAACCGTTATTACATTCGTCGTTTACGCGTAGGTAAGAACGAAAGTATCTACGCATACCTTCAAGCCAATCACCCTGAGCTGATTGAGGATGACTATTTCCGTGCACACGACACGGCAGTACTTAGTATTCCCCAGGAGGCTCCCAAGGGTTCTATAATGAGAAAGGAGTCCCCTATGGATTTACTTGAACGGATTAAGAAAGTAGCAGATGAGTGGGTACAGCCTGGTCATCGTACGGGATCGAATTCTCATAATGTTTCGGCCACAGTCTCTATTAAAGAAAACGAATGGAATGACGTCGGAGAATGGATGTGGGAAAACCGTGAGCACTATAATGGATTATCCTGTCTTCCTTATGATGGAGGCTCATATATACAAGCTCCTTTTGAAGACATCACCAAACAGCGTTATGACGAAATGGTAGGAACACTACATACAATCGACTTAACACAAATAGTAGAGACAGACGACCAGACAGACCTTTCGGGGGAACTTGCTTGTGCCGGAGGTAGCTGCGACATAACCTCAATTTAATCAACTATGAAACCTAAGACAACGAAAAAAGCCACCAAAAAGGTGACTAAGAAAGCAGCTAAGAAAAAGCAAGTGGATTTAACTCCAGAGGATAATGTGGCATGGGAGTTTTCCGTTGGCACTTACTGGGGAGTACTAATTGGCATTCGTACATACGAAGCAGAGGATGTAAACATCCACGTGCTATACATTCCATTCGTGGACTTTGTCCTACGTGTAGCTAAATAATGAAAAAAGAAAAAGAAGATGAAAGAACAAACGTTAGTAGAGATGAGAAACAAAATCGACACACTAGGCCAAGTAGTACAAAAGATGTACATGGAGATGCAGAACCTGTCAGATTTATCTATTGGGACTCATGAGTTAGTGAAACGGTTTGATGGCTATGATGCCGCAATAGAGAAACTAAAAGATGAGGTAGCAAAAACGGAGGAACCCAAAGATGGTTTAATCGAGTAAGCAATTTTATGCAAATAAAGAAGGGGCCGCAAAGCCCCTTTTTTTATACTCTAAAATTTACCAAGTAAGATATCTTGTATGGCCTCTTGTATTTCATCTGCCGTCACTTCAAGTTCAAGCATGATGTTGGCCTTCCACGTTTCTTCTTTCACCCCGTTATTAAACAGCATGATAGTGGGTATTGATCGCACACGGTATTCCTTTTTAACATCTGGGTATTTACCGATGTCTAAACGGTAATATCTACAGTCTGCTACTTTTGCCCAATCCGCAAATGGCGTAGCAAACTCAGCCCCAAACTCCACGACCACAACGCCTGTGTTTATAGACTCTGCAATAGTTTGATCAGTCAACTGTTTCGGTTGCCCATACAATAGCATACTTGCTGTCACTAACAATAGAGTTATAGCTTTTTTCATAGTCCGTTTTTTGTTTGCATTTCATACAGTCGGCCGTCAATTTTATCCAGGGTTTCTTTGATGTCATCGACATCATCCTGGGTATCCATGATTGTTTGTCGGATGAGCTCGTCTTTAAGATCATATTCCGTTCTTGATATATTAGGAGCGGGTAGCTCTTTTGCTTCCTGAATATCCGCTTGTAAGGCGAACCACATAGAAATAGTTGTAACCATCGCTGCACCGATACCTATCAAGGTTTTTATACTAAGGTTGAAACCGGTGTTCTCGTTTATACTTTTTGCCATCTTATCTAAATTGGTAGTTTAATCCTAGTTTTAAATAGTAAACGTTTCTATCCCAGTATCTCTGGTTTGAACACTCAACGAATACGCCTAGGCTTTTAGTTACGTGAGCACCAGCCACTAGACCTACTTTATAGTCTACCCATTGTGCATTTTGCGTGGATGCTGCGGTGTCAACGTAATATTGATAAGAAAACTCTTTAGGACCGGCAACATGACGATGCATAACTATAGCACTACCGTAGGCGTGCAACCAAAAATCTTTAGCGTAATGATAGTAGTCTAACCCAACCACCATCGAAGCAGAAGTAAGCTGCCCCACCCCTGAAAGCAAGGAATCGTTGTACTCGTTTACAATGTCCTTAAATATGTTTTTTCTAAAGTCCAGATCTGTGTCAGCCACTCTTTCCCCTTCCGGATTAGTCCACCACCAATCGTGGTTATCGATCACGTCGTCGTTGTCGTTGTCTATACCGTAGTAGTTATCACCATAGCCATACGCATAAGCTAAATTCCACCATGGGTTAATACTTAGGTATTCCTCGATAGGATTATACCCGTATGCTTGGTGTGTTCGGATCACACCCCCCATAGACAGATTTAACTTTTTACCGATAGGTAATCTAAATCTCAAATCTGCGGATGAATAAGCTAGGTCAGCAATCCCATTTTCTATATACTCACCCTTAACAATAAAACGCTTTCCTAGGTACCGCAGGAAGTATTGCTGGTTCATATACCTATTACCCTGCAAGCAGGCCTTTTCCCCTTGAAACAGATACTCCCAACCACTGACTGGTCCAATGTTGGACTCGGTGGTTACGTTATCCTCATGCCCTGTGTAGAATCTACCTGGTCGGTTCTCGTAATCAAATCGTGCTACCTTCCTAATTCCTACGGAAATGGAATAGTCAGCAGGATAAACCTCTGTAACATCGAATACGTCCCCACCTTGGGTTACAAAGTAATCCTTAGTAGGCTCCTGCATGGGCTGGGTTAGGATGCCGGAAGAGTAAAAAGTAGAATACTTAAAGAACTTTTTAATAGATGGTTGTCCCGCAAGGTTTAAACTTAAGATTGCGGAGAGAAGGACAATTATGTTTTTCATTTCCAGAAGGAGTATATAGATTTACCGTTTTTACGAATTACTTTTAGTGCTTGATTTCTATTTTCTTCAATGGAAACGTAGCTGACATGCACCCAATCAGGGTTTTTGTCGTCACCAAACTCCCATATAATTTGGTCATAATCCAAATTGTCATGTATGTAATGAAACATATCAGCGTTCGTAGCTGAGCCATAGGTATCATCAATGTCAATCGCTTGCCCTTTGCAGTGCTGAGACGTCTTACTTCCCCCGATTCTACGGTTTAGCTCCTCTGAACGAAACGAGCTACCTACGAAAATAGGGCCGTTAACGTGCTCTCTAAGGGGCTCAAAAACATTCTCGGCTAGGATTATCAAGTTCTGTAGCTGGACGTCGTCTGGGACGTTCTCAATGCCGTTCTTGATAGCCGTATTGGACTTTGTAACCTCTTTGAGGCTTAAGTGTTTACTTATTTTCATTTCTTTTCTTTTTTGCTATACATTCCTATCCATTTAGATATGGTGTATCCTATAGTTACTAGTAAGAGAACTATTTTTAGCCCAACTTCCGCATGGCTGAAGGAGATGGCTAGGGCACCTGTGTTAATTGCGTAAAGTTTGAGTGACTTCATTATTCTGCGGGGTTTTTAATACGCCATGCCTTAAACTCAGCATCCGTCATGTCCGAAATACTTTTCTTTATTTTCTTTTCTTTTTTTACTGGTCCCGATAAACCTTTATTCTCTAGCTTCCGTTGCTTTGCCTTTTTACCGCCTTCTCCTGTTCCAACTTGCCATTCTTGAAAGCCGAAAAATAAAGCAACATTTTGCCACGCTTCGTTTTGACCAGCCATTATACTTTCTATATGGTGCATCTTGTCTAAAATCCGCTTGCTAGGTATATTAACCGTACCCTCCAACAGCCACGCGGCTTGCTCAACCTCAGGAGAATGCAAACTGTATGGATCGATGCCAAAGTCGTCACCTCTATACTTGCTTATGTTCATAGCGTTAGTAGTTTTCTTAGCTATAGATTTAACAGACGGCGATATGCCTAAAGCCTCTATTACAACTTTTTCGTTAGAACCCATATAGCCCTTGCTAGTCTCCTTTTCCCATACCTTAGCAGTACGCATAGCCGTATCAATTATAGCACCATATAAACCCAAACCCCTTAAGGTGGAGCTGAGCATACCGTCGACTAAGCCACGACCCTCCTCTGAGGTTATCCATTCGTCATCGTCATCTAGCAATGCCACCCATAATGCTTGTTGAGCAAAAGTAAACAACGCTTGTTGGATCATGCCATAGTACAGTATTTTACCGATGTGGGCTTTCATATCGCCTCTACCGTTGATTATATCCTTAACCGCTTTTATCTGTATACGCGTGTACTGGCCAGGTGTGTTACCAAACTGCAAAACAAAACGTCCCATAGTAGACGCCTGCTGCTGGCTGACCATTCTAGGGTCCGAAGACTGTTGAGAATTGATAGTAGCCTTTCTAAAATCAGCGAATGCCATCTTTTCTGCTGAAGCTATACTCATCCCACTATCAACATACGTGTTGATGCGGCTTCTATAGAATCCAGCGCCACCAATAACGATAGCCGCGGTATCCATGAGTCTAGTGGGTATAAAGCCTTTATTTAGTGCAATCTTAAGCGCTCTAGAAATTACATTACCAGTGTCCCGGCTAGCCCTAGCAACGTCTTCTTCGTTGACGTCGATGCGCATACCCATGCGTCGATCCTTCATAAAAGCAGAACCTAGTAGGAATTTTGTGTCCTTAGCGTATTGTGGCACATTTAACATCCGGCGGATAGCCTGAAGCGGATTGTGGTCCGTAGTATTAATGTAATTAAGCGCAGACAATCCTTGGAGGAGAGCGGAGCGCATGTTTAAGAACATAATAGCACCAACTTGGTTGCTGATCCAGCCTTGAGCCTTCTTTGAAGTCTTATCCGTTTCTTGGTCGATTCTGTTACGGCCAGATTTCATACGTTGTAAAATATTCTTCAACGCTGTGACGTAGTTTACCCCGTACAAGGACTCTAATTTGTTTAGGTTGTCTTCAGAAAATATTTCTTTTACGTTTAAACTCCAACCTGACTGTTCCAGTTCTAAGGCACGAAGCTCTCCGTTAATACCACCTACTAGATCCATTTCAATAGATCCATGGGCCCACCGCGCATTAGGAGCAGCGTATGCAACAGCCCCTGCAATAGCGTGCACAGCATCCGCGTAAGCCTTAAGTTCCGGGTTTTTACTCATGTAATCAGCAGCCATATCGACATATGTCTCTTTCACAAATTTGCCTTTAGCGACGCCTCGTAAATTCCATATATATAAACGCACCGCGTCCTCTCCTGTCATGCCATTAAAAGCCTCCGTATTCAGCATGCTTTTAAGCTTAGCACTCTTACTAATCTTTCTTAATTGTTCACTCTTAAGCAACCTAGCAATTGAAACGTTATCAACCGCCATGTCATACGGTATAACCAATTTGTCTAGTAGCCATTCTAAATCTGCCTCCCCGGTTTTGCCGCGGCCGAGCATCTTATACATCAATCCCACGAAATCCTCAGCAGCGGAGATCATTATACCCTGATTTTGTAAGTGTCTAGAAGCTTTTTTACCGAGCTTGATAGCCTCTGTGGGAGATATAACTCGCCCCGCAGGCATTTTGGAAGATCTCTCTAGTATCTCATTTATACCTAAATGTAGTGAAGCACGTGATCCTGAGTCTGCTCTCTTAGTAATAGTTTCAGCATCTGTATACTCGTTATTTTCGTTAAAGGCAGCAACCCTTGCAGCTACACCAAACTCGTTCTTCCCATCGAGGAAAGGATTGTGCTCCTTTGCTATTTTGTTAAGCCTGTCTGCCGCCTCCTTAGGATGAGCATATAATTCCGCGGTCTCCCACACATCATTCATTTTCTCTTCGCTGATGATTCCCTTCGCATACATAGAGAGATACCCTAGTAAGGTGGTAACTGGGGGGTGATGTTCAATGGTTTGTGCTCCATTAGGGTCGCTTTTATTTATATATACCCCAGCCATGACAAAACCCCAGCGCGCCATGCTTCTGGACATACTCCCCTGCATTGGCATAATCCATCTAAGCAATAAGTCGTGATTAGCCTCCCCTAATGTACGCGCAAGCAACATAAGTTCATCCCTCACAATGAGGCTGTGATCATTGAACCTCTTTAATTCAGCAGGGAGTAGCGTTCCGTTTATGAGCTTAGCCATCAGGGGATCATTTTGGTCAAGGCTGCCCGCGGGCGTTATTTTTTTACCCTTATAAGTAAGCGTCTCATACATGTGACCGGTAGCTTTACTGTTGTCATCTCTTACGCGTAAGCCTTTGAGATCTACAAATTCTAAATCAAACTGATTTTCTAAGCCATTATCTTTAATTATCGGATCTAGTACTTTTTCTTTATATACTGTGTTGGTTCGGAAAGGACTCGCAGTACCTCTTTGTGATAAGTCTGGCTGCGTCCACCGTATAACAAGGCGGAGGGCTTCCCCCTTCTCGATTCCCGCACCATCCAAGACAGCAAATAGGGTCTTGGTCGCCATTATATGGGCTTCTTTTGTCCAAGCACCTTTTAACCCAAAAATCCGCGCAGGATTAGGGTGTTGAGCTACCTCGGAAATAGTAGTAACCAAATACTTTTCAATAGCACCAGACTTTTTAAGGCGGTCTTTTAAGAGTTTAGTATTACGACGGTTGTAAGTGGCTACAGCTTTTCTAAAAAGTTCTTTATATGTATCGCTTTCCAAGTGCTCCACATGGTCGGCCATAGTCATAGTACCGTAGTGGCCATTTATTTCACGCCACGTAACAAGATTTTTAATATGGCCGTTTAGGGTTCGGCTACCGGTATTGAGCCCGTAGAATTTCAATCCTTTTCTAGCATCTTCAATCTGGGCTGGGGTTAGTTCTGTTAGTGCTGTTTGAAAGCGTTGGTCTTGTTGTCGCCCTGTAATTGCGGATACTGTTGCGATAATAGCTGATTCAGCCATGTTATTACCGGTGGCGTTTGCTACATGGGCAAGGACATTAATGGAGCCGTCCTCTGCATTACCCGCCTCATCAAACTTGGGATGAGTGGCATTATTTAAAGTTTCCATTGTGGCGTCAAGCCCCAGCTCCCTAGCTAGTAACCGAGCCATAGTCGTTTTGCGAGCAGGTTTAGTATTCACCGCCATTCCTTTACCCATCGCCCAGTCATAAAATTCAGCGGGTGTTGGGGAGATGCGTTGCCATTTCAATGGTCCCGATCCGGCTTTGTCTAGGGGTATGCCAGCGTCATTAGCTTCTATAACAGACATGCGAGCTTGCGTGCCGTTTGCATTAAGAACAGGCTTATAGAACAAGTCCATCTTCCCGTTAAGTAAAGACGCAATCGATATATGTTTATCCAATATTTCGAAGTTCTGTTTCACCCACATACGGTAGTCAGCGCCCGTCCCCATGTGGTTTTTAACCATCTTAAAGAGTAGTGTGTTGTATGTTTTCAGCAAGTGGTCATAGAAAGCCCTAGGCTTACCCGCTACAACTTTTCCTAGCCCAGGAGCAGTAACAAGCGCGCGAATTGCAGCTCGTCTGACTACATTCATCTGCTTTTCATCTAGCCTTAATTTTTTTCTGATAAAGGTTGCAACAGATGGTGCTGCGTCCTCTGCTAGAACATCGGCGCTTTGAGAAGCTGGCGGGGCTACAATATCTTTACGTTCTGTTACGTCCTCGGTAAATTCCTCCGCTAACAATTTTTTAGCCTCCTCGCTAGTACGCACTTCCAGATACGTATTTATATAGGCGGACAAGGGTATTCCTAAGTCTGGATTATATGACTCGACCATTCCTAGTACCCCGCGTTTACCAGTGAGCACCTCATCCACAATCAAGTCTTGGACTGATTCGTATCCTGGAACATTACGGTATTTAGCCACTTTGGTTATAACCAAGCCGCGATAAGCTTGAGCTATATCCCATTTCCCATCCACTCCTTGTTCCTCATAGATAGTCTGAATTTTATCAGATAGATCCAAGCTTGCGCGAGCCCCTTCTTCACTGTAATCTTCTGGCTCTGTTGTGTGGATTTTTACGGATTGTTTAGCAACTGCTCTGCGAAACCCTTCGATGTATTTACCCACATCCTCCGCACTGTTTAAGTGGATTATGTCCATCGCTTTTAAGTTACCACCTGTAGCGCTGTTCACCGCGGCAATAGCTTGGTTAGCCATTTCTTTTGCCATATTAATAATATGGTAGTTAGCTCCCCCCGTTGTTTCAAACGATATGATATTTCGCAACTGCATTTCCCCTAAAGCAGCCAAGAGCTCCTCTGCTATCACGGCCTCAGACCGAATGTTCCCATTCTTATCCTTCTTATAAACGCCTCTCACTTTTTCAAGAAGCCTCGCAGCGGCTTTGTTTTTTGTATTTGCTTTAATATATTTGAGAAGATTAAGCTCCATCTCCTCTATTGCCGCTATAGCCGTATCTGTAAGCTCTCCTGTTTCTCCATCTAGCAGCCGCCCAACGTGATAAGCGTGTAGCACTTCATGGACTCCTCCCCCAGATAACCGTTCTAATTCCAGTTCTAGATCTTCTAGGGCCTCTTGTGACGTCTCTCCCGCCTCCTTAAGCATCGTAATATTAGCAACCGCGTTGTGAATGTGGATATCTGCATTATGAGCAAAAGATATAATAGCCCCATCAGTTCTTTCGAATGAAGCAAGCTGTCCCTCTGCTTGTTTAGCTTTCACCGCGTCCGCGAGTCTTGTGCCGTATTTCGCCTTGAGTTTTCCGTAGGCCTCCGGTGTTAGCTTGCGGTTCGCGTCAAGCATCTCATCAGTCACCTCTATAAAATTTAGCCCCTCGCTTTCGGCTATGAGTTTAGCTACATAGGAGTTGTGGGCCTTCTTACCTAGCTCAAAAGCAGTGTCTTGTAGTAGTGCAGCTCTGTTCTTAACCGACGGTTGTTCGATGCTGGCATTGCTTCTATTAACACTATTTATAACAATTTGGTCAGAGTCTAATAAAGCCGCTTCCATATCTGCTTTTAGTTCATCGAGCTCTGCCTTAATTTTAGCAGCGAGTTTAGTGTCCTTGGCTATATTTGCGGCATCGTATTCTTGGCCTAAAATAGTTGCTCGGTCTTGGGCTTTGTTTACCCCCTTGCGCACTTTTAGCCATTTTTGTCTTTCCTCCTCTGTTAAATTTCTAAAATTAGCGATATCTGCTTCTTCTTGAAATCGCATATCACTTATTTCTTTTTCTATTTCAGCTGTTATTGCGGCTTTCGCCCATGCAGGTTTGGTCTTCTTCAATGCTGCCTCCAGCTTCGCAATCCGTTTAACACGGAGTATCTGTTCTCGACCAGTATTGTAGGAGACCATAGTGTTAGCCGCTGCCCGGAATAACCCTTTAGTTATGGAAGGTCCCTGTATAAGTAGTGATGTAAATGCAGTTTGGGCATAGAAGTCTTTATTGAGACCATCTAATAGATGTCTATCGTCACCATATAACTTGAGGTCTACTAAGTTGTTGCTTATCTGGGTGATAGTTTCTTCAGCCATCTCGATGCCAACGCCTCTGCCCACCAAGTAGCTTGCCGCTATCTTACCACGTATCCCACCTTTAGTGAGGTGCCGGGTAATATGCCTTCCAGCCCTAATCACCCGCAAAGACCCAAAAGCCTCAGCTACCACTTCCGTTGTGCCTTTTGCCAAGCTACCTGCCACTATCTGGGTATTTGATAATCCAGCAAGGCGCTCAGCTTCCTCAATTTGTCTTATTAACTTAGATTTCTCACCGACATCTGTAGTGTTAAGTAAAGCTGTTTTCAGCGACGGTAAGCTTTCAGCCGCTTGCTTTCGGCGCAGCTGTTGCAGCTCCATATCGCCGCCGGCACCCATAAAAAAGAATGGTACTAGTGTCCCCGCCATCCCTACCCCGGGTATTGCTAAACCCGTCATTGGAATTATAGAAGGGAGAGACTCAGCTAAAGCCTGCC
>Ga0209362_1002842_pt1 | contig 12424 bp, 18 predicted proteins | sample SaaInlV_165m_DNA_FD_184680 | JGI IMG/M metagenome (GOLD analysis project Ga0209362, IMG submission 184680) | Marine microbial communities from expanding oxygen minimum zones in the Saanich Inlet - Saanich Inlet SI037_S3LV_110m_DNA (SPAdes)... | ecosystem: Environmental > Aquatic > Marine >...
TGCCGCACCCTCTTTGATCAGCGGATCCCGGGAAGCACCCAGGATTGCATAGGAACCCCGAATAACCTTCTTGTCCAGGCCGCGTTCAGCAGCGAGCACGCTTTTGGCCTGCTCCGTGAATGCAATGCTGCCTGGCAGCCACCCAGCGGTAAACTTTACGGTGCAGTACTGCACCGCAGTTCCTTCGTCCATATTTTCTTCGTTAATTTCATCTACGACCTGCTGCGTTTCCTCCGCGGCTTTGTCAAAGTCCATTGTTATTTGATTCATTAGTTTCATTCTCCGTTTCTTGAGTGACACGTTTGGTCCAGCCGAGCTCCTGATACAGAATCTTTCTTACAGTTTCGTAAAGCAAAGATTTCGTACGCTTACGGTTCTCCAGTTTGGACATTAATAAATAAGCCCTCTGCTTTCGCGAGGGCGTATACGATCGGACGTGGTACCAGTAGTCATCGCCTACCCACCCGTCACGGGAACCAAAGCGAACCTTGGTTGCTTCCCCGCGACCACCGGCGGCTATGCAAATAGAATACTCGTGCCACGTCTTTCCTTCTCGGATAAGACGATTACTCATCGGAAGCCTTTGATGGCTTGACGCGACGAGTTACCTTCTTGGGTGCAGAAGACTTCTTCTGCTTCCGGGGGTGCACAAACGGCTTGCCTGTGACACTATCCTGGATACCCTGAGCCTCTGCGTCAGCCATAAGGGCTTCCATGTCCTCTCGCCGAGACTGATAGGTCGGAACGATTGACCCTGAAGCGTCCATGATTGAACACTGCATGATCTCAGCCTCGGAACAGCAAGCAGCGATATCAGCAGGAGTCCACCAATCATCTTTTGGCATCTTACATGCAGCGTTTTCTCCGAGCTCATGCTTTCGCAAGTACATACGCCACGCGGCGTCCTTAGCCTCACGGTCAGGCCATCCAGCCCACATCAGCTTGGCACGACCGGATCGCACCATTGCCGGGTGGATATCCTTGATGCTGTTAGCACCAGCGATAATGAACAAGCTGTCCTGGTCATTCAAGAAAGTCTTGATTTGACCACTCAGCCGCCGCTCGACACCGGAGCCGTTACCGTCACTTGACGATTGATTTGCAGGGATAACCTGCTCAATTTCGTCAATTGCCAGGAACCCACCGATGGCGACAGCCGCCTTGAATGCTTGCAGCTGGTACTGCTCGCTGTTGCCGACGTACTGGTCCATGACTTCTTCCATTTTCAGGGAAGCCATAGGCAGTAGCATCTCACCGGAAATGCACTTGTGAGCAAGCGATTTACCGGTACCCGGAGGGCCAACCAGAGTCAACATCTTCCGAGGGCAGCGATCTGGCAGATCAGGCCGGTACAGTTGATTAACTGTATGCTTCAAGTGCCCGTGGCCGACGATGTTATCGAAGCTGAACGGGTTCTTGTCAGGCCGGTACATATGCTCGAAGTCTGCCAGGGGCATGCTTTCCAGCCACTCAGTATGCTTCACGTCATCCAGCACGTAACTGACACGACACCGGATTTCACCTTCCTTGATGACGTCAGGGCTCTGGAAGTGGTGCTCTTGCTTCAGCAATGTAAAGCCGACCGCTTGAGCATACTTGCCAGACTCAGGGCGAGGAAAGCAGGCGAACTTCTCAATAAACGCCGGATGGAAGATTTCCAGCCGGTTGTCATGAGCCATGTGCACAGCTTTCTTCTTGAAAACCGTAACAGGTTCGACCACCCCGTTCTCGCTGACAGACTCCGCGAGGTACTGCGAAGTTTTCGCACGGGACAAGCCCGCAGCCGCTTGCAGCAACTCCTCTGTCACCGATTCCTCGGGGATGCCCAGATCCGTGGCGATGCCTGAAACCTCCTCCTCGTCAGGCACCGAGTGCTCGACATATTCGCAATGCACCTTCAACTCAGGTGGAGACTTGTAACCCGGAGCCGTCTGCATCAGCAGAGTGATACCGGTACTTTGGCCTACGCGAATGATCTTTTGCACAAAGATCAACAGAGCTGCGTCTATAGGCCCCTGGGCCCCGGCGGGCATCAAGTGCCGATCGAAGTTACGAACGCACAGAATACGCTGTACCGCGTCTTCTGGGGTGCTCTCGCCCATATCATCCCGGTACTGGCGTGCTCGTGCTGATGCCAGTACCTCACTCATAGCATCGTGCAGGCCGATCCTTTGAGGCTGCCCTGCGTCTCCTCCGAGACCCAGAGCTGCGATTTCAGGGTCTTGCTCGGCATCTCCTCCCACCGTGATGGGATTGTCGTACGCGTCCGTCAGGCCATCAGCGGCATCCCAGAACATGAGATCCCAGGGTTCGTCTGTTCCCTGTGTCGCTCTGGCCGCACTGGCCAGCTCAGCCAAGCACTCTTCGGGCTCTTCACTTGTAAGGACCAGCCCTGCTTGTCCTGCGGCAAAATATTTTGCCAGTTCTTTATTCACGCTCATGTTATTCCCTTCAATTCCAGAATTTAGTTAGTTAGTGTTTTTCTGTTGTTGTTGGTGGTCCCCCTGATAAAACTCAGGCTTCTTTACCGAAGTCGTCGGGGTGCCAATTAGGGCCTGAGTCAACGGCTGCGTGGCTTTCACACACGTGCCGCCTTTGTGACCCACGGCCTCGACTGTAGTTTCACCGTCGTTGTCGATGGTTATCACGATCTTTCTCATTGCATGCCTCCGTTCTTTGGGGTGACTTCGATTTTCACACGACCGTCAGGAAGTGTGACTTTCTTGTAACTCCCGAACTCAGAGTTACCCGCTTTGATCTCCTTCTGTATCGTCCGCTCCGCTGCTTTCACCGCGTACGCCTTTTTCAGTTCGCCTCCCCAGGAATCAGAACCTTGAGCTCCGGGCTTGTGCTGACCAACGCCAGGGCTCTTGAGCAGACCATTACCCTGGGCGTAGAAGTCCGTCATCATCAGGTACTCGCCTTTGTTGACGGGATGCGGCACAAGGCCGATCTCGTAAGCGTCGCTGCGTCCTTTGCCCTCTTTGTATTTGATGACAAACTCTGCGTCGTTTCCGACAACTTCACTTGAAAGCTTGTCGTAAGCTTTCTTGAATTTGTCGTCTTGAAAGAGCTTCTTTTGCTCTGCCAAGGTCCATGGCTTCTTAAGCAGATCCAGCAAATTAGCAGGAAGTGTCACTCCCTGTGCTTTTGCCGCAGCGTGTACGTCCACACCCTGCTTCTTCAATGCGGCCATCAGCTTGACCTGATAGACGCCTGGCAGCGGATAGTCGCCTACCAGCTTGCCGTGATCCGTTGCCCAGGTTCGATATGTTTTTTGGCGGACCAGTTGGAGTTCCGGACATTGCTCCTTTTGGGTTAGTGCGAGGGCTTCAATGTCCGTCACACAAAATCCACTTTCGAGGTGGCTCATAGTTTTTCCTTTCCTGAAATGAAAAAAGGGGCCGCCAGTAAACTGACGACCCCTTCAAATTACGTTAGCGGAATTCTTAGTTGCAACATTTGCGACTAAAGAACTTCGCTCTCCGTGCTTGCCGACAGGCTGCACGGGATCTTGCTCGTGCTCGAGCATTACATGCGGCTGTCTTAACTGCACAAGCAGTGTTTTGGACAACACAAGCTCCTGCCTGAATTACACGGACAGGTGCGAGTAGCACAAACCGCACTGTATTCTCGAGAGCACGTCCAGCCCGGCAGCAGCCCCTATCAGCACATGCCTTGGCGGAAACCGCTGGAGCGTCTTGTGCTTTTTCGCCTGCAACTACAGGGGTGAAGCTGATAAAGCCCAGCATCAAGGCTAACAAAATGGTACGCATTGTAACTCCTACTGCGAAATTTTATGGTGCCCCGACGGCACCACTTACAATCTGCTGAAGCTGCTGAACGGCAGCCTCAGTTTTTCCTTCCTTTAATCGTAACAGTGACAGTTGTTGCATCAAAGCACCCACGTTCTCCAGGTAGGTTTCTTGCATTTCATCTGTCTTTGCGGTTTGAGCTCCGTAGATCGCAGAATACATTTCCGGATCATCGGCATACTCCGAATCTACTCTGTCTGACTGATCACCATCAAGAGCCAAACGAAGCATGTCGAACGGTTTAACGACTCCCTCTTCTCCCAGTACTTGGCTGATGTATTCGCGGATCTCCTCCGAAAACTGAGATTCTTCTGAATCATCTGGCGGCCAGAGGAATAGAGCCTCAGTGATTCCCAGCAAAATCTCATCCGCATCCGCGGGGTCAAATTCATCCGGCTGGAAATCGTCGCCTGCAAAGATGTTACACAGCTCAACAAAGCGAGCGACATCCTTATAGAAGAAGTTCGTAGTGACGACTGTGATGGCCGCCATGATCTTATCCAGCGTTTCCTTAGGCAACTCCAGGCGATAATCGTCTTCCAGTTCTCTGCGAATGGTTTCCGGGGCCCACTGGAGAGCTTCCTCGCCGTAGTCATCCATGACAATCAAAAACAAAGCCGAAGCAAATGCTTCATCGGAAAGCAGCAAAGCTCTATTAACCGCTTTTGAATTTACCTGGTACGGCTGTGTTTGGCTGGAACTGGCTGTCTTCTCATGCCGATCCAGTAGAACCCGCAGCAGTTTGTTTTTGGTCTTCATTGAATCGTCCTCGCCTGTAATCCATACGAGCCCTTAGTACGCCTACGTCGCACATGATGTGCGTTAAAGCAAATTCACCCAAGCTCTCAGTAACTTCTGAAGTCTCCGTATCCCAGAATGTCTCGGCACCTGTAAAGGACACCCAGCGGGAATCGCACACCGCCAGCATGGTGGGCGGATGAGCTAGATCGATTGCTACGGCCTCATCAAAAGACTCCACCCGCTCCCGGATAAACTTTAAGATATCGTATACCTGTGCATCCGAGAATAGATTCAAGTGCGACAACCAATCTCCGACGCCTACAACCAGCTCGCACTCAGTGCCTACCGCACGCTTTAATCGCTTAATCGCGGATTCATCCAAGATTACAAACGGACTCATTGGCGTGCAGTTACCTCATACTTGGCCCGGTATGCGGCAGGTTGGCAGCGAGTATGTGTTGGGGGAAGCAGTTCTCCTGCCTCATCTGTGAGGTTCTCGATAATCTCCCCAAGGCTATTTACAGGATACGCCGGATCGATCGCTCGCGAGATCCCGGGCAGTCCTGTAATGCCTTCCTTGGTGGCAGCTCCCAATACAAATTCTCGTGCTTTCGCACTGCCGAGCTCTTCAATCTGAGCCCCGAACGAATCAGCGTCAGACTCGATCAGTACCGACCCCCGACTCCCATCCCCAACGATCTCTACTTCCAATGCTCTTACGCCCATGTTTTTCCCTTTTCCTGATTCGAACAAGTTTGGCGGTGAAGAATGTCACCGCATCAATTGTAACGCAGGCAGCCAGGAACTGCCAGAATGTCTGCACATCCATCGAATTTCTCCTTCTTTTCTCAATACCTAAGAAAAAGCGTGCAAGCCACAATAGCCTGCACGCTTAAACCCTACTGAGCGGTACACACCAATAATGCTCGGAAATACTTCAAAAGAAGTTTTTCCAAGTCACTATCAATGTGACCACCCAGTAGGGTTATGCAGCCTCTTCTTGAGGCTGCTCTTTTATTTCTGCCCGCACCGCCTGTATTTCTGGTGGTGCGTCGATACCAATCTTCGTCCCCCGGCCAGTCACGACGATCGTGGCTAGCCTGTTGCCATTTTCGTCGTAGAGGATGGTCTTCTGCCCTGTCTTTCTGCTTAGAACAAGCATGCCTTGTTCTCCTATGCTATGCCCCGGAGACAACTCCGCTCCGGGGCGGTTATTGTTGTTATCCTACGCAACGTCTGCGTGGGGATGCGGAGCGGTTTCCCGCTCTTGAGCTTCGTCGAGGGCAGCCGCCGGACTCCAGTCCGTACGGAGATAGAAATCCGCCACGTGGCGGATTTCTTCGTCTTCCTCCGGCTCCACCGCTACGTCCGCCGGATCGGCGGCCGTGTCGACGAGTTGAAACCCGGGATGCCCCAGGCTCACTTCCTCGGCGAGTTTGTTCAACCGGTCAAACCGGCTGATGCCCTCTCGGGCAGAGATGTCGATGGCGGCCAGTTCGGCCACCTCGTTCCAGTTCTTCTTTCCCATGATTTTCTCCTTCATGGTGCGGCAGTACCAAAGGCACTACCTAGAAAATAAAAGGCCTCATCGAAGTTGACGAGGCCCAGGAAACTTCGTGGTTGTTAAGGCAGGCCACCCTGCCGTCTGGGGCGACGCTTACTTGCCCTGGGCGATGTCCCGGAAGCCTATCCAGGCTTCCGCCGGATACCTGAGTTCGTGCGATACCTGTAGGGAGTCAAATTCATATTGAAACCCCCATTGTCCCTGCTTCCATCCAAATACAGCGACGATCCCATCCCTGATAACCAGGTAGTCAGCCTCTGGATTATCTGGAATGATATGAATTCCGTCCGCGAGCAAGCAATGCCCGAGCACGGTCAGCCGATGTCCAGTTTCTTTTAGAATGTTTTTGCGTTGGACGGCTGCCCAACGTTGTTCATTAGCATTAGACTTCTTCATAGTAATCTCCTTCATGGAAACGGCAGTACCGATTGGCAATGCCTAAGAAAAAACCCTCACAACAACATGCTGTAAGGAAGTCGCAGGTGTAGGAATCGAACCTACAGCGGGGGGCTACCCAAACGGCTCATGAAGCCGACGCCAACCATTCCTGCGATGTACGTGTTTAACGTCCCGCCGGACGACCCAGAGCACGCTTCCCTTTCGGGCCCCTTTTTAGTGGGAGTTCGCGTGTTGGAATTCACCAGGTTTCCCCTGGATCTGCTCCGCAGTCTTGATACGGATAGCCACAGCACCCTTGTGTGGCATGAGTTGGATGGGTGTCTTATCAAGTGATTAACACCAACTCAGCATAAACCATACCTTGCCTGACTTTTCGTAGTCAGGTACGCCAGTGAAACCCATACACTGGACTGGGTTTATACGTGTTTAACGTCCCGCCGGACGAAAGGCTAAGGTTCCCTTCATCTAATAATGACACAAAACGGCCATTTTTTTAGATGAAGGGAACTCTTCAAACTTCGCTGTCCCGCAGGACAGCGGAGTATCCGACCCCGCCAAAGGTGAGGCCAACGAGCAGACACGTTATCTGCTCTTTTGCAAAGGCCGCCTTATCGGCGACCTCCGCCCCCTCGGTCACACCGAGCAGCTCAGCCAGAGGACCTGCACTATATTCATAGTACAGGAACCCGTTTACTAGGGTCACGTAGCCCAATAACAGGGCTCCGATCACCATGAAAAAATATTTCATCGCGGTTCTCCTTAAACTGATTACCAGCACTTCTCAGGGAAGAGCTGGTAGACCTCCTGAATAGAGGAGCAGGCATTGACCTGCTCCTCTGTAACCTGGCATCCGCGAGGACACCAGCCCATATCCCAACTGGAGGCACGGGCTGCCACCGCTCGCTGCCACTCTTTCCAGTCAGTAAAGAGCGGCTGACCACTGCTGCCGATAGGGCAGCAGTAGCCCTCAAGCCGAGGGACGATGATTCGCCCCTCCGAGTAAGCCCGACGTACCGCATCCGCGGCGGTCGGGTGTCTCTGCCAATACACCTCTGTGTATCGGCAGAGAATCTCTTCAAGTTCAGCCTCGTTGCTGAACTTGCAGGCCGTGAGAACGACCAGCTCGTCCTCACAGCCGTGGTCAATCGACTCCCTCATGCCGAAGCTGAGGGAGTCGGTAAACACTGCCATAACTCAATCTCCTTCTTGGAAACGGCAGTACCGATTGGCAATGCCTAAGAAAAAGCCCTCACAGCAACATGCTGCGAGGGAGAGAGCAGTCAGGGAATCGAACCCTAATTAAATCACCAGATCTCCCCTTGCTACGTTTAACGCCCAGCTTGGCGTGTGCTTAACAAGTAACAGCGTATTCATCTTCTACGACTGGATGCACAAGGGTGTCGCAACCGAATTGAACGTACATCCCGTTGTCCCAGCTGCGGGCGTTACTGTAGCCTTGCCGGAGATGCTGTTCGGGCTGCGGTACCATCGTCATCTTTACGTACACGTTACGGTCGTAAAAGAACCGCTGTCCGAGTTTCAAGTCCCCAAAAAAGACTTGACCGCGAGAAATTTTTACTTGAGACATAACGATCTCCTTCATGGAAATGGCAGTACCGATTGGCAATGCCTAAGAAAAAACCCTCACAGCAACATGCTGCGAGGGTTGGAAGGGCTAAGGTTCCCTTCATATAATAATGACACGAAATCACTGTTTTTTTAGCTATTTCCGGGGGCTAAAAATTGGCGGTCGGACTTTCACCTGACAACCCCCACGCTCACGAAGTCGTGGTGCTCTCGTTCTTAACCGGAGTTATTGACGGCTGGGTTTACCAGCGTTGAGCTACGCCCTGAAAAGAATTGGATTTCTCTTCATCTAATTATAACACCAGAAACGGCTTTTTTTAGCTAGAACGTGTACTCCGTAACCTTGCCTCCGGCGGCCAGCCGTATGCGTACTTTCTCTGCTCGGAGCAGCTTTTTCAGCCTCGATTTCTTCTCTTTGCCCATCGAGACAATCTGCTGCTTAGCCGCATTGACAGTTCGTACGCGAGCACTTGCCCCTCCGCCGCATTTCCCGCAGCCAGTACGTTTACCTACAGCCCCGCGGGACACGCTCCTCAAAAAAGGAAATTCTCGAACGAAGTTCGGGTTCTGGCCCATCGATTGAATGACAGACTCTTCGAGTACTAGCAATTTGTGTAAAGGAGTTGCGGCCATTATGTGTCCTTAGACGCTTGTAGATTGGGAAGAGGTAGATCCTGGATCGGGGGGAGAAGGGCACCAGACGTCTTCCACAGCCTGAAGTGCTGTTAGCTTCTCCATTGCGGATACAAGCACGCAAGCCTCTGCCTGAATCTCATCCCAGATGGCATCGGCTTGCGTTGCAGACGCAACATCTAGCTCTACGTAGTTTAAACGGTAATAAGGCCACTCCGCGTCCGGATCCGGAGCCCCCGCGGGTATAGAAGCCAGCTGCGGAGGCCCTGCGACTGCTTCGAAGTTGTCGCAATCTTGTTCTGTGTAGGGACTGGGCGGATTTCGTTTGTAAATGAAGATGTTGGCATCTAAGTCTGCCCCCTCGACGCCAGTTACTTCAACCCGCAAGCGGTACGCCCCATAGTTGTTGAAATTGACGCTTGTCGCCGCGTAACGCGTTAGTCGTATGCGTCTGGTTGTCATTGCGTTGCTCCGTGCCCGCTGGAAAGGATCATCCCTGATGGAAGCTTAATCACTTCCGGCCTGTAGCCCCGTTTCTTATGCATGTAATCTGTGATTTGCCGAACAGCGGCCGGGCGAGTCGTCACCCAGCTACCTATCAGCAGTATCCATTTATTGTACAGCTGACTGTGACGTATGCTTAGAGAACTTTGCTCCGCTTCCGCATTCACAAGCAACGCCTCTGCAATTTCACGGTCGTCTTCCAGCTCTGGGACCATTTCCCAGAAAAAGGGATCGTTCCAGAGCTGCATCACTATGTTGTGATCTAATATCATCTAGTGAGGTCCCACGGAAACCTCTCCGAATACCCCCTGCGGCCGCCTTGCTCTCTAGACGGGCACGCGATCAAACTTTTACCGCGATTCCACTGTTTAATGCCATAACCGGCTTGATGCATTTGTTCTCCGATCGTGATGTCTCCGCCGTTATGCCCTAGTCGCGGGCACGGGACATTGGCAGCACGCATAGCTGCCGTTTCCATGGCCCAGCACCAACCTACGGCAAAGTCTATCACGCTCCCGTTGGGTGACTCAACCTGCCCCCCTCGATTCCGGAAGTCCTTCCCGCGATACCATTCTGCGGAGCGGAACCACTGGTCGGGCCTGCCGCCACTCTTAGCGTAATGCTTCAAGTCGTGATACAGCAAACTACCATAACATCTGAAGTTGTAGTGGTGATTATTGATGATCGTCTGGCAGAGGTCGTTAATCCACTGGGGTTTGACTACCCAAGTATCATCGTCAAGCCAGAGAAAGTAGTTTGTCTCGATGGGCCGCTGCTCGTCGTAAAACATCTCCCGCATAACTGGGTATTTATGGCGGTTCTCGCTGTTGATATACAGCTTGGTAATTGGCAGCGTCCGCAGGTAGTCAATCGTCGTCTGAGGCACTTGATTAGTTGCTACTCGAATGTCCAACCGCTCCGGAGGCACCGAGGCCAAGAGGCTGGATAGGCATTTTCTTGCCAATTCGGGATGTGGCCCGTAACAAAGCACACAAACAGTAAGTTTGCCTCCGATAATGGGATCGTCCATGCATTCCAGCTTACGCTTGATCGTCGGTGTCTCTTCTTTCGTTATTTCAAATGGGTGGACCTGCTGATACGGCTTCTGCGTGCGTATATCCACGGAGGGATCGCGAATGAGCTCGACCGGCCCGCGTACCGTGCGGGACTCCTCCGGCGGGGAGACCTCCATGGCTGCCTTCGCCGTTTCAGGCGTTACTTTAATTAGCTGTACTCGTGGCACAGCGATACCCGGAGTTTCAGGCTTAAATTCTGGATTTTGACCGGCATATTTTCCTGTAGGTGTCTCGATAGGAGGTAGCACCCCTTTCTCGTAGTAATCCATAACCGCCTCAACTACATGGTCAGATAAAATTAGATCCTGGCACTTGGCAACCGCGTGCGAGTTTTCCGGACGGACAGGTTGTCGGCACATCTGATACGATTTTCGTGACAGATCAGCCGGGTCCAGGGCAACTGTCCGTTTCTTCCAGCAACCTTGAACATCACAGCAATCCAGTAGACCAATTGTATGTAAAAACTTATGCTCAACCTCCACGGGGTTGGCATTTTTTCCAAACGCCTGGAACCGGTCAGTATAGGCTTCGAACCACGGCTCTTCTCTTCCGCCGGCATGGACAACGCAAGGTTTGTTGAAGGCCGCGGCTATGTGCATGGCCCCCGTGACCCCGCAGATAACTCCATCTGAATGGAGTACCATGTTCCACAGATCTCGTACGTTCTCCGTTTTGCCTACCATGTTCGTGACACCACGCAGTGGCGGGTGGACGTGGCTGGCGTGTACGGCTCCAACTTGAACGCAATGGATGCCCTGCATCGCTAACTTGTCGACTACTTCCTGGTGTCGATGTGCGTGCCAGTGCTTGACCGTCATGTCCATCTTACCGCCTGACACAACGAGCCAGTAACGGCCTTGAATTCGACGCTTCCGTTCCGCTGCGTCCAAATGCAAATCCGGCCTCGGATCGGTAACAGGAACGGACAACCCGGTCTTCTTTTCAAAGTCGTAGTGGTACCACGCAAGGATGTGTTTCATCTCCTTGCGACCGCCGTATTTGGCGTAAGCGTTCCACTTAATTGCGTCGCCCCACTCAACTTCTACCTTAAGTGGCCGAGGAAGGCCCGCTTCTTCGAACTTTGTGACATGTGGGTTGTTCCACCAGACGTTTGTCCAGTTCGTATCGACCTTGATTTCGTACTTATCCGGATACGCTCGGTGAATGTCGCGAACGAGGGCAGTCATAAGCACCGTGTCGCCCAAGGCCCACCGGTGCCTAATGACAATCCGCTGCTTAGCCATCAATTACTCCCTAGTTATGCTCAGCCTCAGAACGAAGCCTTCTGCGTCCTTGTAAACAAGAGCTTTCTTATTAACAGAATAGTATATCGTATCGTTGAGGGCGAGTGAGTCGACGAGCCGGGGGACGGGTAAACCTCCTGCCGTTTCTACCTTTCCTGTAGATCCTTGCCGCCCTTGTGCACCTTGGCTTCCTACGCCGCCTTGCGGGCCGGTGGTGGCTCCTACGGCCTTCTCTGACAGATACTCTACACTCGCAGAAAGGTCCGTAATGGTCTCAAACCAATCGCCGCTACCGTACGGATTGAAGTCTGAGCTTAGGGTTAAACTGCCGCCGCCTTGCGGTCCGGGCGGTCCGGGCGGTCCGGTCGGTCCGGGTCCGCCGGCCGGGCCGGGTCCGCCAGGGTTGCCGTCCGGCCCGGGTCCGCCGGGGCTTCCCTGATTCCCATCAAATCCCTGTTGGCCGTTTCCTCCAGAAGATCCTTGTCCGCCGGGGCTTCCCTGATTCCCATCAAATCCCTGTTGGCCGTTTCCTCCAGAAGATCCTTGTGCTCCGGTATAACCTTGTTGGCCGTCGTAACCTTGTTGGCCGTCGTAACCTTGTTGGCCGTCGTAGCCTTGTTGGCCGTCGTAACCTTGTTGGCCGTCGTAGCCTTGTTGGCCGGTATAACCTTGTTGGCCGTCGTAACCTTGTTGGCCGGTATAACCTTGTTGGCCGTCGTAACCTTGTGCTCCGGTGTAGCCTTGTTGGCCGTCGTAACCTTGTTGGCCGTCGTAACCTTGTGCTCCGGTGTAGCCTTGTTGGCCGTCGTAACCTTGTTGGCCGTCGTAACCTTGCGGTCCGCGATCACCTTGTTGGCCGTC
>Ga0209362_1002845_pt1 | contig 12421 bp, 9 predicted proteins | sample SaaInlV_165m_DNA_FD_184680 | JGI IMG/M metagenome (GOLD analysis project Ga0209362, IMG submission 184680) | Marine microbial communities from expanding oxygen minimum zones in the Saanich Inlet - Saanich Inlet SI037_S3LV_110m_DNA (SPAdes)... | ecosystem: Environmental > Aquatic > Marine >...
GAATACGAGATAATTACAGGGCTGCTTCGCCCTGGTGTGCGTCTCGATGAGGCAGCACTAGCCGAACGATTTGACGTGTCGAGAACTCCTGTACGTGAAGCTCTTGTTGAATTAACAGCGGCAAAATTTGCGACAAAAGGGTCAAAAAGCGGGATATTTGTTGCCGAGCTTTCATTTCAGCAAATATTTGAAATATATGAGGTCCATTCCAATTTGGAAGGTCTTTGTGCCGGTCTGGCAGCAAGGCGCATGACCGATGAAGAACGTACCAAGCTGAAAAAGCTACATGAAAAAATGTCCATGTTGCTCGAAGAAGAGGATTGGCAAGTCGTCTTTAAAATGGACGAGGCTTTCCACACTCTTGTTCGAGATGGAAGTCATAACTCTTATCTAATTGACGAAGCAGGTCAATTGCGAAACCGGATGGCACCTTACCGCCGCATGTATATGGCCGAACGACGTCCCAAACAAATTGCTGCCCCTTATGGTGAGCACGGGGAAGTCGTTGATGCAATTCTAAGCGGCGATGCAGAATTAGCGGAAAAACTAATGAGAATGCATGCCAGCGTTCGGGCCGATGATTTCTCCGATTTCATTTCAGTACTTAATTATAATTTGACACAAAAAACGGCCTAAGAATTTTGGCTAATTAATGTGCGTAGGTTTTCTGCGCAACCACCAAGGGAGTAAGACATGAATAGGAAATACCCAAAACTAATGGCGCTTTCCCGATTGCTGTAACCATGTTCCTCGTGTTGCTGTTCATTGTTATATTCCCGAACATTACCTAATTCCTGATTGAGATTAGATAATAGTCGTTCGATTAATTTAAGAGGAGTCTCGAAAATGTCTACTACTGCTATTGCCGAATCGATCGTTAGGCCAATGGCGTTTTCACACGGAACGCTTGAATGTGTTGATGTATTGGAATCGAGAAAATTTTATGAGGAGTTTTTAGGTCTCGAATGTGTTCGCCACGTCGAACCACCTGTCATAATGATACGGTTAAACAGTCAAGGATGTACTGTAGTCTGTGTCCAAGTCGGGGATAAAGCGCGAGATCAACGGGTTTTCAATCATTGGGGCGTTGATGTTGAGTCTCGCGAAAAGGTTGATGAAGCATACGCAAACGCTAAAAAATACAAAGACAAATACGGCATCAAACGTGTTCAGCCACCATCGGAATTGCATGGTGATTATAGCTTCTACTTGATGGATCGCGATGGCAATTGGTGGGAAATCCAATGCATTGAAAATTTCACATATGATGAAAACTTTAAACGTGGCGATATTGTTTAATTGTATCGACGCGCATCACTAGAAAGGAAACCAATGCGAGATGATGCAATCTATCTCGAGATGGTTTCACAGCCGGAATATAAACTGCAAATTGAATATGACGCAGACATCTGGGTACGGGACGGACTGGCATAAAAATGTAACATTTTTGACCGGATACAGAAGGTATGTTCCCAGTGTTCATGACGTTGGGACCTTATTCAATTTAATCGCGGCGCTGAATTTCAGTTTGATGCAAAAAACCATCTAAGGAATATGAAAGGAAGAAAAATGTTAAATACACGAAATCCAGAGACCGTCGCGAAACCGGGGGGGCTTTATAGCCACTCGGTAGAAGTGCCGCCAAATGCGCGTTGGCTTCACATCGCCGGTCAGGTCGGCGTCAAAGTCGATGGAACTATGCCGGAAAGTATAGAAGAACAAGATGAACAAATGTGGCAGAACACCCTTCTGATTTTAGAGGACGCTGGCTTTGGTGTTCAGGACATCGTCAAATTAAACGTCTATTCCACTGATCCCAAGGCCCTTCCAATTCATGCAAAACACCGAGCTGCGCACCTTGATGACAGTCATACGCCAGCATCTACCTGGGTTGTTATCAGTGAGTTGGCAAATCCAAAAATTCTCATTGAAATGGAAACAGTTGCTGCAAAAGCCTGCTGACTGCCGAGAACAAATAATTGAGAGGTAAATCTCGATGATGAAAATAGGCCAGTGGGTTTCCGAAAATCTGTTAGCCAATTTGATAAAGTAATAAAAATTGTGTATACAAAAATATATATATAGTATAATAGATGATTTGTAATAAAAATGGAAATCTATCTAAAATGCAAAGTTTTATGCATTGATCTAGAAAGACCAATACATGATTCTGGAGAAGGCGAAGTTTTTAAACAACTTGTAACTCAAAGGAGAAACTAAAATGCACCGATCAAATCTCATAATTTTGGCGTTGATTACAGCGGGTTTTTCACTCGGCTTTAGTTCAGCACAGGCGGAAACTATTAAAATAACGGCTATTGCCGGCCCACCTCCGGTCGCCGCCAATACAAAAATGATGAAGAATGTCTTCGTTCCCACGGTTAATAAAATTCTCAAAGAAGGCGGAGGGAAGTATAATATCGAATGGACGCAAGGCTATGGCCAAAGCCTCGCAAAAATAGCGGATACCTTCGAAGCGGTTGAAGAAGGAATCGCTCAAGTTGGCATGATTATTTTTGTTTTTGAAGAAAGCAAAATGCCGATGGAACAGTATACCTTTTCGATTCCCTTCGGCGCCTCAGACACTAAAACCATATCCACTATCAATAGTAAGTTACGCCAGAAAATCCCAGAAATGAACGCCCATTGGGGGAAATTCAATCAAGAAATCTTATCCTTCGGAGCTGAATTACCGTGGCACATATATACTAAATTCCCTATCAAGAGCTATAAAGATCTGAAAGGACACAAGATCGGCTCCTCGGGGTCGGCTGGAAATCTCTTGCGCGGCACCGGCGCCGTTGTCGTTAATGACATTATGCATAACTCTTTCAACAATATCAAAAATGGTCTCTACGATGGCTATCCAAGTTCCATTGGATTGGGTTTCGTTTACAAGATTTTTGCCGCCGCGCCGTATATCACCCAAGTTAATTTTGGTGCCCGAATGGGTGCCGGTATTAGTGTAAACAAAAAGGAATTTGCGAAATGGCCGCAACCCGTTCAAAAGGCCTTTCGAATTGCCGCCAAAGCTTGGACCGGTGCTTATCATAAAGTCTCAAATATCCTCGAAAACAAATTTATGGGCATCATGAAGAAAAAAGGCGCCACGATCACACCTTTTAGTTCTGAGAATCGCAAGGCTTGGGCACATTCCCTGCCGAATATTGCGAAACAATGGGCCGCAGATTTGGATAAAAAAGGCTTGCCTGGAACAAAGATCCTTAACACCTACATGGCTGAACTGCGTGCAGCTGGGGTCAAGCCCGCGCGTGATTGGGACAAGTAAACAATTTGCCCAACCGGCAGTAGGTTAAGAAAAATGCTTGAGAATGGACGGTCAATAGAGGGCCGGAAACCAAATATCGTAGGGCGAATTTACGGTTCTGTGGTTTCCGGCATGAATGTCATCGGCAGTATCTGGATCTTTGTCATAATGGTCATGATAAACGCTGACGTATTCAGCCGATTTCTTTTTAACCAGCCTTTGAGGGGTATCCCTACGATTATCGCGATGTCTATAATCGCTATTGTTTTTTTTCAACTACCAGATGCCCTTCGCACTGGCCGCGTAACTCGAAACAATATTATAATCGATAAACTCCTTTCATCCAAATCGGTTTCTGGTCATCAGTGGCAAGCGACGTATTACCTAATGGGCGCGGGCATGATGGCGTTGATTGTCTATTTCACCTTGCCATTCTTGGAAACTGCTTGGCGTTTGGAATCTTATGTCGGGACAAAAGGCGATTTTACTTTCCCGGATTGGCCAATTCTCGCAATCGTCATTTTAGGCGCTTTGTTTTTCTGCATCGAATTCCTGTTACAGTTCAGGCGAGACATATCCGCGCATTTTTCGTTTATGGGCCACTCCGCTCTCTCTATTATTAGTGCTATCACGCCACTAATTTTGGCGATGGCGATTGGCGTCGTGCTTGTAGCCGCGCCGTTGTCAAATCATGAAATCGCTGTGATCGCTCTTTTGTTGGTGGTGGTTCTTGTTTATATTGGCGTCCATATCGGGGTTGCTCTGTCAGCAATTTCATTTTTTGCAATTTGGGGGATCCGAGACGATGTGTTCATCGCCGGAAAGATGCTCTCATTGGCTGCCAGCGAAAGTCTCAAGCGCTTCGAGTTTGGCATAATTCCGTTGTTTATACTGATGGGAACATTGATTAGCGTCTCCGATGTCGGCGCCGATTTGTACAAAGTAGCTAACCAGTTATTTCGTCGCTTAAAAGGTGGCTTGGGCATGGCCACGGTATTTGCAAATGCCATCTTCGCCGCCGTCACCGGTACATCCATCGCCTCAGCATCGGTATTTACTAAGGTAGCTGTGCCCGAAATGATCAGATTTGGCTATCACCCCCGTTTTGCCGTTGGCGTCGTGGCCGGCAGCTCGGTTCTCGGCATGTTGATTCCGCCCAGCATGTTGATGATCCTCTTCGGCATACTTAGCGAGTCTTCCATCGGCGATCTGTTCATCGCCGGCATTGTTCCGGGTATTGTATTATCCATCGCCTACAGCCTGATGATATATATCATGGCGACACGATTTCCTCATATGATTCAAATCAAAGATCATAAGGCACCCGACGATCGACTCATGCCGGTGGCGGAATTAGTCAGAAAATTGTTGCCGATCATGGCCCTCATCACATTAATTTTGGGCGGGATTTATGGTGGATTATTCACCGCGACCGAAGCCGGCGGCATTGGCGCTTTCGGCGCGTTGCTATTGGCTCTGATTCGCCGCAGCCTGACATGGCATAAATTCTGGCATGTTTTGAGAGAAACCGGTCAAGTTACAGCTGCCATTTGTTTTCTGTTCATTTCGGCACATATTTATGCCCTCATGATAACTGTTACGGGGGTGCCAAACGCTCTCGAAGATCTGATCATTCAGTCAGGCGTAGGCTTTATGGGATTATTGATAATTTACCTAGTAATTATCATCCTATTGGGCACCATATTAGACGCCGGATCAATCATGCTCATCATGGTGCCGATCGTGATACCTTTGTTCCTGGTCATGGAGTCAAATGGTGTCGATATTGTTAGTATAACTTGGATTGGCTTATTGACGATTATCGGCGTTGAAATTGGTTTGTTAACGCCCCCATTGGGACTTGCATGCTTCGTTATTCACAACAACCTTCAGGATATCAAAAATCTTCAGGATAGAAAAATTTCGGTTGGTGATGTTTTCCGCGGGGCGGCACCTTTCGCCTTGGTGATGTTACTGGTGCTGATCTTAATCGTCATGTTCCCCGAGATTGCTATGGTGCTCCTCTGAGCGTTGTCGCCTAGTATGTGAGAACCGATAACAGGAAAAGTAGCTCAAATGAAACCGCTTCCTAAAAACGTCGTACGTACTATGTGCCCGATGAACTGTCACCCAACTCTCTGCGGTATGCAGGTGGAGGTTAGGAATGGCGAGTTAATTCAAGTCAAAGGCGACAAAGATAATCCTGACAGCCAAGGGTTCCTTTGCGCGCGTGGTCAGGCGTCACAGGAAATTATTGGCAATCCCAAACGGCTTCTATACCCGCTGGTCCGTGATCGACGTGGCGAAGATACTTGGCGCCAAACAAGTTGGGATGAGGCCTTGGATTTAATCGCTAAACACGTGAACGAGGTGGACCGGGAAGCGGTTGCTATCTGGCCTGGACATGGTGCATTCGCCAACAATATGGGCCTAATGTATAACGCCCAGCTGATGCAGCGCTTTGCCAATCTTTATGGCTGTCAGTTTTGGAATGCCGCAATGGTTTGTTGGGGGCTAGGTGGTTTCGGATTGGCTATGACCGGAACTTTGGAAACCAACACCAAGGAAGACATGGGTGAAAATGCAAATTTTGTAATTATGTGGGGTGCTAATTTGGCAAGCCAGCCCAACACGGCTAGTCATCTTCTTGCTGCAAAGAAGCGCGGAGCTCGCATTATTAGCATTGACGTTCGTCGTACAGAAACCTGCGCCCAGTCGGATGATGTAATCTTGATCAAACCAGGGACAGATGCTGCCTTGGCTCTGGCACTCATGCACGTGATTATTAATGAAAACCTATACGATGAGGATTTCGTTTCTAGCCACACCATAGGCTTCGATGAATTATCAGACCATGTTCAATCTTTCACACCGGCTTGGGCGGCGGATATCACAGGCATTGAGGCAAGCTGTATTGAGGATTTGGCACGCCGTTACGCGGCAAGCAGACCAGCAATGATTGTTGTCGGGGGAAGTACCATCCACAAGGGATATAACTCTTGGCATGCAGCTCGAGCCATCGGTTGCTTACCGGCTCTGACGGGTAATTTAGGCATTGCCGGCGGTGGTTTCGGTCCTCGGCATGGGAGTATGGGCCATGGGCGCGGCCTGGGCAACGTTATGGCTTTTGAACAACGTCCACCTGGCAATTACGTCGCAAACCAAATGTCCGATGTTTCCACGGCACTCAATGAAGGCCGCGTTAGCGTTCTCATGCTGATGGGCTCGAACATGCTGACTTCTTTCGCCGACGCGGGACAACTTGCCAAAGGCATTGAGCGTACCGATCTAGTCGTAAGCTTCGATTTATTCATGAACGAGACAGCGCGGCAATTTGCTGACGTGATATTGCCAGCGACAGCTTGGCTGGAAGAGCTTGGGTGCAAGGCGACTAATTCTCATCTCTACCTAATGGAACCAGCTCTCACTCCAGCTGGAGAAGCTCGGCCATTACAAGATGTATTGATCGACCTCGCGGATCGACTGGAAATTGAGGGCTTCTACCCCTGGAAGTCGCATGAAAATTTTATCGATGCGATATTGAACCATCCATCTTCGAATTCATCGACCGAAACATCGGAAGGACCGATGACGGTGGCAAAACTGCGTGCGCAAGGCGGTATCAGTCGGCTTGAAGTGCCTGACGTTGCCTATCCGACACATCATTATCAGACACCGTCCGGCAAGGTCGAATTCCTCTCCTCGCGTGCCGTAGAAATGGGACTACCACCACTACCAGTGTATGAAGAAAAGACCGCGAATTCTTACCCCTTGATTTTGAGCCAGGGACGGACACTAACTCAATTCAATTCATTCTATGACCAGGGTCAGGCCCTGCCCATGCTGGCCGGTTTAAATCCAGGCCCTAAACTGTGGATTGCCCCTGATGACGCAGCGGTGAGAGGACTTGAGCATGGAGCTCCCATCCTAATATATAATCAACGTGGTGAATTTAGGGCAACTGCAATTGTGACTGACAAGGTGTTGTCTGGTGTTGTTTGGATACGGCATGGCTGGGATGGTCTCAACAACCTTACATCCGGCGAGGCTGTGCTGCCTAATAGTGCGCTTAATATTCTCCCCTTTACCGTTGGCCAATCCTCATATGAAGTTATGGTAGAAGTGTCTTCGGTTTGATTTTTTGTAGGTACTGTCAGAGGAAAATCTGTTTTGACGATGTTGTAGCATTCTCATAATGTTTTCGGATGAAAAATCACAACCCATTCCGCTATTTTAAAACATCACCCGAGATTATCCGTCTTACTGTGATGATGTATATACGATTTCTACTTTCACTACGCAATGTTGAAGATATTCTCCATGAGCGAGGCCTCGACATCTGCCACGAAACCGTTCGCTATTGGTGGAATGGATTTGGCCCACTCTTCGCCAAGGAAATTCGTAAAAAACGATTGTACCCAATTCCCAATCATTCGAATTGGAAATGGCATCTTGATGAGGTGTTTGACAATTTAGATAGTGGAACCAATGACCGGCAGAATGAATTATTTTAACTCGAATTTGCGGAGTACATAGTAGTGTTTAACACCAATGCGAATAGACCTGATGTTTTGTGGAGACGTGTATACCTTCATACATTTTTGTATTTCATTTATTTAACATTGGTCGCTTTAAAATTTTTAAGTAAAGATTTTGCCAATCGGATTGCTGAAAAAAATGTCACCGCACAAATAGTCATTCGTTCTGTTGGAATTGGAAGAGAATTTACTTTCTATGACGGTCGGTTGAGTTCGAAACGTGGAGTAAATGATAACGTTGATGTGACACTCGAATTCTCGGATTGCTTTGTTGCGGCGCGACTTTTGACGCCACCGATCAATTACCAACATCAAATTGATGCACAGAAAAATTTTCAGCTCAAATTACTTGGGCCGGATGAACTTACCTACCATTTTACCCAGATCATGATTGCCACTCGGCGCATCGGTTGGCGGTTCGGTACCAAGCTGGCTAATGGCGTTACTCGTTACACAACGAATACCAATGGAGGGCCGTTATTCGTCCACGTTAAAAATGAAGAAATAATACGCGTTACGCCGATCGATTTTGATTCATCAGATGCGTCATCCTGGACTATCAATGCCCGAGGTAAATTTTTTACACCTCCCCGCAAAGCGACGGTAAGTCCGCATGCCTTGGCTTGGAAATCTCTCGTTTATTCTCCCGATAGAATATTGACACCTCTTAAGCGCGTCGATTTTGATCCAAATGGCGATCGAAATTGCCACAATCGAGGTGAGTCAGGATATGTGCCGATCAGTTGGGATGAGGCTTTGGACATTGTTGCAGGTGAAATGAAGCGTCTCAAACGTGAAGCTGGGCCGGGAGCAATTGCGTATAGCCATGGATCTCACCATACTTTTGGAAATATTGGTTATCAGCTAAGTGCTTTTCGTCGTTTTTCGAATGCCATCGGTATGACAGAAGTCCATCCCAATCCAGATAGTTGGGAAGGTTGGTATTGGGGGGCGATGCATCATTTCGGCCATAGCATGCGATGTGGCGCGCCGGAAAATTATGGTACCGCAGAGGATTGTCTCGAACACTGCGAAATGATTGTATTCTGGTCCTCAGATCCTGAGGCGACCAACGGTATTTATGGTGGTTTTGAAGGGACTATACGACGAAAATGGTTGAAAGAACTGGACATGGATTTTGTCCATATCAATCCCCATTATTGTGAAACTGCCGCCTATCTCGGGGGAAAATGGATTGCGCCCAAACCAACGACATCACCAGCCCTTGGATTGGCGATAGCTCACACATGGATTTCTGACAGCACCTATGATTCCGATTATGTTAATGAAAAAACCGTGGGCTTCGATAAATGGAAAAATTACATCCTCGGCGAAGAGGACGGTATTGCAAAAACTCCAGAGTGGGCAGCTGAGGAATCCGGTGTTCCGGAGAAAGACATATTGGCTCTGGCTCGTAAATGGGCGGCAAAGAAAACCTACCTTGCCGCCGGCGGCGGTAATGGACATGGCGGTGCCTGCAGGAATGCTACGGGTACACAATGGGCACGTATTTCCGTTTGCTTAATGGCCATGCAGGGCTTGGGTAAGCCAGGAATCAACTTTGGCTTCATGCAATGGGGCGCGCCAGTGAATCTAAGATTTTATTTCCCCGGTTACGCCGAAGGGGGAATTGCTGGTGATCTTGAGCACACCGCTCTTTCGGTCCATTTATATCAACGTATGCCACAGCTACCGGCGGTCAATACGGTGACACAAAAAATCCCTAAACTATCGTTACCGGAAGCGATATTGGAAGGCGAGGCAGAAGGACATCCTTGGAATGCAAAAACCATTGAAGGACAATTTACTCGTTTCAAATATCCCGCACCAGGATTCGTTCCTGTGCAAATGCTATACAAATACGGTGGTTCCATTATTGGCACAGCCAGTGACACCAACAGATACGTCAAAATGTACCGATCGGACAAATTGTCATTTGTTGTCAATCAGTCAATTTGGATGGAAGGTGAAACAAAATTTGCAGATATTATTTTACCAGCCTGCACAAGTATGGAGCGCTGGGATATCAGCGAATGGGCGGGCACTCATGGCTATACACAAGATTCTCAGTCGCAGTTGAATCACCGGGTGATCGCTTTGCAGCACAAATGCATTGAACCGTTGGGGCAATCTAAGTCTGATTACGATATATTTGTCGAGATTATGAAGCGCATGGGAATGAGTTCGTATTTCTCGGAGGGAATGAGTGATCTTGATTGGGTTAAACGGATGTTTGATGGATCCGATTTACCGGATTACATCTCCTGGAAGAAATTCCTCAAGAAAGGTTATTTTGTCGTTCCCGCAGAAGATGAGAAGCTTCGCCCGCCAGTGTCTTTTCGCTGGTTTTCGGAAGGGAAAAAGAAAAATATACCGGAAGCCCAACCATTGCCCGGAGATTACACTGATGAATTTCTTTCTGGTCTCCAGACTCAAACAGGCAAATTTGAATTTGAAGCATCTAGCTTGAAACGATATGACGCCAATGATCCGGAACGTCCGCCGATCGCTAAATACAATCGTGCATGGGAACTCGATGAGGAGGATTATGCATCCAAATATCCGTTGCAACTATTGACGCCACATCCTCGCTACAGTTTTCATACCCAAGCAGATGGCAAAGACAGTTTTATCAACGACATTGATGATCATCGTGTGGAAATAAATGGACACTTCTATTGGGTGCTTAGAATGAATACCGAAGATGCTCTAGAGCGAGGCATTCAACGACACGATATCGTTAAAGTATTTAATGATCTTGGCGCTGTACTTTGTGCCGCTGATCCGACCGAGCGATTACCGCGTGATGTTGTACATGGTTATGAATCTAGCGCGAGGTATGATCCAATCGGCGAGCCCGGTAATTCTGTTGATCGCGGGGGGTGTCTAAATCTCCTTACCTCCAAACGACCTCAAATCAAAAAATCACATTCTTTGGCAAGTAGTTCAGCGATAGTTCAGGTGGAACTTTGGGATGACAAAGAAGAAATTGAAACCGATGCCAGTGCCGCAATGGAGAGAGCTGCGGCTGAGAATCGTGTAATGGAGGGATCCCATGAGTAACAAATGGAATCTTATTGTGGATGTTGATGAGTGCATCAATTGCTACAACTGCGCATTGGCTGTTCAAGACGAATATGCAGAAATGGAGCATCCTGGGTATACTGCGCCAATGCCAAAACATGGCCATCGTTGGATTAATATTCTGAGGGCTGAGCGCGGTAAATTCCCAATTGTTGATGTCTCATTTGTTCCAACAATGTGCAATCATTGTGATGATGCACCTTGTGTTGAGGCGGCAGAGAACAATGCAGTTCATAAACGATCGGACGGTATTGTCGTAATCGATCCAAAGGCTGCCAAAGGTCAGAAACATCTCGTGGATGCTTGCCCTTATGGGGCTATATGGTGGAATGAAATTGAAGAAGTTCCACAGCATTGGAATTTTGATGCCCATTTGCTTGATGAAGGATGGAAAGAACCACGCTGCGTAAATGTCTGCCCAACAGGCGCTCTTAAATCCGTGAAAGTATCTGATTTAGAGATGTCTCAAATTGTCAAAGATGAGGAGTTGGAAACATTAAAACCGGAACTAGAAACTCAACCGCGCATATACTATAAAAGCCTTAAATCGCTTACCAAAGTTTTGATAGCAGGTACCCTTGAGAAAGTTTCTAACGGCCGAACAGAGTGTGCGGCTGATATTCATGTCTCACTGTCACAATCTGGGTCGCCGGTAGCCGAAAGCGTGACCGACGAGTTCGGAGAGTTTAAATTCGATGGAATTGACAGAAATAGCGGAGCCTACCAATTAAACCTAATGTGCAATGATATCTCTCAAAAAATCGTGGATGTCGATGTTAAAAACGAAAGTTTGGTTTTAGAGTTGGATATTTAAGTCATATAAAAGTGGGTCTTTGGATATTGGAGGCTGGCCATAGACAGTCAAATTAAATCATTGCAATTTTCGAGGAAAACCGGTGAATAGTCCCTAATTTTAATTTCCAATTTTGTAATCAAAATTTTTCACAAAATATTTTATTTTTATTCTCAAATTATAGCTTCATTCTCTAATTGGCATGACATTTTAACGAACGACGTTCATTAAATATCGCACTGTGGCCATCGGGGCAGTTAGATTTGCGTTAAATTGGTAAGCTGGGCACATGCAGCTACGCCTAGCTCGGAATCGGGTGCTACAACAATGCCATCTAAAGAGGTACCCTACTATGAATTCCTGCCCGTAACGCCAATATTTTAAACAAAATCACGTTTATATTATACAAGATATAAAACTAGTGTATATATATCGCAAGTATTTGACTTATTTGAAATATTAATGATTGGAGACAAGGTTTGGAAAAACAGGCCGTGAAGGTAAGTAAATTGCTCGAGTTGGAAATTCTTGCGGGTAATTTGGAGCCAGGTGAAAAACTGGATGAAGTTAAACTTGCCAAGCGGTTCGATGTTTCGAGAACGCCAATTCGTGAAGCCATCGCAGAATTGGCGGCCAACGGCTTGGTCGAAACGCGTCCCAGGCGCAGTGCCATTGTCGCGACATTTTCAATCCAGCAAATTTTTGACATGTATGAGGTGTTGGCTGTACTTGAAGGAT
>Ga0209362_1002846_pt1 | contig 12418 bp, 11 predicted proteins | sample SaaInlV_165m_DNA_FD_184680 | JGI IMG/M metagenome (GOLD analysis project Ga0209362, IMG submission 184680) | Marine microbial communities from expanding oxygen minimum zones in the Saanich Inlet - Saanich Inlet SI037_S3LV_110m_DNA (SPAdes)... | ecosystem: Environmental > Aquatic > Marine >...
TTGTATGTTTGTGCTGATTGCCTGGTTTATCCTGGGATTAGTGAATCCGTCTTTAAATAATCCGCTGGTGCGGATCATTCATGTTCTTGCCGATCCTCTGATTACTCCACTGCAGCGTTATCTTCCCCGAACACGTACAGACTGGTCACCTTTGGTTGGAGTCATTTTATTTTATTTGATCAGCTCAGCTATAATTACTCCAATAGCGTTTTACGGCAGCACGCTGTCTTTCCCTGTCTCTATCTGCATTTATTAACGTGATATGCTATTCACATTACATGTAGTCGCCATTGGAACAGTAATTGGTGTAACGGCGCATTTTGCTTTTTCTCTGGGTAAAAAAGACGGCCTGCGAATTGCCCGCAGAGAGCAGGAGCTTAAAACGAAAAAAGAAGACCCGCCTAAAATAGAATCTCAATAAGCTCTGAAATATTTTCAGTATCTTATTTATTTTCCAAACGTACACGAATTGCCTCTGCGTGGGCAAATAATCCTTCTTCCTCAGCAAAATGGATGATTTGCTCACCCTGACGCTCCAACCGTTCCGCAGAATAACTGATGACAGAACTTGTTTTAACAAAATCCTGTACTCCAAGTGGTGAAGAAAATTTTGCACAGCCTGAAGTAGGTAAGGTGTGATTTGGGCCTGCAAAATAATCTCCAACAGGTTCTGGAGAGTTTGGACCTAAAAATATTGCACCTGCATTACGAATACGGTGCAGGTCTTCAAAAGGATGTTCTGTCAGGACTTCCAAATGCTCCGGTGCAATTTCATTAACTGCCTCAAATATTTCTTCCAGATCATCTGCCACAATGATGGCTGAACGGTTTGCGAAAGAAGCCTCAATTATTTCACGTCGTGGTAAAGTTGGAATCAGATTTTTAAGACGTTTTGCAACTTCTTCAGCCTGTTTTGAGGAAGTTGTAACAAGTATAGCTCCTGCGTCAGGATCATGCTCAGCTTGTGATAACATGTCACGAACAAGGTATTCCACAGGAATGTCGTCACGGTCACAAACAATCATAATTTCGCTCGGCCCTGCAAATGAATCGATACCGACAGTGCCGTAAACCTGTCGCTTTGCTTCAGCAACAAAAGCATTTCCGGGGCCTGTAATTTTGACAACTTGCTGAATCGATTCCGTACCATAAGCCAACGCTCCGATTGACTGTGCTCCACCGACCGCATAAAGCTCCTCAAGTCCCATCAACGCAGCGCTTGCCATCACTAATTGGTGCGGTAATCCGGAAGGTCCGGGGGGTGACACCATCGCTATTCTGGATACTCCTGCAACTTGAGCGGGAATAACGTTCATCAACAATGTTGAAGGATAAACCGCTCTGCCGCCAGGAATATATATACCTACACTATCAACAGGTGTAACTTTCCAGCCCAATACAGTTCCATCCGGACTGAAATCCAGCTGGCTGTCGGTTTTCTGCCTGTCATGAAAAAACATGATATTATCGGCTGCTTCTTCCAAAATGTGAAAAAGATCATGCTCCAGTCCTTCAAGTGCTTCTTCCAGTGCAGACTTTGGTACCAGCCAGGATTCAGGAACTACTTGATCAAAACGTTCTGTATATTCACGCAGGGCCGCATCTCCGTTTTTACGCACACTTGCCAGGATTTCCTGAACTGTAGCTGAGACGTCATTAGCTTCTTCTTCTTTAAAGGCTTTGGCAAAATCTTCAAATCCTTCAAATATTTTTATTTGCATTGTTTTGTGTTGAATTAATTAGGTTATACTGAACCAGTAAAAAGTCATAAAAACGTGTCATTGCTTACAAAACGAGAAATCAATTTTATGTTACGTACTGATATTATTAAGATCTCTCTCTTCGGTCGAGATAACAAATAATTAGTTTAAGGGGTTTTTACGAAACCATCAGGTTATAATAAATTTTTATTGCTTGACCACAAGGGATTTATTGCTACCTATGTTCAGTAATTGAACATAGGATCAAAAAGTTTATGAATGATAAATCACGCAATCAAGCGGGATGCTTCATTGAATTCTACAGAAACAGTTTTGGAAATACCTGGCTCTTCCATGGTAACGCCATACAAAAGGTCTCCAATTTCCATTGTTTTTTTATTGTGGGTGATAAGAATGAATTGGGAATCATAAGACAAACTTGTGATTAAACGGTTGAAACGCACCACATTCACATCATCCAAAGGTGCGTCAACTTCGTCCAGAAAACAGAACGGGCTTGGTTTTACCAAAAAAATAGCAAAGATCAGTGAAATCGCGGTCAAAGCTTTTTCACCACCGGAAAGCAGATTTATGTTTTGCAGTTTTTTACCTGGAGGTTGAGCCACGATATCAACTCCCGCACTTAAGAGATCTTCTGATTCAGTCAGTACCAGTTTAGCTTCTCCTCCCTCAAACAACGTGCTGAAAACTTTTTTAAAATTTTCATTAATCAACTCGTACATTTCCCTGAAACGTCTGCGGGACTCGATATTGATATCCTTGATTGTTTCTTTCAAATCATCCAGTGCTTTCTGTAAATCATCTGACTGAGATTTCAAAAATTCAATCCGTTCTGTCAGTACAGCATATTCTTCAGGTGCAGAAAGGTTTACCGCACCCATTGTATTCAAACGTACTTTTAGTCCGCGTAATTCCTGTCCCATTTTTTTAAGATCTGCAGTCTCAACATCCATTTCCGCGAGGATATCTTCCGGAGATTTATCTGTTATTTCCGTAATTTGGTTTTCCAACTGTTCTCTTTGAATACGGAATTCTGTCAATTTTATTGACTCCTGATGGGAGACACTTACGGAGTTTTCGAGTAATCCCTGTCGTTCTTGAAGTTTTTGAGTAAGCAAAGTCTGCTCCTCACTTTTTTGTTCATGCAGTAGAATTTCATCTTCCATTTCAAGTTTCAAGATTGTACGTGACTCCAGCATACCTACAAAAGATTCATCAATTTCAGTTATACGCTTCCGGCTTTGCTCAAGTCTCAGTCCTGCTTCACTACGTGATGCTTCAAGTTGTTTCAGACGTAGACCTGTTTCAGTACTTTCACGTCGCAAACGCTCCGCTGTTTCCTCAGTACTCTTTTGTTGCTCCGTAATCTCTGTCAAAGAAACTCGATGGGTCAATAATTCCTCTGCACTTGCATCTGCGCGACTTTGCTGTTCGAGTATACGTTCCTGCACTTCTTTTGTTTTTTCTTCCAGTTCAGAACGTTCTACTTCCAGAGTCTTAATTGAGCTAGTTGCAGTATTTTCTTTCTGACGTGATGTTTCCATTTCGCTCAGGATAGTGGCTGAATCTTGAGCAATTTGTGAAACCGTTTGCTGGGTTCGTCGTTCTTCCAACTGATGATGCTCCAGTTCTTTGTTGCAGCTCAACAACTCAAATTCAAGTTTTCGTGTTTCTTCCTCGCAGGTTTCCTGTTCCTGCTTCAAGGTTTTGTATTTTATTCTCAGAGTCTCCTGCTCACCTTCCAACTTTGTCAGCTTTTTGTTCAAATCTTCAGCATATTTTTCAACATCTACAATTTGCTGCTGCCGCTGCAAAAAACCCAACGAACCGGATTGTACTTTGCCGATGCTGACATTATAATTTGTAAGACGGAGTCCGGACGACGAAAGCCACTCATGAGGTGCTGCAGGCTGGTTATTCCCATATTCATTCCAAAAATCAATTTCGTCTTTGAGCAGCGTAAAACGTGAAAAAAACTTTTCTCCCCATTCTTTCAAAGGAGCTTTAAACTCAAGAATCTCCGGAAGGGGGGTGCCCTTTTTTGTGATCTCCTGCGGAACCGAAGAAGGCCGATCCAAAGCCACAAACTTAAGTTGCCCCAGTTCATGCTCCTTAGAAAATTTCTCCAGTTCAGGAAAATCAGCGGCACGTTCTATCACCACCCAGTCTAATACTTCAGCCATCACTGGAGAAACTGCCGTTAATATTTTTTCAGAGACAGAAATATAGTCTGCAAGCAGTCCTAATACTCCAAGTTTTTTCTTTGTCTCCTGATTCTCCTGCATCAACTGCATAAATATTTTTACACTGTCACTAAAACCCTCATACTGAGTCTGGATCTGGTGCAGTGACTCAATGCGTGACTGTGCTGTGCTGTGCTGATAGCGTAGATCCTCGAGCTCTGATTCTGTTGCTGTTAACTGCGTGTGCTGACTTGCAAGTCGGCTTCCAAGGTCTGCCAGCTTTGCTGAAAATTCTCCTTTCTGCAGGCGGATGCTTTCCAAGCGTTCTTCGCCGTCGGAGACCTGGAGGGTTGCTTCCTGCAGCAGATTCCTGTGTGACTGCTCCTGATCCTGAAGACGTTGCTGCCGTTCAGTCATATTTTCTAGACGTTCATCAAGAAAATTCTTTTGATTTGTTTGATTTGTTAATTCTGTGTGTACTGTCAGCAGTCTTTTCTGCAGTGCTGACGCATCTTCTGAGGCCTGCTGAAGAGAGCTATTTTCTTTAGTTCGTAACTCCTCAATATTAACAAGTTTTGCCTGTAATTCACCTAAACGTTCCGCCAGTTCCTTAAGACGTGATTCTATTAGCACTCTTTCTTGTTCGCGTTCAGTCAAACGTTGCTGAAGTTCTACAAGTTCAGTTTCCTGAATCTGCTGCTGTTCACTCACATTTTGCAGATTTTGTTTTTCAAGTTCACGTTGATTTTCTGCTTCCTGAATTTTTTGTTCTTTTTGAAAAAGCTGTTCTCGGCGTTCGCCAACCTGTGTACCACGTTGAACTTGCTCCAACTTCAACCGTTCCATTTCTGTTTCAACAACAGACTTTTCGATTTGCAGGTCTTCCTGCTGTTGCTGGTGTCTCTGTACCAGTTCTTGTGCATTGTCTTCATTAATTGTTGCCTGATGCAAACTCAGCGATAGATGTTGCCGTTCAAGCAATCCGCAATGTTGCTGAAGATCCAAATATTTTTGTGCCTTTTCAACATGCTCCTTCAAGCCATCTTCCTGCTCGGAGAGTGCTCCAAGCACATCTGTTACACGGAGCAGATTTTGTGTCGTTTCCTCCAGCCGCTTTTCAGCTGTTTCACGTTTGAAACGAAACTTAACAATACCTGCCGCATCGTCAATTAATGTTCGTCTTTCAATCGGTTTTGAACTAACAATTTCACCGACACGTCCCTGTTCTATAATTGAGTATCCTGTACCGCCAACTCCTGTATCCATGAAAAGTTCACGCACATCTTTTAAACGCACCGGAGTTTTGTTGATCATGTAAACGCTTTCTCCCGAACGGTAAAGTCGGCGCGTTACAGCAATCTCAGTGTAATCTGCATATTGGCGAAGAGTATCGCCTTTGGGATTAGAAAACGTCAGGGAGACTTCCGCCATTCCGGAAGGTTTGTGGTAGGAGCTGCCGGCAAAAATTACATCCTCCATGCTGCTGCCGCGTAGGTGTTTTACACGCTGTTCACCAAGTACCCAGCGAATTGCGTCAACAACATTGCTTTTACCACAACCGTTTGGACCAACAACAATCGTAATCCCGTTTTGTTTAAACTGCAGATTAACAGGATGGCAAAATGATTTGAATCCTGAAACTTTTATGTTTTTGATTCGCACAATTTTTTTACAACATTAACTTGATATTTGTTTTAAAACAAATTCGCGTACATTATTTTTTGAGCTGCATGATCTAGCAGGCTTGGATGCTATTTGCCCTGCAATTATGACGGAATTACTAAACTGTGCAGCTCTTTACGACAAAGTCTCCAGTCAGGATAGAACTGATCCATCAAGGCTTTGAATCTACTATTGTGACTGGCCTCAAGCAGATGTACCAATTCATGGACAACAATATATTCCAGACATTCAGGGGACCTTTTTGCCAACTCAAGATTAAAACGAACTCTACGTGTTTTAGGTGTGCAACTCCCCCAGCGGGTTTTCATACTGCGAATGTGAAAACTTGCTACAGAAACGTTTAAAATATTTTCCCATTTATTTATCAACGGCGGGATCAGCCGCATTAACTCTCCGTGGTACCACTCATTTAAGACTGAACGCCTTTTTTCAGTCCCGGCATCCGGAGGCAGGTTAAGTATAATTTGCTGATCGACCAAATCCGCAGAATGAAAGTTGTTGTTTGCTATTATTTTTAAGGGATAGGCCTTACCGCTGAAGTAATGATTTTCATTTTCCAGAAAGCGCTCCTGCAAAGGACGTATCTGATTGTGCATCCTTTTGCGCTGCTTCCGGATCCATGCCAGTTTCGAAAGTGCAAATTTACTGATTTTTTCCTGACTCACATGTAATGGTGCAGATATTTTGACTTTTCCGTCAGGAGGACAAATCCGTAAATTTAGATTCTTGATTTTTTTCTGTATAACTTCTGCATCAATATCATCAAGTTTTAAGGTAAATTTCATGCTTTTTTGAGTGTTTTTCCGGACAGCACTTTTTTCAGTCCGGAATGAGTCCAGTTTTATGCTTTCCAACAATGTTGCGAGATTTGCTTTTTTGAGCGAAAAATTTTTGAACGGCATAACTGCGGATCTTTTTACAGATTTTTTTCTTGCTCGTAGGGACTTTGCGAGGTCGACATTATTTATACCGACCTCGCATTACTTAGGCGAGTTAAAGGGCCTTAATTATTTCAAATGCGTGAGCCTCTTTCTGTATTTTTTTCCGGCTGAGGCTGAATTTGTCTCAGCAAGCAGGCCCCTCTTTTTACTTTAAAAAGGGATATCATCTTTAATATAATCATCTCCCTGCGGAGCTGCGTTTGATTCAACAGGAGCAGTTGGAGCAGGGTTTGATTGTGGAGCAGCAGGTGCTGTTGAATATTCTGTGTTAGTGCCGCTGTCAGACATTTTAGCATCAAGAAACTGCATAGTTGTGACTACAACTTCTGTTTTGTAATGCTTCTGCCCCTGTTGATCTTCCCAGTCTCTTGTCTGCATACGTCCTTCAACATAGACCTGTGAACCTTTCTTCAAATAAGACTGTGCGAGGTCAGCAAGTTTCCCCCATAACACAAGACTATGCCATTCAGTACGTTCCTGTTTCCCACCTTGTTTATCAGTCCAGTAATCATTTGTTGCAATGGTCACATTCGCTACTGCACTGCCGGACTGAGTATAACGGATTTCGGGGTCCTGCCCCAATCTCCCTATTAACATAACTTTATTAAGGTTTGCCATTTTTCTCCTGTTTCTTAGTTATAGATATTATCTTCTGTTCTAACGCAATGGAGTCAATAATGAAAGTGCTTTTTTCAGTCTAAGCTCAAAAGGCTCTTCTAAACTGCCGGATTCACGAAGAACAGCGAGGATTTCTTTTTCCGAATATCCAAGGTTTTTCAAAGCAGAAAAAACCGTATCAACTTCCTTTGACGTTGTAGTACCTCCTGTTTCAGAACCTGTCTCAAGTCCACTTTCAAAGCTCAATATTGGATGACGTTTCAATTGATCCTTTAAATCAAGACACAACTTTGCCGCAGTTTTTTTGCCTATTCCAGGAACCTGACTGAAACTGTCTGCATTCCCCTGATGGACTGCGTTCACGAGTTGTCTTGGAGAAAGCACTGAAATCACAGCCAATCCCAACTTTGGACCAACACCGGAAGTTTTGATCAGCATTGTAAACAACTCTTTTTCATCTAAACTCAGAAAACCGTACAAGGACAAATCATCCTCCCTGACATTTGTATAAACATGCAAGGTCAGGAATTCTTCCGGAGAAACCTTAACAGAAAGGTGCTTTGAAACGTGAACCGCATAACCTACACCACCTGATGTTTTGAGAACAATTAAATTGTCTTCGGAACGTAGTACATGTCCTTCAAGGTAGGCTATCATGAGAGAAGTTGCATAATGTGGTTTCCGTTCAGGCTGCTTTCAGTTTAAAGCAACTGATTTTTGGAAAGCCCTAAATGCGCATGAGTGATCGCAACTGCAAGTGCGTCAGCCTCATCTTCCTGAAGACTATTTTGCAAATTTAACAGAATCTTGACCATGTGCTGGACTTGATTTTTATCGGCTCTTCCTGCACCTACCACTGTTTGTTTGACTTTCAGGGCTTGATATTCGTGAACAACTAGCTGACGTTCAGAAAATTTAAGTAGAATAACACCGCGGGCATGTCCTAAAGTAAGAGCGGACTGGGCATTTTTGGCAAAAAAGATCTTTTCGACTGCACCGCAATCTGGCTTGAATTCCTCAATCAGTTTTTCCAGTTCAGTGGAAAGCTGATGTAAACGCACAGCAAGTGATTCTTTTACATTAAGTTTGATACATCCACTCGCTAAATGGCGCGTCCGGTTACCAGAATGTTCAATCAATCCGTAACCTGTTTTTCTGCTTCCTGGATCTATACCTAAAATACTAAGAGAATCAACCAAGTTCCGCCATAACGTTTTCGCTGATGTCAAAATTGGAATGAACACTGTTTACATCCTCGTCATCTTCAAGGATATCAATCAGTTTTATTACTTGTTCTGCTTTTTTAGCGTCATCAATTTCAACACGGTTTTGCGGATTCCAGATCACTTCCGCACCCAGCATAGCAACATCCTTTTCTTCAAGGTAGGAACGAACATGATCAAATTCAGCAGGCGAAGTTATGATTTGATATGCTTCTGGATTTTCGTTGTTGATATCTTCAGCGCCTGCTTCAAGGATTAATTCAGTTAGCAAATCTTCTTCGATCACTGTCTTGTCGATCATGATTGAACCAATCCTGTCAAACATATATTGAACAGAATTCGCTGAACCTAAATCACCGTTGCATTTATTAAAAGCATGCCTTACCGATGCAATGGTCCGGTTTCGATTGTCAGTCATTACTTCAACAATTATCGCAACATTGTGGGGGCCATAACCTTCGTAAATAATTTCTTCATAAATTGCGCCGTCCAGTTCACCAGCACCTTTTTTGATAGCACGGTCGATATTGTCTTTAGGCATACTCTGACTTTTTGCATTTGCTACCGCAGTCCTTAAACGTGGATTTGCATCTAGTTCACTGCCTCCCATCCTTGCCGCAATGGTGAGCTCTTTAATAAGTTTTGTAAATGCTTTTCCTCGCTTTGCATCCTGAGCTGCTTTGCGATGCTTGATTGTACTCCATTTACTGTGTCCAGACATAACAATCTTTAGATGAATTTATAATATTTTTTCCAGCTAATGCTGTTGTTATTTTAAAATAGAAGAAGTAAACAATATATCTATTTTTTGAATGTGTGTTAAATTGTTTCTAATTTTAAGTTTGTTACCTTTTTTGGAAGTAAAAAACAAATTAGAACAGTTTTAAAGGCTTAAATGGCACCCTCTAGAATAATTATTTCAAGTGCTTTTGAACTCATACATATTTTCAAAAGTACATAACACTGGTTTCTGGATCCGAATTATTGGAAATTTTTCAAGGAACCTTTCTAGTAATCTAAAATTTATTTTGATCAATTTTTCTATCTCTTCATTTTTCAACTTTCTTAAAATATATGCAAGTGTGATATGGAAAGTGTATGTATCATGGTTTTCGAACCTAATTCCCAATAACTCGCTTAATTTATTTCTGCAATCTCGGATGATTTTTTCATCTTTTTTTGTATTACCCTCTAATATAATACTATAACCACCAAACAATTTTGTTAACTTCAAATCAAATTTATCTGGGAAAATATACTCCTCTATTTTCTTAGATAGTACGTAAGCAATTTTTTTATAATTATTATCTGCAACAATATTTTTTGGCCAATATTGAGTATTAACAGTATTAACATTACAACAATCAAACAAAGTCATATGAAAACTGGTTTCAGGAAGATATGTATAGGCTTTTTCAGGACTTAAATCTTTGTATTTTAATTGTAATAATTTAATTTCGTGAAATAAGTCTGACTTTAGAGGGATTTTACTGATTATAGAACATCCTGGAAAGGCTAGAGGCTTTCCCTTGTGATCAAATTTTTTTTCAGCGTCTGCTGTAAGTGGACATCCTTTTAATTCTCCTTTTAAAAATTTATTTTCATTTTCAATTATATATTTATCCATATTAAAGCCATATTAGTCAGCTGAACTAATTGACATAAATATATTTAGGAGTTAATAAGAGTGCTTTTTTAAGAATAAACCTTATTAATATTATCCTAAGTGTAAATATTAATTTATTCTTTTGTTAGTTTTTTTGTCGAATACATAAAATTTATTATCAACAATGTCCAAAGATAATTTATCTCCGAGATTGACAGAAGTATTCCCAGGTGAACGGTAGCAGAAATCTTTTTTCCCACTTATTTCACCATAAATAAGGTTATCCGATCCCAATTGCTCAACTAAATCTACCGACATATTTATTTCCCCTTTACTAGAAGGTGTTAAATGCTCAGGTCTTATACCTAATATAACTTCACCATTAAAATCGCAAGTAAAGTTGGGGATCGTAAAGCTCACTGTTTTTAATACGTTATCCTTTAATTCAGCATCTAACAAGTTCATTTGTGGAGAACCTATAAAGCCAGCCACGAATACAGACTGTGGATCATTGTATATCTCAATTGGAGTTCCTAATTGTTCTATAATACCATTGTTGATAACTGCTAGTCTATCTGCCAATGTCATTGCCTCAACTTGATCATGGGTTACAAATATACTTGTTACAGCTAATTTTCTTTGAAGTTTTTTTATCTCTAAACGCATTTTAATTCTAAGTAATGCATCTAAGTTAGATAATGGTTCATCAAATAAGAATATTTTAGGATTCCTTACTATTGCCCTCCCCATTGCCACTCTTTGTCTCTGACCACCAGAAAGTAAAGATGGTTTGGATTCTAATAGATGAGATATTTGTAATAATTCCGCGGTTTCACGAACTTTTTCTTTAATTATTTTTTTGTCTATACCTCTATTTTTTAACCCATAAGATAAATTTTTATAAACATTCATATGTGGATACAAGGCGTAATTTTGGAATACCATAGCTACGTCTCTTTCAGAAGGGTCAATTTTATTAATAATTTTTCCTTCTAGACTAATTTCTCCTTCGCTAATATCTTCTAAACCAGCAACCATTCGTAGTAATGTTGATTTTCCACACCCACTAGGTCCAACAAAGACCATGAATTCACCTTCTTCAATACTTAATGAAGTTTCGTGAACCGCCTTGGTTCCATTAGGATATATTTTTGTGACTTTATTTATTTCTAAAAAGCTCATTTATTTTTCTGTTTGAATTAGACCCTTAATAAACCATCTCTGTAAGAATATTATTATTACAACAGGTGGTATAATTGACAATATGATATAAGCAAATCTTTCAGCTACTCTGGGTAAATTCCCTCCTTCATAACCTTGCTGAAATATAATTTTCATCCCCATAACAACTGTCCAATATTGTTCGGACGTAGTCATTATTAAAGGCCACAAATATTGACTATAACCATAAACAAACATAAAAATGAATATTGCTGCAAACATAGTCTTTGAAAGTGGAACTAAGAAGTCTATAAAGAATTTCCAACTATTTGCACCATCTAATTTTGCAGATTCTAATAGTTCATCTGGAATAGATTTATAAAATTGCCTAAAGAAGAACGTTGCTGTAGCAGAAGCTACTAGCGGCAATATTAATCCAGTATAGGTATTAGTTAGATTTAAATCAGAAACAATTTGATAACTCGGCAAAATCCTTACTTCTAAAGGTACAAGTAGGGTCATAAATATTAACCAAAATAGAGGAGTTGCCAACTTAAATCTAAAATAAACAATCGCATAAGCCGATAGTGCTGAAATAATAACTTTAACTATTGCAATCCCTAAAGCCATTATAAAGCTGTTAATAAACATTTTTGTTGAAGTAATTTCGTTAGAGAATCCCCCAGTTTGGTTCAATACTTCATTATAATTTTGTAAAAATTGATCCCCAAAAGACCATTTCATTCCCTCAGCAACAATAGTAACATTTTCATGAGTAGAGCTCACAAAAATTACCCAGATAGGAACAATCATTAGCAATACGCCACAAAAGAGGACAGTGTGCGTGAATAATTGTGTAATTTTATTATTCATTTCTCTGTATGTATTAAACCTTTAACAAACCACCGCTGCAATAATATTATAACTAATATCGGCGGTATAATAGATAATATTATATAACTAAAACTGGTAACTAAGCTTCTCATGAAAACAATTTTCATTCCCATAATTACAGTCCAATAATTTTCATTAGTTGTTGCAATTATGGGCCATAGATATTGGTTATATCCATATACAAACATAAAAATGAATATAGCTGAAAACATAGTTTTAGATAGAGGAATTATGAAATCAGTCAAAAATTGCCAGCTATTTACTCCATCAAGCTTAGCTGCCTCTAATAATTCTTCCGGTATTGTTTGATAGAATTGACTAAAAAAAAATGTTCCTATTGCAGAAGCTACTAAAGGTAAAATTAGCCCCGCATAAGTATTGATTAAAT
>Ga0209362_1002872_pt1 | contig 12378 bp, 14 predicted proteins | sample SaaInlV_165m_DNA_FD_184680 | JGI IMG/M metagenome (GOLD analysis project Ga0209362, IMG submission 184680) | Marine microbial communities from expanding oxygen minimum zones in the Saanich Inlet - Saanich Inlet SI037_S3LV_110m_DNA (SPAdes)... | ecosystem: Environmental > Aquatic > Marine >...
AAAGTTAGGTTAGTACCTGAAACAAAACCAGATAGTCCCTTTTTTTATTATGTAAAAAAACCTGCTGGTGGTGAAAAAGCAAAAGTTAAATTAAAAGCCAAAAAATATAATCCTGCTACAAGAAAGCATGAAGTTTTTGTTGAAAAAAAATTACCACCACACAGTAAATAAACTTATTTTTTAAAGTTTCTTTTTTCAAAATCTATAAAAGACCAAATCATATTTTTCCAAATTCTTTTAGTAATTTTGGGGTCAATTTTTCTAGTAATAGATTTTTTTTTAATTTTATTAAGAATAAAATTAATTCTTTTTTTATCAATAATTTCTCTTTTGTATTCTTTTAATTTTAAAACGTCATTTACTAAATTTGATCTTTTTTTAACGATGTTCAACAACTTATCATCAAGATTGTCTAATTTTTTTCTTAATATATTTAATTTAATTTTATTTTTCGGCGACATTTATTCTAATTGGATTTATCATTAATTAATATATTTATTAATATATGTACATAGATAATAAACAATTAAAAAATTATATTTCTTTTTGGTTAGCTTCCATGTTTTGGATAATTTCCCTTATGATAATTGTTGGAGGGTTAACTAGATTAACTGATTCTGGTTTATCAATAACTGAGTGGCAACTTTTTTCTGGTTTTTTACCACCCATTAATGAGTCTCAATGGCAAAATTATTTTGACTTATATAAAAAGATTCCTGAGTTTAAATTACAGAATCACACAATGAATCTTAAAGAATTTAAAATTATTTTTTGGTGGGAATGGATTCATCGTTTTCTTGGTAGATTAATTGGATTATCTTTTTTAATACCACTTGTATATTTTACATTTAAATTAGGTTTTCGAAAAATGAAAAATCTGTATTTCATTTTTATACTTATTTGTTTTCAGGGTTTCATAGGATGGTATATGGTCTCCAGTGGTTTAGTTGATAGAGTTGATGTGAGTCACTTTAGATTATCTATACATTTGCTAATAGCTTTTTTTATATTGTCATTAATTTTTTGGAATTTTTTAAAAATAAAAAATATTTCATTTCCTAGAAATAACTTAAATAAATTAATTCCTATTTTTTTTTTAATCTTAATCTTTATGCAAATTTCTATTGGTGCATTTGTTTCAGGCATGGATGCTGGAAAAATTTATAACACTTGGCCATTAATGAACTCAACTTATTTCCCAAATGATAGTGATTTAATTAATCTATTATCTCTTAATTCCTTTAGCGACCCATCTCTTGTTCAATTTATGCATAGAAATTTAGCTTATTTGATTTTTTGTTTTTATTTTTTTATTTTATTTAAAGTATACATGAATAAATTAATTAATTTTTTTACAGCAATTAATATTATTGGTTTACTATTAATTATACAAATTTTTTTGGGAATTTTAACTTTGTTAAATGATGCACAAATTTTTTTATCATCTATGCATCAAATAACTTCAATTTTTTTAGTTACTTCTACTATTTATTTTTTATATTTAAATAATAATTCTAACTAACGGCTTTTAAGTTTCCTTTTGATGATTTATTTAAAGCTTGATTTAGATCTTCAATAATATCATCAATATGTTCTATTCCAATACTCAGTCTAACATAACCAGGTGTAACTCCTGATGCTAATAGTTCTTTTTCTGTCAACTGACTATGTGTTGTTGTTGCAGGATGAATTGCTAAACTTTTTGCATCTCCTATATTTGCAACATGGTAAAACATCTTTAAAGACTCAATGAATCTTTTGCCTGCCTCAGTACCACCTTTTAGTTCAATACCGACTAAAGCACCATTTTCACCATTAAGGTATTTTTTGGCACGATCTGCAATTTCACCTTTATGTTCTGTTGGGTAAATTACTTTAGTTATTTCCTTATTTTTTTTTAAATAATCAACAACTTTTTTTGCATTTGAACAATGTTGTTTCATTCTTAGTGCAACTGTTTCAAGGCCTTGGATTATTCCAAATGCATTATCTGGTGATAAAGCTGAACCTAAATCTCTTAAAAGAGTCACTCTCGCTCTCACTGCAAAAGAAACATTTGCACCAGTTAATTCCGGTACTGCTTTACCCCAAATAACACCACCATAACTTGCATCTGGTTCATTAAACAATGGTTGTCTTTTTGGATCAGCAGTCCAGTCAAAATTTCCACCATCTACTAAAGCACCGCCAACAACCGTACCGTGTCCAGCTATATACTTTGTTAAAGAATAAACAACTACGGCAGCACCGTGCTCTAAAGGCCTACAAATAACAGGTGATGCTGTATTATCCATTATTAATGGTATGTTATATTTTTTACCAATATCAGAAACTTCTTTAATTGGAAAAACCCTTAAATAAGGGTTAGGTAAAGTTTCACCATAAAAAGCTCTCGTTTTATCATCGACTACTTTTTCAAAGTTTTTTGGATCTGAAGGATCAGCATATCTAACTTCAATTCCAAGTTTACTTAAAGTATGTGTAAACAAAGATACAGTTCCACCATATAAATCAGTTGAGCTAACAATATTGTCTCCGGTTTGCGCAACGTTTAGTATCGCAAATGTTGATGCTGTTTGTCCTGAAGACACTGTTAAAGCAGCTAACCCTCCCTCTAATGCAGCCAATCTTTTTTCAAGTGCATCATTGGTAGGATTCATTATTCTTGTGTAGATATTTCCAAACTCCTTTAAAGCAAATAAATTTGCAGCATGTTCAGTACTATCAAATTGATAAGAAGTTGTTCTGTAAATTGGTACTGCTACAGCTTTTGTTGTTGGATCATTTCTATAATCACCGCCGTGTATTGCGATAGTTTCTGGGTTTTGTCTTTTAGTACTCATTTTGAGCTCCTTTTTAGTGCTTTTGCAAAATGCAAGGTGCACAATATAGTTCAAATACTAACCGAAAGTGTGTGTAAATATCCTTTTTAGCAATTATTAGCCTGCAATAGGAACAAATCGGCTCGATCAACATATCATTATAACATTATAATGCAAGCGAAATATAAAATTGACTTTATATTTAATAATAGTACTAATCCTCGCACAATGACAAAATTTCTTAAAAGTAGTGAATTGAATAGTAATTGGTTTGAAATAGATGCTAAAGATGCTGTTGTTGGCAGATTAGCTTCAGTTATTTCAATGATTATTAGAGGAAAAAACAAAACTACTTATACACCTCATATGGACGATGGTGATTTTGTAGTTGTTAAGAATATAGAACATGTAAGGTTTACTGGAAAAAAATTTAAAGATAAAAAATATTTTCGACATACAGGACATCCGGGAGGTATTAAAGAAATTACACCAGAAAAATTATTAGAAAAAAATAAACCTAGTGAAACTTTGAAGTTAGCTGTTAAAAGAATGTTACCAGGAGGTGTTCTTGGAAGAAAGCAATTAACAAAATTAAAGATTTATGCAGGTAATGAACACCCACATAGTTCTCAAAATCCAAAAATAATTGATTTGGAAAAACTAAATAATAAAAATTTGATTAGAAATTAATATGGAACAAGCAACACAAACATATTCAAAAAAAGATAAAATTAAACTAGACTTTAAAGATAGTAAGTATGCAACTGGTCGAAGAAAGAAATCTATTGCTAAAATTTGGTTAAAAAAAGGAACAGGTAAAATTTATGTAAATGGTAAACTATTCAGTGAATATTTTTCAAGTGATAATCATAAGATGCAAATAACTAGACCATTTGAAATTTTAAATCAGGCTACAGATTACGATGTAAGATGTAGTGTAAGAGGAGGCGGCCACACAGGTCAAGCAGGTGCATTGGTTCATGGAATATCTAAAGCCTTACTTTTATTTGATCCTGAATTCAAATCTACACTTAAAAATGAAAAACTTACTACAAGAGACTCTAGATCAGTTGAAAGAAAAAAACCTGGTCGTAAAAAGGCTAGAAGAAGCTTCCAATTCTCTAAAAGATAATTTTTTTTTAATACTAAACTGCTATAATATAAAATGCCTAAGATTAACGTATTAGTTGCTGGATCTACTGGTTATATTGGTGTTCAATTAATTAAATTATTAGTTAAACACAATAATGTTAATATAAAATATCTTTGTGGCAATTCATCAGTAGGCAAAAAGATATCTACTTATGAAAAATCATTAGGTTCTAAAAAATTACCTAAAATAATTAAATTTAACAAATCTTATTTAAAAAACGTTGATTTAATTTTTACAGCACTACCTAATGGCGAGGCTCAAGACATTTCTAATAATTTATTAAAACAAAATACTTTAATCGATTTATCTGCTGACTTTAGACTCAATAAGGCTTCAGATTATCTTAAATGGTATAAACAAAAACATAGATCTAGTAAGAATATTAAAAAATCTATTTATTCTTTACCTGAAATTAATAGTAAAGAAGTTAAGAATTATAATATCATAGCTTGTCCAGGATGTTATCCAACAACAGTACTATTACCACTTATACCTTTGATTCAAAAAAATTTAATAAAAACAAATAATATCATTATTGACTCCAAATCAGGGTATTCTGGAGCCGGAAGAAGTGTGCATAAAAAATACAAAAATAAAAATCTTAATGAGTCATTGAGTGCTTACGGAGTTGGTTTTCATAAACATAATTCTGAAATTCAACAAGAAGTAGACAAGTATTCAAAAAGTAAATTTAATTTTACTTTTACTCCACATTTAACACCTATGTTTAGAGGAATTTTAAGCACTATATACGTAGATCTTAATAAGGGTGTAAGTATAAGAAATTTAAAAAGTGCATTAGATAAAAAATATTCTAAAAGTAGATTCGTCAATATTTTAAAAAATGAATCGCTTTTAAGCACAAATGACGTAATTAATACAAATAATTGCCATATAGCAATTTGTAAAACTAAGTATAAAAATAGAGTTATTATTTTATCAGTCATTGATAATTTAATTAAAGGTGGAGCAGGTCAAGCAATACAAAATATGAACTTAAAATTTAATTTTCAAAAAGATAGAGGTCTAAAATGAAAAAATTAATTATTTTTCTTCTTGTGGTATCATGCTCATCTTATAACACTAAGCATAACTCAAAAAATTTAAGTTTAAATTTCGATGATAATTTAAGTTTTGATGATTTTAACATTTTATTAATTGAATATGCAAAAATAAGTCCATACCCAAATATAGATCAGTAAATTATGAAAAAAGATATTAACATAGCTGTTATAGGTCTTGGTCAAGTTGGTATTTACTTGTTAAATGAACTTAATATTAAAAAAAAAGATATCGAACTTAAAACAGGAAAAAAAATTAATGTAGTTGCTGTTTCAGCAAGAAATATTTCAAAAAAGAGAAGATTTAAAATTAACAAAAAAATATTTTATAAAAATCCATTAGAAATTTTTAATAAAGTAAAAATTGATATTTTATTTGAAGCTATTGGTTTGTCTGATGGAATATCTAAAAAAATAGTTGAAACTGCTTTAAAAAAAAAGATACATGTAATCACACCTAATAAAGCACTTATTTCCAAACATGGTGATTATTTAGCTAAACTAGCTGAAGTTAATCATGTTAACTTAGAATTTGAAGCATCTGTTGCCGGAGGTATTCCAATATTAAGAACTATTAAAGAAGGTCTTGCAACAAATAAAATTTCAAAAGTTTATGGTATTCTAAATGGAACAACTAATTATATTCTTTCGGAAATGAGAAATTCTAGAGATAGCTTTTCCAATGTTTTAAAAAAAGCACAGAAATTTGGTTATGCTGAACCAGCCAACCCTAAATTTGATTTAAATGGATTTGATGCATTTGCAAAGGTTAGAATTTTATCTGCACTAGCATTTAATACAAAAATTTCAAAGCACAAGTGTCTAATGGAAGGAATTGAAAAAATTGAATTAAAAGATATTGAAATAGCCAACCAATTAAATTTACGTATTAAGTTGTTAGGAATTTCTAACATTATTGATGGCCAATTGTTTGAAACCGTACATCCTTGTCTTGTAAGCAAAAATTCTTATATAGGAAATGTATCTGGGGTAATGAATGCCATTATACTTGAAGGTAAACCAATTGGTGAAAGCATATTACAAGGTGAAGGCGCAGGTCCAGGACCCACTTCTTCATCATTATTATCTGATTTACTTTCAATATTGACGGGTGAAATTAAGTACCCTTTTGGCATTTCAAGTAATAAACGTAAATTAATTAAATGTTATAATGTTAATAATTATACAAATTCTTTATATTTAAGATTTGAAGTCAAAGATAAACCTGGTGTTTTATCTAAAATTACTAACCGATTGGCTAAATATAAAATTTCAGTAAAAAGACTAATTCAAACGCCTGATAAACAGAATAAGAAAGCTACAGTTGTTATCATAACTCATAAAACAAATGAACTCAATTCAAAGAATTGCCTTTTGAATTTTAAAAAAGATAAAGATATTCTTAAATATCCTACGTTAATTAGAATTCATAATTAATGGACATATATTTAAAACTATTTGAAGTTTTATTTCCTGTTTTTTTTGTTGTAGGAATCGGTTATTATTTAGGAAAAAAAAATCCTAAAATAGATACAACTTTTATAACCAACTTTGCTGCCAATATTGGATCACCAGCTATTATTATTTATTCTTTAAATTCAACTAATATTTCTTTTGATGTATTTAAAAGTTATTTCTGGTATTATTTAATAGCAATTTGTGGTTTTTTTTTAGTTGGATCAGTTTTTCTTTTTTTTCAAAAAACTAAAGATATTATAAGAGAACTTCCTCCTTTTGTAATGCCAAATACAGGTAACATGGGTCTGCCTATTTGTTTATTTGCTTACGGCACCCAAGGTTTAGGCGTTGCAGCTGCGATTTCTGCCTTAATAATTTTATGTCATTTTACTTTGGGAGTTTTTTTAGCTGATAGAAAATTTAATTTTGAAGTCATATCAAAAAGCCCAGCTTTTTATTCAGTCATAATCGCTGTAATTTTACTTTATTACAAAATTGAACTTCCAGTTTTTATTGAAAATACTTCTTTTCTTTTAATGTACGCTACAATTTTTTTAATTTTAATGTCCTTAGGTATAGCTCTGACACGATTAAGGGTTTTTTCTCTTAAAAAAGCTATCATTTCATCTATTGGTAGGGTTATTTTGGGCCCAATTATTGGATATTTACTTATAGTATATTTTAATTTAAAGGGTTTAGCTGCTGGCGTATTGCTTATCCAGTGTTCTATGCCTAGTGCAATTTTAAACTATCTTGTTGGATCTATCTATTCTCCAAAAAAAATTGTTGATAATGTTGCAAGTATGATTGTTGTATCAACATTATTTTCATTTATAACAATTCCGATAGTTGTATTCTTTGCTTTAAAATACTTCAATTAAACTGTATCTATTGGTTTATGAAAGCCATTATTTTTAGTTTGTTAGGATGGATGTTCCTTCCAATAATGGATGGATTTGCTAAATATTTGAGTGCTGATTTACCAGTTTTACAAATTACCTGGGCTAGATATTTTTTTACAGTAGCTTTTACTTTACCAATAATGTTTTTCTTTTTTAATAAACAATTAGTTTGGTCAGATAAACCGAAACTACAAATACTTAGAGGTTTAATTTTACTTTTTGCAAACATTTGTTTTTTTTATGCAATATCTGTTATTTCTTTAGCTAAAGCATTAACATTAGCTTTTATCGCCCCCTTAATTGTAACTACGTTTTCTCCAGTTTTATTAGGTGAGAACGTAGGATTTAGAAGGTGGACGGCTGTAATAATTGGATTTATAGGATCATTAGTAGTTATTAGACCAGGTTTTCTCGAAATTAACTTTGCCAGCTTTGCAGCCTTAGGCACAGGTGTCATGTATGGTTTTTATCTAATAATTACTCGTAAATTAAGCACTTCAGATAACCCTTTGTTAACACTTTTACTTACAGGCGTAGTAGGGGCCACAGTAATCTCTTTAACAATTCCATTTATTTGGGTTAAACCATCTCTAAATCAGTGGTCTATGATGGCTGCAATAGGCATTTTTGCATGCATAGGACATCTATTTCTTATTTTGTCACTTAAACACGCAGATGCATCAAAATTAGCACCCTTAGGTTATACAGAAATTCTACCAAATGTTGTTATTGGTTACTATTTTTTCGGAGATTTTCCCGATAACTGGACTTTTTTAGGTTTATTCATAATAATTTTAAGTGGTATTTATATCTCGAGACGAGAGACTTTTCATAATACTTCTTTATAAAAAATAATTTTTTGTTTACTATCTATTGATTTAAAGCATTAATAAATCATTGTAAACAATTGTAATTGTTATATTATTTTATTTTATTAATCTAATAATAAAAACAATTGAAAATGTAGTAAATAAAAAAGAAATTAAAAAGTGTTTAATATCAGGACTTATTAAGTATGAATAAATAGCTTATATCAAGCTTTTTATTTAAGACAGTAAAATAACCGAAAATAGATTAAATAAGCTTTTAAAATAGCCCTTTTTTGGGTTGTATTTATTAAAATAAATTATTCTTGAGAGTTTTATTGAGAATAAATTTAAAGCATTGCATATTCAGAATATAGCATTTAAACGCTCAATTAGGGTCTTAATTTAAGCGATTGCTTAAATGAAGTGTTATCTATTCAACTCTTGAGTTAAAAATTGTATATTTATTCGATAAAATCAAAAAACCCTTGCAATTATTCACTTTTAGAAGATAAATCCTTCTTTTTTTAATAATTTCTTCTTTGTTTTTATCCCACCTTTTCCTGAATATCCTCCTATTTTACCATCAGATCTGATCACCCTATGACATGGTATTTTGGGTGGATAGGGGTTTTTACCTACAGCATTAGCTACAGCTCTGAAAGATTTAGGTTTACCAATAGCTTTAGCTACTTCAAGATAAGTCTTAACCTTACCTCTTGGTATTCGCTTTAAATAATTCCAAACCTTTACCTGAAAGTGAGTTCCTGAGAGTTTAACCATAAAAAAAACCCTGAATCTCTACACTTTTTACAGTGTAAAGACCAGAAGTTTTTGGTTCGTCGTTGTAGTTGCTACCGCCGAACCGGCCACCCCACATATTTAGCACTACTTTGCGGGGTTTTCTGCCCTCCAGGCTTGGGTCTCTCGACTTTTCCCTGGATGGCCAGTTAAGAGTTGCCTCTTAAGTTATAAATACCCTATATTATTAGCTAAGTTGTATGTATCACTAAATAGTTGATTCTTTTTAAGGCCTATTTTCTTGTGAACAATGGGGATAAAAATCTATTTAAGTTCGTACAGTTCAAAACCTGTATTATTGGCTATTTTATTGTATAAATTTTTGGCATTTTCATTAGAAGAGTGGGTGATCCAACGAATTCCATCCCAATTATTTGATTTTGATAAGGATTTTAAGTGATTAATTAGCTTTTGAGCTATTTTTTGACCCCTAAATTCTGACTCAACAAACAAATCGTCTAAAAAGCCTATATATTGACCCTTAATCGGTCTTGGCATTGTTCTATAATGAGCAATTCCGACGATTTTGCCCTCTAATTCAAAGCAAATACCTTTGACATCATGAGTTTCATCTTGAATCCAACCCCATAAAGTGTCTAAAATCCCTTTATTCATTGGGACTTTATAGAAATCGGCATAACCATTATATAATTTAACCCAATTTTCTTTATCTTTAAGCTCTATTTTTCTAATCATTTAGTTTAATTCTTTACTTTAAAATATTGATATCATTGTTTTTTATCCATTTTATAAGCCTTATCTATAATAAGTAATAGAAAGACTATTAATTTTCCATCCATATTTTTATATTTATATGTATTGACAAACAAAAACACTTAATATATTACTAACGATAATTAATGGTTATCAATAGTAATATATATGAATGATATAATAACAGATATAAAAGCCTTACAAGAGGAAACATTATTAAATCTTCAAAATTCAAAAGCTAACAATACTGTGAGAGCTTATAAATCAGATTTTAATGATTTCGGATTGTTTTGTGCGCAGAACGGTTTTAAGTCTCTACCCTCTGAACCTAAAATAGTTTCATTATATCTAACACATTTATCAACAAAAGACGCTAAAATGAGCACTTTAAAGAGGCGTTTAGTTTCAATTGGAGTTATTCACAAGTTAAAAGGGTATTATCTAGACACAAAACATCCATCAATAATTGAAAATATTATGGGTATAAAACGAAGAAAAGGTAGTAATCAAAAAGGGAAAAAACCGTTATTGATTAATGATTTAAAACAATTAATTGATGTAATAGATGATCAAAAGAAACAAGAAATCAAAAAAATAAGAGACAGGTCTATAATATTAATAGGGTTTTCAGGTGGTTTTAGAAGAAATGAAATAGTTTCACTAGACTATGATGATCTAGATTTTGTGACAGAAGGACTTAAAATCAATATTAGAAGATCTAAAACAGATCAATTTGGTGAAGGATCAGTAAAAGCTCTACCCTACTTCGATAGTTCTCATTATTGTCCCGTAGTATCATTAAAAAAATGGATAAAAATATCAAAAATTAGCTCAGGATCTTTGTTTAGAAGGTTTACAAAAGGATCAAATTTGTCAGAAAATCGATTAACAGATCAAACAGTAGCACTACTTATTAAAAAATATTTAAAATTGGCAGGTATAGATAGTAAAAATTATTCAGGCCACAGTTTAAGATCAGGATTTGCTACCTCTGCAGCCGAGTCAGGTGCTGAGGAAAGAAGTATTATGGCTATGACTGGTCATAAATCGACAGAAATGGTAAGAAGATATATTAAGGATGCTAACTTATTTAAAAATAATGCGTTAAATAAAATTAAGATATAGAAATTTTTTCCCAACTAGAAGGCCAAAAATCTTTATTATTTAAATAAAAGTCATTAAAAAATTCATCTGATGGGCGCATAATAATAGAATTTTTTCTGTTTTTAGATAAGTAAGCTCCCCACCAATGATAAGAAGTTGGTGCAACTATATAATGTTTAGCGAATGTCATCAAATAAAAATCCATTAAATTCTTTTCATTAATAGGATTAATAATTCTTGTAAACTCATCTTCATTAAAAAAACTATTAAGATTATTAAAGTCATCTGACCATAAGAAAAATTTTGGGTTATCAACTTTTTTTTTAATATTTTTAATTGCAATTTTAGTATATTTAATTTGTTCTAGTGTAAATTTCCAAGATTTATCAATATTTTTTTTTATATTTTTTGATTTTTTTTCTTCGTTGAAACGATTTTGTCTAATACAAATAGAAACAGAATTACTATTCTTAATATCATCTAAATATTTATTATTTTTATCAAAGAAAGAATTTTTAAATTCAAATTCTTTAAAAATTTCATTTTCATACTGTTTAAAGTATTTTTCAGATTCAAAATGACCTTCTAAGAACAAATTTTTACTGTAATTATTATTTATAAAACTATTGTCATAAAAAGTTATTTTTTTTTTATCTTTTTTTTCAATAAAAAAGGATTTAAATTTTTTGAATCTATCTGATTTTTTTAAAAATTTTCTTTTTAAATAACCTTTTAAACCTTTAAACATCAAATTTTCAGGTGCTATAGATGATGTAAGGTTAAATGAATTTAAGTTATATTCGCTGATATTTTGTGTAGCTTCAAAAGAAGTCTGATTATCAATCAAAAGATTTCTACCCATATTTTTTGCTAAACCAAAAGCTGAAGCATAAATGAATAATTGGTTACCTAGTCCATTTGAAATTCTTACAATTAAATTATTATTCACTATGTTAGAAAATTAAAGATGTTAATTTTTTGATTTTATCTAAAAAGGTAGTTTTATTACAATCTTTATAAAAGTAATTTATACTTAAACCTTTTTTGATAAATGTAATATTTTGATGAAAGTGTATAGATTTAATTTTTCCATCAAATTTTTTTTTTTTGAAAAAAGGTTTATCATTTTGTTCATAATTTATTGAGTCAGTAAGGGACTTTATAAAATTCATAGATGTATTTTTTTTATTAAGATTAATACGGCTACCACCGAATCTAGGAAAATAAGATGTTTGAAGATCTTCAATTACATAAAGACCTTCATCATTTAGATAATCAAATAAATAGTTAAATGAGTCAATAATATGTTTGGAGATGTGGCTCCCATCATCAATAATTATGTCAAATTTTTTATATTTTTTAACAATAGTTGATAAAAACTCAATATCAGATTGATCTCCACAAAAAATTTCAACATCATTAATTGAAAATTTTTTTTTATCTATATCTAATCCACATATGTTGGCTCTAGTGAAGTAATCTCTCCATAATCTTAAACTATCACCGTTATCAATACCTATTTCTAAAATGTTAATATCTTTTTCTTTTAATTGATTA
>Ga0209362_1002894_pt1 | contig 12326 bp, 7 predicted proteins | sample SaaInlV_165m_DNA_FD_184680 | JGI IMG/M metagenome (GOLD analysis project Ga0209362, IMG submission 184680) | Marine microbial communities from expanding oxygen minimum zones in the Saanich Inlet - Saanich Inlet SI037_S3LV_110m_DNA (SPAdes)... | ecosystem: Environmental > Aquatic > Marine >...
CCTCGACGCCGACGTTAACGAAGTACTCCCCTTCCCTGTCCGGAATCCCAAGCACCCGAAGGTTCCGATCACCCTAAAACACCTCCTGACCCATACCTCGGGAATCAGGGACAATTGGAAGGTACTGGAGGATACTTGGATAAAGAACGGGGACTTCCCTAAACCGTTGGGCGAATCCCTTGCTGCCTATCTTCAACCCAAGGGAGAATACTTCAGTGCCAAGAAAAGCTTTTATCAATGGGCTCCCGGTGAAAAGAGCCAGTATAGCAACGTGGGCGTGGCCTTGGCTGCCTATTTGGCTGAGGCCAAGGCAAAGGTCCCGTTCGAGACGCTCTGCCAAAAAGGGGTTTTTATGCCGCTCGGAATGCAAGGGAGTTCATTCCGCTTGAAGGGCATGGACCAGGCCAAGATCGCCATGCCCTACGGCTTCAAGAAGAAGACCGGCACCTTCAAGCCATTGGGCCACCATGGATACCTTGATTTCCCATCCGGCACCTTGCGGGTCACGGCCCCACACCTTGCGCGCTTCCTGTTGTCTTTCATCGGGGACGGACAACTCGACGGCGCACGGGTACTGAAAGCGGAGACCGTCCGTGAAATGCGAAAGATCCCGTTTCCCAAGGCAGACTCCAAGCAGGGACTGGTATGGTATTTCGACAAACTGGGTGGCGACAAGACAATGGGCCATGACGGCAGTGACCCCGGAGTCTCCACCATTATGCAATACCGCCTAAAGGATGGTATCGGTTATATCATCTTAATGAATGGGGAACCCAAGAGTGGAAAATTCGAGCAAGCCCTTGCCCAGCGCCTGATGGAATTCGGCGAGGTAAATCAATAAGAGACCACTGCAAAAAATGCTTGTTTGCAAAAGATATAGGAAAAATTATTCAAGTTTTGACTTATCAATATAACCTCCAAGTCGAAATGAATATCATTTCTAGAAGAATTCTGGGCATTCGACTTCTTTCCGTTGAAGATTGACCACTTGGTCTGCATTCTATACGAAGTCTACGCTTTACTTTGGGGGTCGGTAGCTCAATCGGTAGAGCAGTGGCCTTTTAAGCCATTGGTTCCGGGTTCAAGTCCCGGCCGGCCTACCACTTGCCCCACGAAAAAGCTTAATCCGCTGGACAGCATGCTGAGAAATAGCTGTTCGAAAGAGGGAATAGCCAGCTATCTGCTCGCCACCCACTACGAATATTTTTAAAATTCCTTGGGATGCATTAAAGTGGCGAGGATTTAATCCGATTATATCTATTGTCCGCAAGGAGGCGGGCGTAGAGCACATGGAGGTGCAGTAAGTATGTCCCACGAAACACTAACTTGGTGCCTAGCGTATTGCTAAGCACATAAGAGGATTCTTTATGATCAGCCATGTAAACCATGATTTGACCAGTCTCGCCTTCGAGACTCATCGAGCGCAATTAGACTTGGATTCTTCTATTGCCAAGCTTTCTTCGGGCAAGCGGATGCAAAATGCCGGACATGACGCCGGCGGGTTTCAACAGGCGGCAAAGTTAGGTTCCCGCCACAAAAGGGACGTTGCCTCCATGCAGAACCTCCAAAACCTCGTCTCCTATTCCCAAATTCAGGACGGTTCCTTGGAGACAGTCGGAAAAATTATAAATCGTATGAACACCTTGGCCACTCGAGCCTTGGATGTGACCTCGAGCGATGGCGATCGAGAAAACTACAACAAGGAATTCATTGAATTGGCCGCCCAACTGGATGAAATAAAGTTGGAAAAATTCAACGACATGGAAGTATTCGGAGCGGGAGGGTTCAGCGATGAAAAACAAGAATTTATCGATAGTTTGAAAAATGGATGGCTCAAAAGATCCGAGGAGTTGATAACTGCGCAATATGGATGGTCCGTCAAACCTTCCGACACTTGGGATCTAATAGTTAATGAAAACGACACAGGAGGCTACGCAGCATTCGTAATGACCTCCACCGTAACTTCTCCCGGGGCATCCTTCGGAACCGCAGATGTAATTGAAATGCAATTCGACCTGCCCGACTTTAGTGCCCCTCACACTCAACCGACATCCGAAGCTGATCGAGTCGTTGCCCACGAGATGGTGCATCTCATGCAGGCCCAAAACTCCTATTACGGGGATTTAACCGGAGACGGGACTAGCCGTGCAACTTGGTTTAAGGAAGGTTTGGCCGAATTTATTCATGGAGCGGACAACCGCGTACTAGGAATACTTGGAGCTGCTCCTACAAGTGGACAAATAGATGCCCTTCTTGCGGCAATCGGAACAGGCAATGAAAGCTGGACGACTAACGAACAATACGGGGCCGGTTACTTGGCTGCAAGATACTTGCATAACCAAATAAAAACTGCAACTCCACCTCAATCGGCAGGCGTTAAACACCTAACCCAGTGGATGAAAACAGAGTTTGATGCCGGTAACGGCGCAGCGGCAAGCGGTTTGGACACTTACCTGCAAACCTTCACTTCCTACGCCGACACCAACGCATTCATTACGGATTTCAAAAGCGCTAATGGGAGAAATTTCGTAAATACTCAAATCGTTCCCAATTTGTCCAATGGAGACACAGGTTCGATAGCCGGCAGCGATGCTGGAGGTGGTGGTGCTCTGAATGGTCAGTCCGTAGTTCCGGATACTACGGGCACTGCAGATAGTAGTCCGATCTACGAAGTTGAAAAGGGAAGTTTGGCCGCTACCATCGATGGCTCGGGAGAAACTTGGAATCTTCAATCCATCAATACGATAACGGTAAGTGATACCGCAACTTACAACCTCGAGAGCATAACTAATGCCAGAGGAACCCTCACCCAGTTGACGGCTTGGATGGAAAACTTGGCCACGGAACGCGCATTGGTGGGGGCCAACCTGAGTCGCCTTGAGAAAGAAATGGACAACTTGAGCCGAAAAATGGGAGGCAGAGAAATGGCCGTCAGCAGGATCGAGGATACCGACGTAGCTCGTGAAAGCACCAAGTTCGCCTCTAACCAAGTAAGAATGCAGGCAAGAGTGGCAATCTTGGCCCAAGCCAAGCAGACGAACGTAATGCTGGCCGATTTAGTGCGTGGCGTAAACGTAGGCGGATAAGCTTCCCCTACCCTTCCTCCTCGCTCGTAGCGAGGCTCGCTATCCCCTTCAAATCGAGCTTGCCAGTGGGTAGCATGGGAATTTCGTCCACCTTTTTGATTTCCTTGGGAATCCACAAATTGGCCAAGCCAGCCTCGGACAGGCGCTTCCTCAAGTCGTCGAAATCCACCTCGGGAACCGCCAGCAAAACGAGACTCTCCCCTTTTGCAGGATCGGCCTTGCTTCCGATGGCTACGAGGGGCTTGTCGCTATCCTCGACGCCCAAAGCCTTCGCCACCGCTTGCTCCACCGTGCCGTGCGGCACCATCTCGCCGCCAATCTTGGAAAAACGCGAAAGCCGGCCCTCGATGAAAAGGAAGCCGGCCTCGTCGAATCGACCGAGGTCGCCCGTATGGAACCAGCCGTCGCCCGGCAACACCTCGAGGGTTCTTTCGGGTTCCCCGAGGTAACCACCAAACACGTTCGCCCCACGGAAGCAAAGCAACCCTGTTTCCGTAGGCTTGCGTGGCTCTCCCGTATCGGCGTCTAGAACGCATCCCACCACTCCCGGCATGAGTTTGCCCACGGAACCCTTGCGCGTACCCTCATCGGGTCGGTTGATGCTCAGCACAGGGGAGGTTTCCGTCAACCCGTACCCCTCCAGATATTGGCAACCGAAGTCATTCCCCCATTTGTCGGCAAAACCGGCGGGAGTCTTCTCTGCGCCGGAGACGACAAAGCGCACGCTGGCAAAGTCTTCCTCAGTCCCTTTACGAAGGAAAGGTCGTAAAAAGGTCGGCGTGCCCAACAGGACACTCACCTTTTGCTCGCGAATCGCCGTCAGACCCTTCTTCACTTCCAGAGGAGAGGGAACGGTAACGAGCTTGATTCGGGCGAACAAGGCGAACCACAAGGTGACGGTAAAGCCGAAACTGTGAAAGAGCGGGAGGTTCCCCAGCAAGGTCTCGCCTTCCGGAATTATCGCTATAGTCTTGATCTGCAAGCAGTTGCTCAGCAGGTTTCGGTGGGACAAGGCAACACCCTTCGGCATCCCCGAGCTACCACTGGTAAAGAGCAGACCCGCCTCGGAATCGCCCCCCTTACGAGGAATATTGAGCAGGGAACTCGCCAGACCGCAAGGCAAGGAAAGAACCAAAGCCCTGCCCATAAGACGAAGCTTGGAACCGCGTATTTCCTCCAAGGCAATTCCTATGTCGAGATAGCCGGGAATCCATGGAAAATCCTTCAATTTCGCCCGAACCTTCTCGGCGCTAAGCAATAAATCGATGCCCGCCCGCTGGATGGAACTCTCCACCGCCGCCCTCCCCAACGAGAAATTCAGGTTCACGGGCACCTTGTCGGCAAAGACCACCGCCAGGTTCGCCACCACTCCACCTATACCGGGAGGCAAAACGATGCCCACTCGCTTGGCGGAGGTCGCCTTTTTCAGTCGATCAGCCAGCAAGGTGGCCAAAACCAACAATCCTTTCGCATCCACCTCGGTGGGCTTGGCTCCCGCGTAGTCAACTACGGCCAAGCGCTTGCTGTCGGCATGCAAGGGCCGAAAAATCTCGAAAGCCAAGTTACTGGCCAATGTCTTTTCGTACTTGCTGTTAAAAGATGCTTCATCCGCATCCACTACTTGACCATTTTCTCTCACGAATGAGAACTAATCCCGAATATGCGAGACGTTGCGAGAAAAAAACATCACTCAGTCGTCACCTGCCCATTGCTTGTAGTTCCTCAGTAGGCTTGTCTTCAATAAACCATGGAGGTGACTATTCCATGCACGCTCTTGTCATTGCGAGCCCGATATGGCGTGGCAATCCAGTCCGTCATGTTATGCGGGATGCCGGAACGATGCGGAAAGCGCCAATGGTTCCGCTGGATTGCCGCGTCACTGCGCTCCTCGCAATGACAGGGAGGGGCGAAAAATCGTGAACCGAGTGTGTACTTACTGCCGTTGGTTGACGGTGCTTACCGTCTAGGAATGCGTTCCAGGTCAGTTTTCCACCCAAGTAATGGTCACCTTGCCGTGCCCTTGGTTCGCTGCGGCGGTATTATTTTGACTGGTGCCAGAGTTGTAGGAACCGCCGCCACCGCCCACTGCATGACGAGTGCTATTTCCTCCTCCAGAATGGCCTCCTCCGCCACCAGCTCCCCATTGACCACCACCACCACCGCCGCCGAAGCCGCCAGGAGAATTGTTGCTAAAACCCGTGCCGGCAAGTCCGCCATTGAGGAAGGATTCCGAACCACCGGAACCGTTGCCAGAAAAACCGGCTCCGCCAAAACCAGGCCAACCCGAGTTGGAGGGGACAATGCTTGTTCCGCCCCCTCCACCGTTGGTCCCTCCCGCTCCGCCTACTTCATTAAACTGTGCACCGTCCACGCCGGAAGCAGAGACAACGGCATGCTTCTGAGAGCCTGAACCAGATGAGCCACCCCCATTGCCTGTGCCCCCACCGCCACCTGCGATGACAAGCTTAAGATTATTGACACTCTTCACGACAAATGTACCGCCACCGCCAGAACCTCCATTGCTTGATGACCCTTGTTGCCCAACCAGAACCTTGAGGACTTCACCAGCAGCAAGGTCGAAGTTGCCGTTCATACGAGCACCAAGCCCTCCGGGACCGGACGCACTCCCACCTTGGGCACCGAAGGCTTCAATGGAATAAGTTCCAGTGGCAGGGACGGTCCATTCCTGGATGCCTTGCGTATTAATCGTGACCTTGCTCGCCAGAGATCCACCAGCATAGGCAGTGTTCACTTGAGCCTGCGTTGGGCCGGTGCGACCCGTGACTCCGGCATTGGTAAAGTTCCATGGACCTGACGGCGGTTGAACGACATTAACCGTGCGAGATACGGATGTGGCGATATTGCCGGCGGCGTCCGAAACATTGTAAGTCAAGACGTTGGCGCCCGTGGCGTTGACGTCCACAGTGCCTGAAACTGCCACTTGGGCGGACAGGTTGCCATCGAGCGTGTCGCTCGCGTTAACTCCGGGATCGTTCCAAGCGGTATTGATTCCATGCGACATGTTTGAGTCCCCGATCAAAGTAATGACTGGAGCAGTGGTGTCGACAACAGTAACTGTGCGCACCTTCTCGATGGCAGCATTGCCCCCCGCGTCGGAAACATTGAAAGTGACGTTGTGATCGCCTATGGCGGTATTGTCGAAGTCGTGACCCGCGACGACTATGGAGGCGGTCAAGTTGCCGTCCAAGGCATCTACAGCAGTGGCTCCGGAATCGGTGTAGGAGGTGACCGCCTCGTGGGTTACTGAACTGGTGCCGACCAAGGTGATTACGGGGGAATTGGTGGCCACGGTGAAAGTCGATACGTTGCTGGTCACGCTTCCCCAGTCGTTGCTCACGACCACGGTATAGTTACCGTCGTTCGCAGCATTAACGTCGGTCAGAACGAGCGTGGCATTCGTTTCCCCCGAGAGGTCGACGCCGTTCTTTTGCCACTGGTAGGTGAGGAACTTGCCGGTGGCTGCAGAAGATAGCGTGGTTCCCGTCCCTTGAAGGATCGAGACGCCTGCGGGATGGTTTGAAATTTCGGGCAGGAAGTACTTCACCAAGTCGGGGTGGATATTGGCGGCAGTAACGGATGCCGAGGAAAGAGATGCATTCAGGTCGGTCCGCACATCGGCGGAAAGCATGTCGCGAGTGATGGAACCGGAGTCAATGCTGTGGTCGAGGTCCGCCAATACGTCGGCGGCCAAGCGTGAGCGGGTAATCGTGGCGTTCAAGTCCGCCCTAATGTCGGGAGCCAGATCCGAGAACTGTATGGAACGGTTCAAGTCGGCCAGCACGTCTCCGGGGAGCATATCTCTTGTAATCACTATGGTCCTGTTGAGATCTGAGCGCACACTGGAAGAAAGCATATCTCTTGTGATGGAGCCGGGCTCGACGGACTTGGCGACGTTTGCCAGATTCGCTACCTCGGCGGCGAGGGCGTGAGGAGCGGAGGTGATGCGCTGGTCGGGCAGCAAATGCAACCATTCGCCGGTATCGTCTTGGTAAAAGTTCACTACAAGAAAAAGTTGGGGATTTTCGAGAAACAAGCCCGGAGGGAAATCGTTCATCGTGTGTCCTCCAAGCAGCGTGACGTACAAGCCACGGTCTACGTTCAACGTGACGCTGGCGTTGGCGTCGACGCCGTTTCTCCAATGCACGGCACCGTTGGCATCCCGTAGGGCGAAGGTGAATTGGGCGTCGCCCTGGAAGTTGAGGCCGTTGATGGCGACCTTGCCGGAGTAAGGAACGGGAGCGGCCGATGTGACCGCGAGAGGGAAAAGGAATAGGCAAAGGGCAGAGATGACTTTCATGGAGTATAACTCGGTGCGTTTAAAAGACAAATTAAGCATACTAAATCTTATCCTTGAATCAAGGGAAAAAGTACAATTGGCGATCAAAGTATTGAACACAACTAACTCTGGTTCGAGGCCCAAGAGATCCAACGGTTAGTCGATCTTCTTTGCGGCACGGACGGCGGCCAAGGCATTGATTAGGCCGGCTCCGTAATTGGTATCGCGGCCTTTGTCGCCTAAATCGGTTGCGGTTTTCTCGAGCAGTTCCTTTACCTCCCATGAGTTCAGCTCCTGATTAGCCGAGAGGACGAGAGTGGCCACCCCAACCCCGTGAGGCCCCGAAAAGGAGTTACCGGCGGGACCGACGACTAGAGAGGCACTCACCTCAGCGCTGATTTCCTTCCAGCCTCGGGCCTTAGTCAAACGACTCGGGGGATAAGTCCACATCGGGTACCCGGTGGGAAAAGCGGTGAGGTCGGGTTTGGAAAGAGGCTTGTCCTTGGGATAATCCGAGAAGAAGGCGACCTTGTCCCAGTAGCAGGGACCGTGACTGCTGAATGCGACGGGCGATCGATCCTTGGCCACCCCAGCCATCGCAATCACGCAAGGAATATCCTTAGGCAGGCCGATTTGCTTTCCCTCGGGCATTGCTCGACGGGATTTTGGTCCATAGTTGCCCGCACCGCCAACGGACAATACACCGGCGGCGGAAAGATGCTCGAAGGCATTGCGGTAAAGCCCACGTAGGTGGCCGAGCTCGCGACCCACGATCATGAAGCTCATGGAAACGACGTCGGCGCCATTGACAAGCAGGTACTCCAAAGCCCGCAAGTCGAAGGATCCCTTGATCAGCATGAGGTCGGCCTGTGGCGCGATTCCCGTTTGCCAACCACTTTTGGCAGAGGTTCGACCGGCAATGATGCCGGCGCAGGAACTACCATGTGACATGGTCGAAACAAGTTCAAGTATATATCCCGTTCCGGAGGTAAAATCGTAGCCGAACATGTCATCGACCAAGCCATTGTCATCGTCGTCCTCTCCATTGAGGATTTCGTTCGGGTTTTTCCAAAGGGCAGTGGCCAAGGATGGAGTCGGCAAAATGCCCGAGTCGATCACCGCCACCGTCACGCCCTCCCCGAATGCAGCTTCCTGCCGCCAAACTTCAGGCGCCTTGATCGCCTTAAGGTTCCATGGAATTCTGGTATTCTTCAATGGGGTCTCGGCGAGCTTCTCCTCGCGCAATTTGACGAGAGCCTTCATGGCGGTCATACGGGCAGGAGACATGGCTCGAGGAGGCTTAGCCGGGCGCGCCAATCGATCGAGGTAGACAAAGGATACCGCATCATGAACCGCCAATCGGCGTATAGCCTCGGGTTTGGCGGCACAGGAAAACCCATTGACTATCCAAAACCTTTTCTGGCCACGAATCGAGCCGGCTTTTTCCAGTTCCCCCAATAAACCCTTGACCTTTTCCCACGAATTACCCGCGTTCTTCCGCAACAAAGCAGTAACCTCCTTGCGATTTGTCGATCGAGGAACATCGGATTTCGCCTTGCAGAAGGTCTCGTAGTCGCCCGCCTTGCGAAAGAGCTGATCTTCCATCCGGACGAATACGGGCCGGAAAGAATCGCCCGCCATAGGAAGTGCCTCGTCGATCTTTGCTCCCATGAGGAAATGCGAAGCAAAAGCCACTCCCAAAAAAGAGAGAGTTGAAAGAAAGCGAGCCATGACGGGAGGAGTGACTCCCCTTAAGAAATCTTATTCGGCCAAATACTTCTTCACCTTAGCTTCAAGCCCTGAGCGTGCGCTTTGATCGACCAAATTGCCCTTCTTGTCCACCAACCACATGGCGGGGATACTACGAATTCCGTGTTCTTTGGCCAATGTGTTGGCCCAACCCTTGCCATCGCAAAACTGAGCCCACGGCATTTCGTTCTTGGCCACGAAGTCAGTCAGCTTCTTTTTGTCTTTGTCGAGGGAGATTCCAATGATCTCAAAGCCTTTTTCATGCAGTTCCCCGTAGGCTTTCTTGACATTCGGCAACTCCTGAATACAAGGCCCGCACCAAGTCGCCCAAAAATCGATCAACACTACTTTCCCCTTCATCTTGGCCAAATCCACCTCACGCCCATCAATTGCCGTGAATTTCATCTCGAGAGGTTTCCCAAGAGCTTCCATTTTCTTCAACTCGCCTTGGGCTCTACCCACAACCTGGGCAACTTTAGGATTAGAACTCTTGGTCGCCGCCAATTCCTTGAAAATAGATACCTTCTTTTCCTTGTCGCCGGTTCTGCCGGCAACGAAAGCCAGCATCGAGTAGGGAATGGGTTCTTCCGGATAATCCTTGATGAGCAGACGCCCCACCCTTTCCACTTCCTTGAGCCCCTCCTTGGGGTCCTTCTTGATGGCGGCACGCGCCCCAGCGTCTAATTTCTTGAAGACTTCTTGGAAATCGGGTTTAGCTTCCTCCTCTTGCTTGTCCTTAGCTTTCTTCTTCCCCACTGCAAGGTGGGCAACGGATCCAGTAAAAATGATGGCTCCAAGCAAGAGCGCGAATAACAAGTTAGGTATTACTTTCATATGACAACCATTACCCTCCCTCCAAGACTCACGCCAGAACAAACACCAATGGTTCACATATTCAAAAAGCGCACGCTTGGCTGAAAACGCTCCACGCGCAACATCCAACCTGCCCTGCAAAGCTATACCTTAAGACCGGCAAGGGCAGCCTTCTTGACCACGTTGTCGACGGAGATGCCAAGCTCCTTCATCACCGTGTCGCCGGGAGCTGAAATGCCAAATCGGTCAATACCTATGACTACGCCATCGAGCCCGACATACTTTGACCACAGACCAGTCACTCCGGCCTCGACGGCCATCCGGTTGCGACATTTTCGAGGCAATACGGATTGCTTGTAATCGTCATCCTGCCGATCGAAGCGTTCCATGCATGGCATGGAGATGACGCGAACTGTTTCGCCTAGCTGAGAGGCCGCGGAAAGAGCTACGGAAAGTTCACTTCCGGAAGCTAGGATAATAAGTTCTAGCTCACCTTTTTCGCGACGGGCTACATAGCCGCCACGCAAGACGCCGGCACGACGATCGGCAACGGGGATCTCGTTTAGATTAGGCACGCTTTGGCGTGTAAGGAGAAGGCCGGTGGGTCCATCGGCACGCTCGACCGCCGCGACAAAGGCTCCGGCGGTTTCTTCGGGATCGGCAGGACGAATGACGTCGAGGTTGGGTATGACCCGCAACCCGCTGACAGTCTCGACTGGTTGGTGAGTCGGACCATCCTCGCCCACACCGACTGAATCGTGAGTCCAAATGTGAAAGACGGGCAGACCCACAAGAGCCGATATGCGAACGGATCCGCGCATGTAGTCCGCAAATACCGCAAAGGTGGCTCCGGAAGGTCGAAAAATACCATAATACCCAATTCCGTTTACGATCGCACCCATTGCATGTTCGCGAATGCCGAACAGGAGGTTGCGACCGGCATGATCATCGCGGGAAAAATCACCTTGCTCCTTGAGATAGTTCTTGGTGGACCCGTGAAGGTCGGCTGATCCACTGACAAGTAAAGGTAGGGCTTTGGCCAAATCGTTGATGATTTGAGAACCGGCTGCCCGTGTCGCTAGTTTGGCGTCCTCCGGAAACACTTGCACTTGATCCATCAAGTCAGCCGGCAATTCGCGAGAGAGTCCACTTTGCAGGAGAGCTGCCTTTTCGGGATTGGCGGATTGCCATGCGGAGAATGTTTGATTCCAAGCTTGGCGACGAGTGATTTGCCTTTCCTTGTGCTCGGCAAAGTAGGTCCGAACTTCGTCAGAAACGAAGAAAGTTTCCTCGGGCAAGCCTAATCCTTGACGAGCGGTCTCGGCAAACTTGGCCCCACCTTCCCCGTGTCCGGCCGAGGTGCCCTCGACTTCGGGGATTCCCTTCCCAATGACGGTCTTGATCTCGATGAAGGTTGGTTTACCATTTGTGTTGGCCCGAGCGCGAGCAAGGGCATCGGCAATAGCTTGCATGTCATGCCCGTCTTCCAAGCGCTCAACCTCAAAACCATATGCAGCGAAGCGATCCAGCACGCTTTCACTCTGAGTTGCTGAAGCCATCGCGTCCAAGGTGACGTCATTTGAATCGTAAAGCAGGACAAGGTTGTCGAGGCCAACGTGCGCGGCCAAGGACGCAGCCTCTGCGGCAACTCCTTCCTGAAGGCAACCATCTCCCGCCAAGCATACGACTTGATGGTTAATGATTTCGTGCTCGGGGGTGTTGAAATGGGCGGCAGCCATCTTGCCGGCTATGGCCATTCCCACTGCATTGCCCACCCCTTGACCAAGAGGACCCGTAGTCGATTCAACTCCCGGCGTTTCACCAAATTCCGGATGTCCCGGCGTCTTGCTGTGCAATTGGCGGAAGTTCTTGATTTCCTCGAGAGAAAGATCGAACCCAGCCAAATGGAGCCATCCATAGAGAAACATGCTGCCATGTCCCGCTGAAAGTACAAAGCGATCGCGATTGAGCCATGCCGCATCGGTGGGATCCACCTGAAGGTCGTGCCCGAAAAGAACGGCCCCGAGTTCAGCAGCCCCTAAAGGCAAGCCAAGGTGACCGGAACTGCATGCGTGAATAGCATCGATAGAAAGACCGCGAGCCTCTGAGGCGGCTTGCTTGAGGATATCTAATGGGAGGATTTTCATAAAGGGGAAGTGAATAAAACGCCTGTCACAAAAATGGCGAGCCTTAGATTCGAGAGTGGTGAAAATCTCCCGCAAAAAAGGATGAAAGTGGACTACTTGCTGAAAATGACGTCTTTGGCCGTAAGCTCGACTTCGTTCTCGCCGGGATTGACCTTCACTTCTTTCGACCAAATGGTGACGACGTCGGTCTCCAAGTCCTTGTCGACACCAATGAGAAAGTACTTCTCATCCGGA
>Ga0209362_1002906_pt1 | contig 12302 bp, 13 predicted proteins | sample SaaInlV_165m_DNA_FD_184680 | JGI IMG/M metagenome (GOLD analysis project Ga0209362, IMG submission 184680) | Marine microbial communities from expanding oxygen minimum zones in the Saanich Inlet - Saanich Inlet SI037_S3LV_110m_DNA (SPAdes)... | ecosystem: Environmental > Aquatic > Marine >...
TATTTCGCCTAGAAGTCCAAGGGCCTAACAACTGCCCACGGAAACGACCTCCGTGCAATAGCAAGCGCTATTTGGAAACCAACGAGTCCAATAAGCTTAATTTGCCAAGAATTGCTCCAGCGTTTGCCAAGAGTTTGCTTCTGCATTCCAAACCCAATCGCCGGACACTAGATTGCCTTTTTGGGAAAAATCATGGATTTCACTCTTCGTCCATGAGCCCATCACTTTCTCATTTCTTGAGACTTGGAATCGCGTTTCTTCAATTTGCTTAACTGGCATTTGTTGGCTTTGGCGAGCATCAACGGTACTTTGCGCAAGTTGAGCAGCAGTAGCCATCTGGGTAGCGATTTGGGCTTTGGCTTGTCTGGCGGCAATTTTTGAATGCGCATTCATTGATGAACGCATTTCGTTAGTTTGCTGGTTTATTGCATCTGTAACAGCTTTTGTCCTAACGTCTCCCTTGTGAGAACCAATTACAACAAATGCATGAATCGAAGCTGGGATCCAACCTATGATTGTGCATTGAGCTATAAAACTAAATAATGCCAAAAACGGTTTTCCACATAACAAAATCGCAACAAAAGGAAGAAATATTGCTATAAGATATCGCATAATGTTTTTGAGGCTGAAATAAGTAAGAGTTAATATTTTGACTTGTGATGCAAGTGTTTAAAACTTTGCCACCATTAAAGCGACCTTCGCTGAATATCTCGCGCAGGAAGAATTTCGCCCAACAGTCGCCAGCTGCGGGTATTAGCAAGATTCCCTGCACCGCACATTCAATACGGCGTCAGGACTGCTTCTATTTTCTTCGGTATCTCGGGATTTTTGAGATCCTGTTTTGCGGTCATCAAATATATGAAATTGTTGGCCAACGTTTCCTCGGGATGGATTACGTAGTCGGTGTTGCGGCCGATCTGCTCGAAAAAACCTTCCACGGCATCGTGATTCCAAAGAATCGGCTTTCCGTCCTTCAGGATGGCCTTGGAGGTTTTACGATCGATCACCATGAGTCGGAACTGAAGGTAGCGAAAAAAGGTGCTGCCGGTTTTGGGATCGTACTTGGGCGTGCGGGAAAAGAGCACAGGAGCGCACCAGTGCGACTCGCCATCCTTCGACACGCGGATGCAATGTTCGATCACTGGTGCGTCGGGGTTGCTTATGCGACGGGGCATCATCTCGTCCGGCAACGAAACAACCCCGCATTTTTCATAGCCGATGATCCCGTACAGTTCGTCGCGCAACTTGGGATTGCTACGCGAAACAATGTGAAACAGCTCATGGTAAAACAACCGCTCCAAGCTCTTGATTGATTGCCGCATGAACCGTTCCGGCAGAACGATGCAAGTGCCTCGCGTGTAGGGTGCGGAGCCTTCATCGTTGCCGGTGGTCTTGATGAGGTGAATGCTCTCGGGCAGGTGTTTGGCGAACTTGGCCAGTTTCGGTTTCGCCGCGGCGATCACTCGTCCGAGCTTTTTTTTGTCGGCGTTACTCCACTCGAGCGCTTGGTTTTGGATGAAGGCAACATATTGCTCGGTTGAAACCGGTCCGGCCTTCTTGATTTTGGCGGCACGCTCGAACCGGCTTAGGTTTTTAATATAAACGTCCCGCTTGGCCAAATGCGACTTAGCCTCGGCAACGGTGGCAAAGCGCACCGAACAACCCTTGGAGAGACGCAACCCATTTTGAGCATCCTGACCGGGAGCGAGGGCAGGGTGCGATTCCTTGAAACCTTCTGAATTAGAGGTAACGCCCACCACGCGGGAGCCCCCCCCCGCCATAAGCAGAGTCGAGAACACTGCGACCGGTATCTTATTCATCCCTCCATCCAGCACCCGCGGGTCTTAAGGTCAAGCGAGGTTTTGTTCGGTAACCGCTTCATGACAGTAGTGGAAAGGTTGTTGTCGAAGTTGACATGAGGCAAGGCATTTTGAATATTGCGATTAATGGATTGGGGTATACTTCAAGATGGAATCCGTTGGCTTATGTGGATTGTCGGGAGTGTGTTGCTTTTAACTTTGCTCACCGTTCCTTGTTACCACTTTTTGAAATGGTTGTTCTCTAGCGATGGTGACGATTGAACAACCCGCATCATGACGGTAGGACTGGTTTCGTCTCTGACTCTTTTAGCCGCCCTTACGGTGACTGTCGCGAAGCGTTCATGGAGAGACTATAATACGAATACGAGCCAAGTGCGATTCGGACTGGATTACCGTGCCCTAACGGGCTCGCAATGACATCGTGAGGGTGGGTCGCCGCTCCACTTTGTAGATCGCAGTAACAACATGATGGGAAACACATCCGAAAACCGTAACGCACAACATCCAACCCATTCCCGTCCTTCCCCTTTTGTCATCGTGAGGGGTGAGGTTGCGAGGAAGCTCTCCTCACGTAGGTACTCTAAGGAGATTCGACTCCGGTGATTCGGAGAAGCTCTCCGAGGCCCGGTCCCAGATCAAACGAGACACTGTTGTTCCGCAGATTCACGTTGCCCCAGCCACCCTTGTCGCGGTTGAACATTTCGACTTGCGGCTTCTTGCCTTTGGCGGGTTTCAACGAGATTACCATTTTCTGCGCCCGCAGGGCATTGTGGTTGGCGACGTACAGGGCGTCGGCGCCCGAGTCGTACTTGAAGACGCCGACGAAGGCCTCGCCGCTTGCGACTGTGGCCCAATGGTCGTCCGGGAAAGCCGTGAGCGGCCGGGGTACGTCTTTGGCGCGCTCCTTGTCGTCCATGGTTCGCGTCATGGGCGTGGAGTAGACGGCAATGGGTTTGCCGAGTTCGGCGATTTCCCCGTAGAGCATGCGTATCTCCTTGTGTACCTTGAGGTGCTCATGGTTGGGATTCAGTTCACCCGTCATGGGATCGACCGCGCCCTTGATGAACCAGATCATCACCTTCATGCCGTGGGCGATCGAGGTGTTGATCGTGTAGAGGCTTTTGCGGGGGTCGGGGTTCACCAGAATCCAGCGCCCGAAGAAGTCGGCCCGGCTTTGGCATAGCTTGTGGCAATGCGTGATCGTGTTGTAGTGAAGGCCGAGACCGCGAGACCAATGGTAGTCGTAATACCCCAATATGCCGGCGGTGCCTTGGACTCGATCGAGAAAATACCCGAAATAGGTGCCGACCCACACCGGGTGGGTGGAATCCCATTTGCGGATCAGGGCCAGGTTCTCATGCATGGCGTCGATCCCTCCCGGGGCAAACTTGTCGAGCCTTTCATTCCAGAGATTGTAGCCCCAAACCGCCTTGTCTCCCCGAACCTTTTCACAAATCTTTCGCACGGCATCTCGTTGTTCGGCCCGCCTTACGTCGGTTTTGGCCCCATCGTGGTGGGCCAGAACGTCGATCATCATCTTTACTTTGTGTTTTCGGCAAAGCTCCAGACGCCAGTCTCGATAGACGCAATAGATCGTGTTGTAGCCGGCCTTCTTTATGTTCACCAACAGTTTTTCGAAAACCACGGGATCATCGCTTTCCTTGGGGCCCTGTCCGTAACCAAAATTGATGGCGACCGCGAACTCCTCGGGAGGGTCCGGTGGGGCGAGGGGCACCCCGAAGTCTTTTGGTTTCTGCTGAGCCGGCACGCCATGCGGCATTGCCGCCAAGACAATGCCAAGGATGAGAAACGTTATGGCAATACCTCGTATTTTCGATCGATGCGCGATGTTCATTGGCTACTTATTTGAGAGCGGGGTTTGAGAATTGGCGATAATCGGAGATGTGATGCCCTCGCTACCAAGGTTCAAGGTTTTTATTGCCTCCTTGCGTCTATTTTCGGGCTAAGGGGCTGAGGCTGCTTGGGTTTGGGAAGAAAAAACGGCGCTCCGTTCGGTTCCGGTCGCTCCCCGCGCAGGCTCCGCCTCTGCTCGGCGGCTCCCGGAGTCCTCACTCCGCCTACTTGCTTGCTGGTGGTCGGAGACTGAGGCGGAAGCCCAGGGTGAGGTTGCTGAAGGCGGGCTCGCACCTGTACCGATTCGCGGAACGGGCGATGTACGCCGTGTCGTATGAGGAACCACCGCGCGTGACGCGGTAGGAGCCGTCCGCTGGACCGACAGGATCACGCGCTGCGCCGGTAGGGTAAGCCCCGTACCAGTCCGCGCACCATTCCCATACGTTCCCGTGCATATCGTGAAAACCCCACGGGTTGGCCGCGTATTGCCCGACATTGGTTGTCTCTCTGGGACCACCCCGAATATTCGCCTGATCGGAAGTCAGTTCGTCGCCGAAAGAAAAAGGCGTCTTCGTTCCCCCTCGGCAGGCATACTCCCATTGAGCCTCCGACGGCAATTGGTACGTCATCCCCGCCGGCAGGCGACCCGCCGTGCGTTCCGATGCAGTAAGCTTATTGCAGAAAGAAGTAACGTCCGTCCAAGACACCTTCTCCACAGGACGGTCCCCTCCCTTGAAATGGCTCGGGTTGCTTCCCATCACCTTCTCCCATTGCGACTGCGTTACCTCGTGCTTGCCGAGGTAGAAACCTTGCGTCAAAGTTACCGCGTGTGGAGTCTCGTCATCGTCACGATCCTTCTCGGACGAAGGACTCCCCATCTCGAAAGTACCCGGCTTTACCCACAGCATCTCCATGGACAGATCGGCTATGGCGAAAGCTTTGCCCTCAGCAGAACTATCAGTTTTAGCAGGTGGGGTTTCGGCAGAAGTTTGATTGGACTCGGGACTATCCCCAACCGGTTTTTTAGTGTCCTCTCAACACCCAACCATCAGCAGGGCGGCGAACGTCGCGGCAAGTAGTTTGTTCATATCGTTATTGTAGAGGCTTGCGATTGATTCGCCTATTACAAGTTTCCGCTAATTTTGTAATAAGCTTTCTTCCCCCAAACCCTACTCCCCGCTCCCCATCGGTCAACCCATCAATGCATTCGCAACCAAACGGTGAGTTGGGGTTTATATGGCACTAAGAGACATCGATAGGCCCTTGATGTTTCGTTTCCCTTGCAGGATTGCCACGCCACTTTGTGGCTCGCAATAACAGGAGAGTTTTGTAGGGCGGGTGCTCTCCTTGCGGTTGCGGAGACGCAAAGCCTGTGTGCGGAGCGGGGAGATCCCGTTGCGGGAGCGTGAGATTAGCCGGCGGGCGCAGGAACATGAGCGGCGGGTGTGGGAAACCTCTTTGCGGAAGTGCAAAACAAGCCTAGGGAAGGACAAATGTCGAAATTCCGTATGCCCCTCAGCACAGTTCCTATGGGCTTTCCATAACTTTTTTAAAGGTTTTTAAGATTTTTAAGGATTTTGTGTGTAATTACTTGTGTCGGGGCAATAACGCCTCGGCAAAACACAGTAAAATCATGAAGTTAAATATCACAAAACTAATAGAGACGGGCGAGCGTATCGCAGGCAGTTGGGCAACGCATGCCGCCGAGGCAGTTTTCGGCGGGGTGGCCCTTAATCAGTTCCAGAATATTCTGCGAAAGGCGCAGTTGGCCATTGCCGAGGTGACGACGGCGCTGCAGGCGCTCCAGCGGGCAAGGGTTCTGAGGGACGAAATCCTGAAGGATTTGTGGGATCTGATAAAGCAGGTAAAGAGAGGCCTACTCGCCGACCCCGGGCATGGGCCTAACGGATTCCTAATCAAAATATGGGGCGGCAAGCGCGAGGATGATTACGACTCCGGCTTGACGAGACGCGCGAAGTCCGAAGAGGACTGATGCTCAGGCGAATGACGGCGGGCGTGCCGGCTACGGTCGCCCCACCTAGTCTTCTGCTTTGTTCGAGGAAGCTTCCTCCATCTTGGATCGAAAGAGTTCCGGGATGGGGACGGGGGTCATCACGTGCGTATCGGCGTCGAAGCTTACGCAGGCGGCGATGGTCTCACCGACGGCGGCCTTTACGCGTTCGCCATCTTCGGTTTTCCAGAACTGGAAGGCGTAGGCGATGGAGCGATCTCGGATCTCGGTGACGATTAGGCGCACCTCGACTTCATCCTCGAAGCGGAGGGGGCGCTTGAAGCGACAGGAAGTCTTTACGCGTGGCCAACCTATTCGTTGGTCGCCGGTGGTGAGGTCTACGGAAAGCCCGAGGGAACGCAGGAACTCGTGCTCGCAGACTTCCATCCAACGATAGAAATTGGTGAAGTGCATGATGCCGGCGAGATCGGTTTCGGCGAACTCTACGGAACGGGTCATGGTAAATTCGGATGGCATGGCAAGTAAGGTTTAAGAGATGGTTGGGTGGAGCGACTTGACGAGATCGACGAGTTCCCCGGCAAGGGTTTTGTTGGAAAAGCGTTCGGCTACGGTCTCGTGTCCGCGAATGCCCATGGCATGCGCTTCCTCGGGACGTGAGAGAAGGTTTTCGAGAGCATCCGGCAGGGCGGAAGTCTTCTCGGGTTGGTAGAGTAAGCCTCCCTCGGTGGCCTCGAGAATTTCAGGGAAGGCACCGGTGCGCGGGAGCACAACGGGTACGCCCGCGGCGAGAGCCTCGACGACGTATAGACCGAAGGCCTCGGGGTATCGGGAAGGAACGGAGAAGAGGGTGAGGTCGCGCAAAAAGGCCAGCTTGCCCTCGCGATCGACGTTGGGAAGAAAGGTGGTTTGTCCTTCCAAGCCTGCTGCGCGAATTTTTTCTTTCTGTTCTTCGACGTAGGGAGCGTCGTCGTCGGTCATGCCGCCTGCGACGCGGAGCTCGAGCTCGGGCTGATTGCCGCGCTTCATGATTTCGAGGTAGGCGTCGACGAGAAGATCGAGTCCCTTGAGCGGACATAGGCGAGCCAGGAAACCGATCGAGGGGTTGGCGGGAGGAGCATCCGGAAGAGAATAACCATCGAGCGTTATCCCGTTGGGCAAGAAACGAACGTTTTCTTCGGGGAGGTCGAATCGCTTGGCCATTTCGGAACCGAAGTATCGACTGGGAGCGATGCAACCGTCGAGACGAGCGACGTCGGCGGAGAGGAGGTCCATGGCCTCGGTCCGATACTCGTCGAGAAGGGTATCGAGAAAGGAGTCCTCACCTTGCAGAAAACCATAGACGGGAACATTCAGCTCTCGTTTCACGACGCGGCCCAGACCCGCGAGGAGGATGGTGGAGAGGAAAACGACGTCGGGCTTTTCGTGTTCGCGAAACCAATCGACGACCTTCTGCACCTCCTTGACGAGTGGCCCTTTCTCGCACTTGAAGGTAGAGAGAGTAATCTCGCCGAGGTCCTTGCTGGAAGTCATGCCGCTACGCGCGGCCGCCTTGCGGAGGAGCCATTTTGCGTTCAAGGCGCGATCGAACCATTCGGGGGTATGGCGAAAGAGAGAGAACTTGTGCTGGAGGTAGACGTTTATGCCGCCGAAGAAGATGGGTTGATCTTCCGAAACGGGTTCCTCGTCGAGAAAGTGAGGCAGGTAGGTGGGCAACATGGTTACCTCGTGCCCGGCGTCGATGAGATTGCGGGCGAGCGAGTTGTCGCGCATGCACACACCGCAATAATAATTGCCCGTCCCGGGCGTAATGAAGGCAATTTTCACGGGCCTAATTTGGCCAGACCGTGCTCGATGGGTTCGGGCAACTCGGCCAATTTACTCATGGCGGCGAAGAGACTTTCGAAGTCGTTGTCGTCGACGTTGCCGACGAGACAGTCGGTGAGGTCCGATCGCATGTCGTCGCCTTTCATAACCAAATCCTTGAAACTAAAGTCCTCGTCATAGAAGGCGTAGACGATCTTGCGCATGGTCTCGATGGAATCCCGCATGCTTTTGCCGTACTGTTCGAACGTGGCGGCCGAGAGATCTCCTTTCCTCAAGGCGCCGTCGGCGGCGTCGGCAAGCATGACGCCACTCTTGAGAGCCAAGAAAACGCCGGAGGAGAAGACGGGGTCGAGGAAGCCGAGGGCGTCGCCGGCGAGTACGAGCCCATCTATCGCGCAAAACTTGTTGCGGTATGAGAATTCACCCGTAACGCGATATTCGCCTTCTTGTTTGCCCTCGGCGAGATGCTCCTCGATCCAAAGATTGTTCTTCACCTCCCGATTGAAAATTTCAGCGAGATCCTTGGTAGATCCGTCGAAAAGGTAGTCGTGTTCGGCCACGATTCCTACGCTGACCATGTCTCCGCTGAGGGGAATGTACCAGAACCAGCCTTTGTTGGGGAGGTAGGCTACGGTGGTGGCGCCTTCGTCCAGACCGGGATCGCGTTTAGCTCCCTTGAAATAAGTCCAGATTGCAATTTTCTTGAGCTTGGGATCACGCTCCATCCATTGCTCGCGAATAGCGGCGAAGCAATCCCTGCCGGATGCGTCGACTACGAGGGGAGCATGAAGTTCGAGTTCTCCGAATTCGGAGGATTGAGCGCGTACGCCGACCACGCGACCATCTTCCTTGAGCAAGGCCTTGGCTTTGGTTTCCTCGAGAACGGAAGATCCATTTTCCCGCGCCTTGTCGAGAAGCATCTCGTCGAACTCGGACCGCCACACCTGCCAAGTGGTGGAAGACGGATGGTCCATGTGCTGAAAAAAGTAGAACGGTTGAGAGACGGACCCGTTTTGCCGAACGAACTGGACGCAGAATTTACGTGGGTTTTTCGACTGATGAAGCTTTTCGATCAAGCCAAGCCTCTCCAGGGAGTAGTAGCAAAAAGGCATGAGCGATTCCCCCACGTGGTAGCGTGGGAACTTTTCTTTTTCCACGATCAATACGTCGTGCCCCTTTTCCGCAAGCAATGCTCCGGTGGTTGAGCCGGCGGGGCCTGCCCCTATGACGATTGCATCATACTGGTCTTTGAAAGAGATCATAAGATCATTGAATGCGCGTGAACTGAATTTTCAACCCGCCGAGACAGGAGCGGGAGGCAAGATCTCTACGATCCGGGCATAGCTTTCGCCGTTGAACCCGGTGATTGCATTGCTTCGACCATAAAGAACGTCTGCGCTCTCATCGAGCCCGAGAGCTTCCCTGACCTCGGCATCGGCGTTCACCTTGAGAAAAGCCCTAGGCGCGCTGGAATAGGAAAGTCGATGATCGTTCAAGATCCCACCGAGGGGACGTTCAGCGGCTAATATCTCTTCCCGAATTTCCTCGGGGAAGGAGACCAGATTTATCTCGATGGCACCGTACTCGACGGGCTTTCCCTCGGCTACGGTGTTCAGCACGACTTCGCGGAAATACGCCCGACCATCACTGGATGAGGACAGCTTGCGCACCTTGATGGGACCGCCGTGAAACTCCTCCAAGCGCGAGGTCATGTCTCCACTGTGTACAAGCAAGTCGAGAAAAGGTCGGGGAACTTCGATGCCCTCGATGCTCTGGTAGCTTAACTTGGATACGCCACGAGTAAGCCTAAACATACTGAGTGGGTAGAGCACGTCCGGATGCACGGTAGACGGTTGCGTGGCCATGGCGAACTAGACGTATCGGGCGTCGCGATGCTTAGGCAGAAAGAAGCGATGAAGGATGGAATCCACCCGTAGCAATGCTTCGCGAGTGAGCACAAGCTCATCACCCTCGCGTGATAGATCGCCGAGCTGTTCGAGATCGGCGAGAATCTCGCTGAAACGTTCCTCCACCTTCTCCCCGAACTTGTCGCGAAAATATCCAAGGTTCACTCGGCCCAATTTGAATTGCAAGATGAGTTCGCGAATAAAGCGCTCTTCCTCGGTGGTGAGCAGGGCCCTGCGGACGGGCGCCCCACCCTCTTCGATTTTTTTGATGTAGTCGTCGATGTGGACGAGGTTCTGGTAGTGAATGCCCCCAAGGTGCCCGAAGGAAGCGACTCCAAGGGAGACCATGTCGGCACCGGTCCACAAGCGGTCGCGGTATACGAACTTGGTGGCCTCGGGATCCTTGACCGCCGTGTAGGCGCTGGTCACGGTGTAACCGGCATTCTCAAGTTCGCTGAATGCGTAGTCCGCCCAGCGTCGCTTGGTAGGCCAGTCGGCCACGGGCGCCGACAGCTTGCCCTCTTCCTTCATGGACTTGTAAATAGTCGTGTTGAAGGGAATTTCCATCTGGTAGATGGTTACGCAATCGGGCGATAGATCGATAACCTTGCCCACGCTATCCACCCAATTTTCATCGGTCTCGTCGAGCATGCCCGCAATGAGATCTACGTTGACGTTGTCGAAGCCAAGACCGCGAGCGTAGTCATAAGCGCGGAAAACCTCGGGGGAACGGTGAGCGCGACCGTTAATGTCGAGAACGTGATCGCTGAAATTTTCGATCCCCAAGCTAAGACGAGTGACGCCGAAATTCTTGATGACCTCCAGTTTCTTTTCGGTGAGGGTACCCGGCTCGCACTCGAAAGTGACTTCTTCCGTCTCGTCCCAAGGCATTATGGCCTTCATCTCGTCGGTCAGCTCTGTGAGTTGCTGGGCCGAGAGATAGGAAGGGGTTCCGCCACCAAAATAGACGTACTTGGGTTTGCGACCGGCAACGTATGGGCGTTCGGCGTATTGACGAAGCTCCTGCATCGTGGCGGAAAGGTAACGGCGAATGTCGGAAGAGTTCTTGTCGGTGTAGACTCGAAAGTAGCAAAAGTGACAACGCTTCCGACAAAAAGGCACGTGATAATAGAGTCCCAGGGGAGCGTCGCCGGGCTCGGGACTGTTTAGAAGACTCTCTACGCAGGGGGCATCTTCCTCGCCCCAGAAGGAAAAAGGTGGATAGTTCGAGACGAAATAATTTCCCGCCTTGGTGTCGTCCTTGGTCTCGACGTCGGGTTTTACGAAAGTGTCTCCGCAGGTGTCTTCGCTCATGGGCAGGCTTTCTTCGTTGTTCAAGGATTAGTCTCGAAGGCGTAGACGTTTCCGTCCTCGCAACCAAAGATGATCTGGGTACCCACTACTGCGGGAGTGGATGATATGGGTTCGCCGACTTCATAGGATACGATCTCCTTGCCGTCCTTCAAAGATGCGAGATAGATTTTTCCGTCCATCGTGCCGAATACCACTTTGTCGCCGCAAGCGACCGGCGAGCTGTCGATACGTCCCCGCGAGGCAAATCGCCAAGCAGCCTTGCCCGTTACCCGGTCGATGCAATGCAGGCCCTTGTCCCGACCACCGATGAGACAATGCTTTTCGGTGACGGCCGGCGAAGAATAGTAGGGGAAATTCTTGCCGCGATAGGTCCAAACGACTTCTCCGGTCTTGAGATCGAACCCTGTGACTGCATTGTCCATGTTGCCTACGTATCCGATGCCGTCGGCAATCGCCACAGTGGCCGCAATGGGTGCTTCCACTTCTACGGAACGAACCAATTTGCCGTCCTCCAGTCCGACGACGTAAAGTACCGCGTCGCACCCGCCGAAGACTACCTTGTCGCCATCGAGAATGGTGGGGACGCCATTGACGTAATTGTTGGTCTCGAATTTCCAGAGAAGCTTTCCGCTCTTCGCATTTACGCAATGGACGTAATTGTCGTAGCTGCCGATCACGATTACCCCATCCTTCGACTTGGGGCGAATGGCCCGGTTTCCGGCACCCATGATTTCGCCCTCGGTCTCGTATTTCCAGATAAGCTTTCCGGTCTTGGCCTGCAAGGCGTAGAGAAAACCGTCGGTGGAACCAATGTAAACGACGTCGCCTACGACCAAGGGAGCCGCTTCGATGGCCAGTTCGGTTTCGTAGTTCCAAGCTTCCTTGCCTGTCTTCAAGTCGATGGCGTGAAGCTTTTTGGAATCGGAACCAATGAAGACGAGGCCGTCCTTGACCACGGCGGATGACTTTGTGAAATCGCCCGTCTCGAAAGTCCATAAGAGTTTCAGTTTGTCGCCCAGCTTGCCGGAAGCAACTCCCCGGAGATCCTGGCCCCCCCGATGCTGAGGCCAATCCCCGTCTTTACCGAATGCGCTTCCCGCGCTGTGATCACAGATGATCCACGCCGATGTGAGAAACAAGAAACAAAGCATCTTCCAAAAACTCATGCCTAAATAGAAGATGGCTCAAAGTCGATCTCCGCGCAAGCTGTCCCCGCAAAGAGCGAGGCATAAAGTTTTGCGAAGTCTTGGCCTGATACGGGCCGCGGATTGAACCCTGCAGTCCATTGCTCGGATGCTTCTTTGGCTAAATTGGGTATATCGTCAAAAGTAAATCCATGTTGCTCCAGATTCTTTGGAAATCCAGCAAGGGCAAGCAACTCCTCTATGACAGTTATGAGACAATTCAAGGCCGTTTCAGCGTCAGCATCCCGATCGGCGAAGCCAACCCCTCTTGAAAGCTCGGCATAAATTTCAAGCACATCCAAAAGATTACTGTTAAAACGAATGACGGCGGGCAAGCAAACCCCAACGGCTTGACCGTGTACAACTCCGCGATTTGCAGTGAGTGGGTTGGCCATGGAATGAGCCGCTCCAAGCATACTTTGCTCGA
>Ga0209362_1002907_pt1 | contig 12302 bp, 9 predicted proteins | sample SaaInlV_165m_DNA_FD_184680 | JGI IMG/M metagenome (GOLD analysis project Ga0209362, IMG submission 184680) | Marine microbial communities from expanding oxygen minimum zones in the Saanich Inlet - Saanich Inlet SI037_S3LV_110m_DNA (SPAdes)... | ecosystem: Environmental > Aquatic > Marine >...
ATTTCGTATCAGGTGCGTTGAAGCGATTCAAGCATGGCGGCAAACTTGAGATCGGTTTCATTTTTTTCTCTAACGGGATCTGAACCTTTTACAATTCCTGAGCCTGCGTACAATGCGACTTGTTTACCCTTTAGGTGACCGCAACGAAGTGGTACCACGAATTCTCCTTCTCCTTCATGGTCGAACCACCCTGCTACACCACTGTACCAATCTCTCGAAAAGCCTTCGAGTTCACTCACGCGAGGCAGTGCCGATGCGCGAGGACTTCCCCCTATGGCCGGAGTGGGGTGAAGTTCCGCGAGAATATCCAAGGGGTGCAGGTCCTTGGGCAAATTCGACCGAAGAGGGGTTCGTACATGCTGGAGGTTCGATAAGCGAAGGAGGCGAGGGCGACCTTCTTCGCAATTCTTTAAACCTAGTGCTCGCAGGCGACGAACAATGGACTCCACTACAAACCGGTGTTCACGTGCTTCCTTTTCGTCTCCGAGAAGGGTTTGGCCTAGTTGAGCATCTATTCCAGCGTTATCGCCTCTTGCCGTAGTGCCGGCAAGGGCTTCCGTTTCGATTCGATCGCCCTGCACGCGCAAGAGGTTTTCAGGAGTCGCTCCAACCAGCATTCCCGGTCGGTGGTCACCAAGGCAAAAGGTGTGGCAGTCGGGAAATCGTTCACGGAGTTGATGCGCGAGTGAAAAAGGAGATAGAGAGCGATCCGAATCGAGAGTGATTTTGCGCGACAACACGATTTTGTCGAAGCTTTCCGCGTCAAGGAGATCAAGGGCTTTGGCCACGATCTTCTTGTAGTCGTTTTGTTCTCGTTGCGGTGAGAGAATCGGAGGAGGGAGTTGGACGAAGCTGGAAATTTCTGTTTCGTTGCGAAAGTGCGATAATTTTCCGTGAGCTGCCCAAATACCTTGTGCAATCTCAGTGAGGTTGGATTCTGGTTCTACCTTTGCATTCGCAATTGCATAGTGCCGACCGCCTTTCCGAAGGACTTGCCAGCGGGGCATGAACACGGCGAGTGGAGCGGGGTGGTCTCCGTGCAGGTCATTGTTTTCTTCGAAGGTTGCGGCGAGGGCGAACGTAGGTCCGGCTCCACCAGGCGCCAGGTCGCCCGTGGCAATGGTTCGGGAAAACACTTCGTCGGCGAAGTGACGGGCATCGGAAAAGCGAGCTTGCCCTGAAAATTCTTGGTATGCTACTGCTTCTCCGCACGATAGCGCGAATTCCTCGGAGGGTCGCTCCACGTACCACAAAGGATTACCTTCCTCACTGATCGTCTCGAGGATAGCAAGTGGGTCGACGAAATTAGTTTCGACCGTGATGGAACCGAAATATGGAGAACCTTTTCTTCGGGCTTCACTTTTGCAACGCTCCAAAAATGCCACAAGTGCCGCTTCATCGCGTGAGGGAAAGTTTTCGACGGGGATGATGCGCACAGGTCAATTGTTTTTTGGGGACTGGCAATCCTCATCCTCGCTTAGGACCGGGTCATAACCACCCGAGTGAAGAGGATTGCATCGGGCTATTCGACGGATGCTTTTCCAGAGAGCGATAGGGAGAGGGAATCGTCGCAGGCATTCCAGTGCATAAGCCGAGCAGGTAGGCTCAAAGCGGCACCCCGCCGTGGGTCCGAGCAGATATTTTTTGAGAGGCGAGAAAAAACGATAGACATGCACGACAATTACGATGGGAAACGCGACAATTGCGTTGGCAATGTTGAGGAGTGATGGTTTCGGCGTGAGCCGGTTCTCAGCCATTCTCTTTCTGCACTTTGGGCCTAGGAAGGGCCTTGGTTTCTACTTCCTCAAGGAGTTTAGCCAGACATTCGTCTACGGTCATTGGGCCATCCCATTCGGGGTTGGCTCGTGAACGGACGGAGATTTTCCCTTCCTCAGCTTCGCGTTTCCCGAGAACCAGCATGTGGGGGATTTTGTCGTTTTCGGCATTACGAATTTTGGCGCCTAGTTTCGCTGCATGTTTATCCACGCTCCCACGGAGTCCAGCGGATTTGAATTTTTCAAGGATATCTTGAGCCTGCGGAACCAGGTCGTCGTTCATCGGGAGCAGACGTACTTGCTCGGGAGCAAGCCAAGTCGGAAAGCTACCCGCAAAGTGCTCGATGAGAGCACCGCAAAATCGTTCCATGGAACCGAACGGGGCTCTATGAATCATGACGGGACGATGGTCCTTGTTGTCGGAACCCACATAGGAGAGATCGAAGCGCTCGGGCAGGTTGTAGTCTACCTGCACCGTCCCGAGTTGCCATTCACGACCGATGACGTCCTTGACAATGAAGTCGATCTTCGGTCCGTAAAAGGCTGCTTCGCCTGGTTCCTCAACGTAATCTACGCCCATGGCCTTGACTGCTTCACGGAGGTCGGATTCCGCTTTGTCCCATGCGGCGGGATCTCCAACGTACTTGTCGGATTCGGGATCACGCAAACTAACGCGAACTCGATAATCGTTCATTCCCAGAATAGAGAAAACTAGCTTAACCAATCCCAGACAACCTTGAATCTCATCCTGAAGTTGATCTTCTCGAAGAAAGAGGTGGGCGTCGTCCTGAGTGAAACCGCGAACACGAGTCATGCCGTTGAGTTCGCCCGACTGCTCCCAGCGGTAGACTGTACCGAACTCGGCGAGGCGAATCGGGAGATCGCGGTAGGAGTGCTGTTCGGAGCGAAAGATGCGAATGTGCATCGGACAGTTCATCGGTTTGAGCAGATACCCGTCGATTTCCCCTTGATCTAGCTTGTTGGAAAGTTCTGCACAGGAACAACCTTCTTCAGCTAGAGCATCAAGGCATTCGCGATGAACGATTGGCGGGTATTGCGATTCTCGATAGTATGGGAAGTGGCCCGAAGTGCGGAATAGATCCAGTTTGCCGATGTGTGGGGTGTATACTTGGGAGTAGCCTTGCTTGGTTAGTTCTTCGGAGATGAACTTCTCAAGCTCTTGTCGAATAATAGCGCCTTTGGGTTTCCAGAGGACCAAACCTTGCCCTACCATTTCGTCGATGTGAAAGAGCCCGAGTTCGCGACCTAGTTGTCGGTGATCTCGTTTCTTAGCTTCCTTTAATCGTTCAAGGTATTGAGCTAATTCGTCCTTAGTGGGAAAGGCAGTCCCGTAAATTCTTTGCAGTTGCTTGTTCTTTTCGTCTCCTCGGTGGTAGGCACCGGCTATGCTAAGAAGTTTGAAGGCTTTAAGCTTTTTCGTGTAACCGACATGGCTCCCGGCGCAAAGGTCTAGGAATTCCCCGTTCCGGTAAAAGGAAATATCTTCCCCCTCCGGGATGTCCTGTAGTCGACCTAGCTTGTAGGTCTCCTGTCCCATCTCGGAGATCAGCTTTATGGCCTCGTCCCGATTTACTTCCATTCGCTCGAACTTCTGATTCTCTTTCGCTACATTCTTCATCTCAGCTTCGATGGCTTCCAAATCCTGAGCAGTAAAATTGTGATCCAGATCAAAGTCGTAGTAGAAACCGGTTTCGGTCGGGGGACCTATGTCGAGCTTGGCCTCTGGGAAGAGACGCAATACAGCCGTCGCCAAAATGTGAGACGCCGAGTGGCGAAGTTCCTCAATGGGAGTCATTTGCTTCATTTTTACTAAATTTTTTTCGGTGTTCCCTAAATTATGCAAGCAGGCGTAACCCGGCAACGCCAAAGGAAATACTCTTTTGTTATCCCTTTAGGAGGATAGGTTTGGCCTAAGCCACTTTTCCGCTTCTGCCACAGTCCAACCCTTTCGGGTTGCATATTCTTCTACTTGATCTTGGTTTATGCGACCCAAGTTGAAATAGTTTGCTTTAGGGTTGGAGAAATAAAGACCGCAAACGGAAGCGCCCGGGTTCATCGCCCGAGATTCCGTGAGCTCAATGCCTGTCGATTTTTCCGCATCCAGAACCTTCCATAAAGTGTCTTTCTCAGTGTGGTCGGGTTGGCAGGGATAGCCTGCGGCGGGACGTATACCTTGGTATCTTTCCGCAATACGGTCTTCATTGTCGAGATCTTCATTATTCCCGAACCCCCACCAACAGCGAATCTTGTGGTGCATGTATTCGGCCATTGCTTCCGCAAACCGATCTCCGAGCGCTTTGACGATGATTGAGGAGTAGTCGTCTCCCGCATCTTCAAAGGTTTTGGCAAAAGTTTCTACACCGGATCCTGCTGTCACGGCGAAACCTCCAAGGTAGTCCGTAATGCCTGTCGACTTTGGAGCTATGTAGTCAGCCAAGCAGTATTGGGTCTTTTTGCTCAGGATTTCTTGTTGTCGGCGAAGAAACCTAAAGGTGCCCAGAGTGTTGTCCCTAGACTCTCCGTCATATAATTCGATGTCATCCCCAATGGAGTTGGCATGCCATAGACCTATGCTTGCACGGCATTGAAAACGCTTTTCGGAAATGATTTGATCGAGGATTCTCCTGCCATCGTCATAAAGGGATCGTGCTTCCTTGCCTAAATCCCCTTTTTGGAAAATATCGGGAAATTTACCTTTTAGCTCCCATGACCAGAAAAATGGTGACCAATCGAAATATTCCACGACAGTTTCAAGTGAAACCTCTTTGAATACACTTACTCCGAGTCTATTCTCATCCGGTGTTTCGATTCTTTCGGAAGACCAGTCCAAGGAGAGTCTTCGGTTCCGCGCTTCTTCAAGTGAAAGTAGTTTTGGTCCGTTTGCAGTGGCATGCTTTTCACGCAATTCTTCCTGTTTCTTGCTTAGCGATTCTACGAAGCCCTTCTTCTTTTCCGGATTGGTCAACTCATTACAAACGTTGACTACTAGAGAGGCGTCGGCGACTTGAACGACAGGTTGGTCATAGTGATGTGCTAGTTTTATTGCTGTGTGGGCTTTACTAGTAGTGGCGCCTCCGATTAGTAAGGGGATGTCAAAACCTTGCCTTTTCATTTCGGCGGCATTGCTGGCCATTTCGTCGAGAGATGGTGTAATTAAGCCACTCAAGCCGATAATGTCGGCATTTCTATCCTTTGCCGCCTTTAGAATCTTTTCGCAGGAAACCATTACTCCGAGATCTTCGACTTCCCAGTTGTTGCATGCGAGAACTACGGCGACTATGTTTTTACCGATGTCGTGGACGTCTCCCTTAACAGTGGCAATGATCATGGTGCCGCGCTTACTGCTTGCGCCAGCTTGTTTCTCGGCGTCCATGAACGGTTCGAGATAGGCGACTGCACGCTTCATGACTCGTGCGCTTTTCACTACTTGCGGGAGAAACATTTTACCGTCTCCAAACAGGTCGCCCACAATCTTCATGCCGTTCATGAGCGGCCCTTCGATGACTTCGAGGGGTCGACCTAATTGCTGTCTGGCCTCTTCGGCGTCTTCCTCGACGTAATCGCCGATGCCTTTAACCAAGGCGTGGGCAAGTCGTTCGCTCACGGGTAATTCCCGCCAAGAGAGATCAGGACCAGAAGACCTTTTGCCCGAGGCTTGGTCTTTCACCTCCTCGGCATATTCCAAAAGTTTATCCGATGCATCCGGCTTGCGGTTTAATATGACATCCTCGACTTTCTCCCGCAGTACGGTGTCGATTTCATCGTAGACCTCCAGCATCCCAGCATTGACGATGCCCATATCCAAGCCCGCTTTGCGAGCATGATATAGAAAGACGGTGTGCATAGCCTCGCGCACGGCGTTGTTGCCACGAAATGAAAAGGAGACGTTGCTGATGCCACCACTCGTTCGCGCGTGAGGGCAGCGTTTCTTTATTTCGCGTACTGCCTCTATGAAATCTATGCCGTAGGAGTCGTGTTCGGATATACCTGTGGCGACTGTTAGGACGTTCGGGTCGAAGATGATGTCTTGCGGTGGGAAACTGACTTCCTCCACTAGGATTTTATAAGCTCGTTCGCATATTCGAATTTTGTCTTCCAGCGTGGCGGCTTGTCCCTTTTCATCAAATGCCATCACTACTACGGAAGCACCGTAACGAAGGGCAAGGTTCGCTTGCTTTATAAAGGAATTCTCTCCCTCTTTTAAGCTTATCGAGTTTATGATGCATTTTCCTTGAGTCACCTTTAATCCTGCCTCAATCACAGACCATTTCGAGCTGTCTATCATGAGGGGGACTCGAACAATGTCTGGCTCACCTGCTACTAGATTGAGAAAGCGGGTCATGCAGGCTTCGCCGTCTATTAGAGCTGCGTCGAAGTTGACGTCGATGACGTTGGCTCCGTTTTCGACTTGTTGCTTGGCTACGGCGAGAGCCGCTTCGAAATCATCAGCTTCGATTAGTTTGCGAAAACGAGGAGATCCAGTGACGTTCGTACGTTCACCGACCATAAGGAACGGAGCTTCGTTGGCCTTTAGATGAAAAGGTTCCAGTCCGCTAAGCCTTAGGGCAGGCTCGATTTCCGGTGCATGCCGAGGAGGGTACTCGGAAAGTTTTTCAGCGATGGCGTGGATGTGTTCAGGCGTTGTTCCGCAACAACCGCCTGCAATGTTAAGAAGACCTTCTTTCGCAAAGACGGACAGGGAGCTGGCAGTGTCTTCCGGGGTTTCATCGTAACCTGTTGGCGCCAAGGGATTAGGTAGTCCTGCGTTCGGGTAGCAGTGTACGAGGCAGTCGGCGTTGCGCGACAGTTCTTGGAGATAAGGCCGCATCGCTTCAGCTCCCAATGCGCAGTTGAGACCAACGCAGAGCGGCTTTGAATGCGATATGGAATTCCAACTGGCTTCCGTTGTCTGACCCGATAGAGTACGACCAGAGGCATCTGTGATAGTGACTGATAGGATAAGCGGAAGTCGTCGACCGATTTCATCAAATAAATCTTCGATGGCAAACAGAGCGGCCTTCAGATTTAAAGTGTCGAAGGTGGTTTCGGGCAAAAGCAGGTCGACTCCGCCTTCGATTAAGGCTTTTGCTTGATTTCGGTAAGCGGTTACTAGTTCGTCAAAGGTTACGTTTCTTTTCGATGGGTCGTTGACGTCCGGAGATAGTGACGCAGTTCGGTTTGTAGGACCGATCGCACCAGCCACAAAACGAGGTCGACTCGGATCCTTTTCCATTGCTTCGTCTGCTGCAGCACGGGCGAGCAGAGCCGCTTCGACATTCAGGTCATGAACGATTCCCTCCAGAGAATAGTCCGCCATCGCGATGCTGGTTCCGCTGAAGGTGTTGGTCTCAACCATGTCGCTTCCGGCCTCGAAGTAGGCACTGTGGATATCCTTTATTATTTCAGGTCGCGTGAGACAGAGAAGGTCGTTGTTTCCCTTCAGCTCTTTGTCGTGTTCCTTAAATAAATCTCCGCGAAAGTCCTCCTCCTCCAGCTTGTGTTGCTGAATCATCGTACCCATTGCGCCATCCAAGAAGACAATACGTTGCTCTAGTAATTGTCTAAGGTCGGCTTCGGTCGGCTTGTCTTTACAAAAATTTCTCATATTTCTAAACGCATCAACGCATCATGATGCGTTGATGCGTTTAGGGCAAACCCAATCGCGGATTGTGGCTTATTGATCAATATATTAAAATTTGATTGGAATTGCTTTGCTTGTCGGACTGAAATCCCTATTCTACCTAACTTTGTTTCGGGACGTAGCGTAGTCTGGTTAGCGCGCCTGCTTTGGGAGCAGGAGGCCGAGAGTTCGAATCTCTCCGTCCCGACCATTCCTAGCCATTCTTCACATGACAGCTCAGGAAGTCATCGAAAACCTCGGATTAAAACATCACCCTGAAGGGGGATGGTTTCGCCGAACTTTTGAATCAAGTAGTAAACTTTCTACTGTTCATGGTGAACGTGCGTTGAGTTCTTGCATTTACTATATGCTGCATGACAATGAATATTCGGCATGGCATCGTTTGGTGAGCGATGAGACTTGGTTCTTTCATGCAGGCTGCGGGTTGCGGGTTCATATGTTTGGAGCTGATGGTTACATTCTCAAAACCCTCGGATCGGATATGGCTCTAGGGCATGAACCTCAATTTACGATTCCCGCGCCAACCACTTTTGCTGCTGAGCTTTGTCACCCTGGAGAATGGTGTCTTATCGGTTGTTCGGTTTCGCCGGGGTTCGACTTTGCTGATTTCGCTTGGGGTGACATTGACGGATTGTGCGAAAGTTTTCCTGAACAAACCGATCTCCTGCTACGATTGCGCAGGTAATCGCTCCCACACACCATGGAAGAGTTAAAAAAAATATCCTTCGGCGGAAAAGAAATCTTTCTAGGGTATTTGCCTAACCACGTTGAACTGACTTCCCGGTTGCTGTATGAATTGAATTTGGGAATGGGCGACCTTTCTTTTTCTCACAAGATTGGCGGTCGTTGGGAAAATTCCTACCTGCCCATACAAAAAGTCCCGAGTGTTCGTGATATTGTCCGTCCGGTACGTGACTTGGCTGTGAATGTTTATGGGAAAAAATTGCTGGCGTTATTTGAGGCTCCAACTGGTCTTGATCATCCCCCTTTCTGGTTTAATCTTTCCGAAACAGGAGACAGTACTGGCGTTCACAATCATGCTCGAGAGTCTGTGGTTTCCGGTGTTTACTATCTTGAAGCACCCATTGATTCGGGCGACCTCTTCTTTCGATCCGATGGCGAGGAGGACTTTTCTCTCGTGCCCAAAGCAGGGTCCGTGGTCCTCTTTCCCTCGGAGCTTCGACATGGTGTACGAATGAATTCTTCATCTGGCAAACGCATCTCCTTGGCGTTCAATTTATTCGCTTTTCCTCTTCCCATTTTTCGTGAGGAAACATTTGGGGCTGAGGTTGCTTGACTTTTTCTAGTGCGAGTTAACTTAAATCTTGTTTTCAAGCTTGAAATAAGCGGAATAAAGATACATTGCGAAATATGTAAATTGCTACTTTCTTGTTCGCTCTCCAGTTTGCTAACCTGACTTTCAGTCCCTCATTTTTGATATGGCACAAGCCAAAGATAATTTTATTGAAATCGACTCTGCTGTTGTCCGTTTTGCGGGTGATTCCGGCGATGGTATGCAGACTGTTGGTGAACGATTTACCGACAGCAGTGCATTTGCGGGAAACGACATAGCTACTCTGCCCGATTTTCCTGCGGAAATCAGAGCTCCTGCAGGAACCTTGGCGGGTGTTTCCGGCTTTCAGGTACAGTTCGGGAGCCGTGAAATTCTTACGCCCGGTGACGAACCCGATGCACTTGTCGCCATGAATCCGGCGGCTCTCAAGTCGAATTTAGCTGATTTGCCGACTGGCGGCATGCTTGTAGTCAATACTGAAGCCTTTAAAAAGATGAATTTGACGAAGGCGGGTTATGAAACTAATCCGCTTGAGGACGATGACTTACGGAATAAATATCATCTTGTCGAGATAGACTTTACGAATTTGACGAAGGAGGCGCTTTCCGAAAGTCCTCTCAAGCCTACCGACAAGGCGCGTTGCAAGAATTTCTTCGCTCTTGGCTTTATGTATTATGTGTACGGTCGTCCGTTAGAGCCAACGCTTAAGTTCTTTCAAGACAAGTGGGGCAAGCGCCTACCGGTTTTGGCAGAGGCCAACACACTTGCGCTCAAAGCTGGTTTCAACTTGGGCGACACGATGGAATCGGCCCGAAATCGATACCAAATCGCCAAGGCTCCCGTTGATGCTGGTGTTTACCGCAAAATTTCGGGCAATGAGGCATTGGTCTATGGGTTGGTCGCTGCAGCAAAACAAGCTAAGCTTGAATTACTCTATGCAGGTTATCCCATAACCCCTGCATCTCCTATTTTGGAAGGTCTTTCCGCACTTAAGCATTTTGGCGTAAAGACTATTCAAGCCGAAGACGAAATAGCTGCGATGGGTATGGCCTTGGGTGCTAGTTTTACAGGTAAGCTTTCTGTTTGCGCCACCAGTGGGCCAGGAATGTGCTTAAAGAGCGAATTCATCGGTTTGGCTTCAATTACCGAACTGCCCTTGATCATTTGCAATGTTCAGCGCGGAGGTCCAAGTACGGGTTTGCCTACTAAAAACGAACAGAGTGACCTTTTGCAGAGCATGTATTCGCGAAATGGCGACAGTCCAATCCCGATCATTGCTGCCCATTCTTCTTCCGATTGCTTTGATTGCGCTATCGAGGCTGCAAGAATAGCCATTACCTACAAAACACCGGTTATTCTTTTGAGTGATCTTTATATCGCGAATGGGGCCGAACCTTGGCTGATCCCTAATGTTTCCGACCTACCTGATCTTGAGGTCCCATTTGCCGACTCCAACGAAGAATACGTTGTTTATAAGCGAGACCCTTCTACTCTCGCTCGCGATCAAGCCATTCCCGGACAAGTCGGATTGGAGCATCGGGTTGGCGGTTTAGAAAAAAATGAGGAGGGCGGTGTCAGTTATGATCCCAACAATCATGAAGAAATGACGCGGTTGAGAGCCGACAAGGTCAATGCAATCGCCAACTCTCTTCCTCCATCCGAGGTGTTTGGCGATGCTGAAGGCGGTGATGTTCTGGTTCTTGGATGGGGTGGCACTTATGGTGCAATTACTTCCGCGGTACGTAACTTACGAACGGAAGGTTTTCCTGTCAGCAGCCTACATCTTCGCAATCTGAATCCTTTTCCCAACGATTTGGGTGATATCCTCTCCAAATTCAAACAAGTTCTCATTCCTGAACTAAACATGGGTCAATTGAGCCTCTTGATTCGTTCGAAGTATCTCATTGATGTAATTTCCTATTCCAAGGTGCAGGGGCAACCTTTTAAGGTTTCTGAGCTTAGCAATAAGATACTTGAAACGATACGCTAATTATATTCTATCGCCATCACGATGAAAACGGCAGTACCCGAAGAGGAAAACGCTCTCAATAAAAAGGATTTCGTCGCACCCAATGACGTTAGGTGGTGCCCAGGTTGTGGCGATTACGCGATTCTCAACGCCATACAGCGCACTTTCCCCGAGCTTGGAGTGCCGAAGGAAAAATTTGTAGTTATAAGCGGGATTGGCTGTTCCAGTCGGTTTCCTTATTACATGAATACCTACGGTTTTCATACCATTCATGGTCGTGCACCTACAGTTGCCACTGGAGTAAAGGTGGCTAACCCCGAACTCTCCGTTTGGATGGTGACGGGAGATGGCGACGGTCTTTCCATCGGTGGGAATCACTTGCTTCATCTTATCCGCAGGAATCCGGATGTAAACGTACTGCTTTTCAATAACCGCATATATGGTCTCACCAAAGGCCAATACAGCCCTACTTCCGAGGTAGGCAAAAAGACTAAAAGTACTCCTGTTGGTTCTGTAGACTACCCCGTGAACCCGCTTCTATTTGCACTAGGAAGCGAGTCGACTTTTGTGGCCCGAACAAGTGATACCGATATGAAGCACATGGTTGAGACTTTTAAGGCTGCCCATGCTCACAAAGGTACCTCATTCATCGAAATTTTCCAGAATTGCGTTATCTATAACAACAAAACTTGGGAACCTGTTACAGGGAGAGAGAGCAAAGCTGAGCAAAGCTTGTTTTTGGAGGAAGGTGAGCCGTTGGTTTTTGGAGCTGAACGCAACAAGGGAATTCGAGTCAATGGTTTCGATCCCGAAGTTGTCACATTAGGTGAGAATGGGGTTAACGAGAGTGATCTTCTCATCCACAACTCCAAAACATCCAATCCTGCCTATCCTGCCTTGCTTTCCCAGCTCAATTATCCCGCGTTTCCGACGCCATTTGGAATTTTTCGCCAACTCGAAGGTAGGGAAACATACGAGGACGCCGTTACCCAGCAGTTGGAAGTCTCCCATTCAAAGCAAGGCGAGGGTGATCTCCAAGCCCTTCTCACCGGTTCGGACTCTTGGGTGGTGGAATAACAGGAAGTAAGGGAGTGCTCCTCACGCGAGTTCTTTTCTTCCTTTTTTGCAGTTTCATTTTCGCGAGTATACCTGAGTCTACAGATAGTCTTCCCCCTTCGTACTCAATACCTACCCAACCGCGATACCTTGCTGACTTTTTAGAGACTTATGAATTTATCTTCGTGATCAAGCAATTCGTGATTCCTTCCGGGTTGACCTGAAGGGTAGATTCAACCAAAACAAAAAACATGGATTTTATAGACGACCCCCAATTTGGGCACACGAAGTTTCGCCTACCAATGATTCTCGTCCCTGTGATAATGTTTGCGGTTGTGATTTTGGGTATTGCAGCATCGAAGCTTTTTATAGCTTCCGTTGTGGATCATCACCCGCCGACTGCTCATCATTAGGAACTGGAGAATATGAGCGAAGACCCCGTCATTCCTTCCAAGACCCCCGCCGTTCTCAAGTTGGAACCCGGGGAATACTGGTGGTGTTCATGCGGTCGTTCCGCGGAACAACCTTTTTGCGACGGATCTCACA